>JGI24021J15306_10004624_pt1 | contig 16073 bp, 11 predicted proteins | sample Ectturendosymbi1_FD_15306 | JGI IMG/M metagenome (IMG submission 15306) | reverse complement strand
TAAGTTGAAGATATGGGTAGACAAGAATCGCCGCAGTTAATAGAAAGGAAGACGCAGGTTGATACTGATGCTCAAGAAACAAGTAGAGCATCCAAGTACCAAAGAAGCGTATATTGCAAATGAATTCGTGTTTTTAGATTTTTATGTTGCGGCGCTTTGTTGTAACTTGGGCTTTGCGATATGTGGCTCAAACATAGAGCAGGATTGGCCACCCCTGGTCTATAGCATGCCAAGTTGAGATCGAAGTCGTATACGTGGGAAGGAGCTGCCAGATGGTAAACACAGTTGCGCCGGGAGTGCTGGGTCGCAACAGGTCTCTCTCGGTGGAACAGGTGCTCAGGTCCGCAAGGATCTGCGCGTGGCAGAGAAAGTATAAACCCAGCTAAAATGAAGCTCTTCTCGGGTCGTCATAACCCTTTCACATCTGGCCAGCCCTACAATTGTTTGCAGCGGTAATAGAATGAGGATGAGTCATCCAATGCAACCATAATTTTGTTGGAATGGAGAGGCTGGGAGCTTCTGGGTTCGGGTACTCTGAAAGTTCCGTGTTAGTAGAACTTCATCTACCACCAGAAGTGATCCGCTCAGTCTAACGCACTGCTTCTGCAAAACAAACAAACACCAGCAGCAATACAAGAAAACAAATCACACACATAAAGAGAGAAAAGTTCAAGTGTGAAAGTCTCGGGAATATGTACAAGAGGAAAAATTAAGTTTTCTATAAAGAGAGGACTGAGGGCAAATGCGCAGTGCGAAGCATCAACACCACTTACTCAGACTTAACACGCAGCTATTAGGATATCTCTGCAACATTTTTTGAATGTGAATAAGGAAAGCTCATACAAGGAGGGATCAATATAGTCCCAGATTTTGGGGCCAAGATGTGTTAAAAGGTCTTTTTCCGTTTTTACTTAATGCTACTTGCCAGACGAACACTCCTCGTGTAGCACTACGGGTTGAATAGGAATGAATTTGATTTAAGGGAGCAAAGGGTCACTTAAAATTGTCAGGTGGGTTACTGGAGTGAATTTTATGCATCATCTTACCTATCTCCAGATTATACATGTCCCACTTTAAGGAGGTTAAGATTCTTGTATAGTGAGTCTAACTTGGATCTAAAGCAGCTATTTTGTTGTGTAATAATACAATCAACCGTCGAAGGCATGTCTTACCGACTCCACCCCAAGCTCCAATTGCAAATGACTGTAGACGATGCTAAAATACAGGTATTTGAGTGTTCTGTGAAAGTATTTCACAAGATCCGAATACAGTTACCTGTGTCGGCAAAATAAGAAAGAAGATTGTCATTCATACAAATAATGCAATTGATGCAAAAGATTTTCAATTGACACTACAAATGATGGAACTATATAAGAGACAAACAATAATCAATCTCAAGCTGAAGTCTTTTCTTTTCAAACATCTGACTGATTTCTTTCCATACTGTCGCTACACTGTCTAACAAGTGCTTTGAAATTTTAAGTTGCGATTGGAACAACTAAGTTTTGAGTTTACGATTTGTGTTTGTGGTTTCTATACGGCGCCTGCTTATCTTGTTTCATTCTATCTTTTGTTTGTTGGCAGGGAGAATTTAGTTGAGTTGTACGGAATCCAACACCAGTTATGTATTGCTTTCAAGAGGGAGCATCTCTTCGAATATGCGTTAGAGACAACACATACCCTGCTTGAAGCCATCAATAATGACCATTTTTTTCGATGCAAAGTGAGATAAGGTTGTTTGTATTACGCCGCCCAAGATATCAACGCAACATTTGATTGAACAGAGAAGAAAAAACATTGAGTTGAAGTGTAGTGTCGCTGTAACAAAAATTGACCATGTTATGTTTTGTCCGTAAATTGCTAGCTGCTGTAAGTGCTAACTTCGGTCACAATTGCTTGCAATCACTGCGTTGCAGCGGAAATTGCTGTTCCATTTTGTGATTGGTCTTATTGCTTATCCTTCTAGATATTGTTTTAATTTCATCCATGTAATTTAAGAACACGGTAGATGGATTGACACGTCCTTGAAAGTCGCCGTACAGCTGTGTCTTAGCCTGCATGAAACGCAAAAATAATTTACCCTTTTGAAACAGCTGGTACACCTGTTTTGTCGCATGTAGTTTCAGATAAATTTGCTGCTGGGTGAGCTTTACTCCTTGATGGGCGATATGACATCCTCACTCACATACTACCAACACTGGCTGGCCGACCTTCATATTACAGGAAAAAAGCCAAGTGGTATGTTTTCGAGGTGTAAACCCACAAATTAGGCCAGTTTCTTTGACTGGCTGCAAAACAATGAGCGCTTGTAGAAGGTAATTGGCAGATGGTAAAATGTACTAATTTTCTTTGATCGTCTACAGTCTACACGACACAGCTTTTTGCTGTTTCTTGCTTGTTGTACTTTAATTCAATTGTTCGTTTTGCTTGAATCCTGGGTAGTAGACATGTGACGTGTCGTAAGAACAGCAAAGTTTTGTGGTGTGTTTTTAATCTACCAAGTCGTTTATCAGTTACTCTGCACAAGAGTCAAAGCGACAGTGTTGCTCCGGTGCAGCGATAGCTCAGTGGTAGTGTCCATCTCTCAATGGTTGGGTGTTAGATCCACGGCCAATGAGTGAATCGCCGTAGCGCTCCTTGTGCAGGAGCGTTCACCTCAACCGTCCCTGCAAGAAGCAAATTTCAGACTTCGGCCTGCCGCCGTAAAAAGAAATCAAAAGAAATTTTGCTCCCTATTGTTGAATCAAGGGCTTATCTTTGAAAACTCACAAGGCGCTCAGCAAAGTTGGATAGAGTGATGAATGCTGTGTAGTGAGCAATACACATTTCTACAGGTGGCTTAAGCTTGGGTATATAGATACAGTATAACCGAACATCACTTTGCCGTATACAAACCGTTAGCATCTAATGTTTTGGTGAAGGTTTGGACTTGCTCCAAGCTTTCGAGAAGATCGGCCAGTCTTATTTAAAAGCTGGACAAGCGGACAAAGCGAGACAATATTTTGCAGAACAAAGAAAATATGCTGAGTATGTGATGCTGCAGATTGTGTTAAGCAGTTTAATAAATCTAAAGAAGGAAATGCTATTGACCTACATGCAATAACTGTTAAATGTCAATTGTCATACACTTCGTAATCCTGTACCAGTTATCCGATGTAAGCGAGGCCACCGTGATGGACTTAGCGCTGCACTTACACAAATGGTTCCAATAGCGCTTGTAACTGTGGGAGTTCAGTTTCTTAAAAATTTGCTGATAGATTCCTTGCTTACACCCATCGTGGAAAGTACATACAGTTTCTTGATAATGACTACTTTCGTTGACATCATCCAGACGCTAAAAGGCCTTGTCTATCACGGTGGTCTCCATGTAACCCAATTATTTGGTAACTCTCTTACAAAATTTGCCTAGCTGTAAAGACATTTTATTGCTCCAAATTTTGGGTGTAAGAATACACTTTGCTTGTTTGACCGTGGTTTTTCGCGCAACCGTTAACATCTTTGAAGAATTCTATCGATATGACTATTTTGCTACTGCCAGATTGTTGATATAGAAAGCAATTTAAAGTACAAAGTTGATTCGTTCCAAGCTTTAAAAACAGTTTGTGACTCTCCGAAATTGAGACAATACAAACACGCTTATGAAATGGGATCGAAGTCATTCATACACCTCAGTGGTCACAGATTTATACTCCGGGTAATACCGGATTTGAAAATGAATTCGAACTTTTTTTGATAATTTCTGAATATCCCTATGGGCGATACCTCTAAAAGTCACGTATAGTGTTAGTACCAACCTTCAATAATACTGAAATTTTATTCATGAGTTCACGACAAAAAACAGCTGTATGTAAGGCAGTTTTGGCATTAACTTAAAACTCTTGCGTATCGTTGAATTCTTTCCATTCTTATCACATGTGGGTTCATTTAAAATAACATTTTTAATGCTAATGGTGCCAGCCGCAGGGCTGGAAAAATGCAAAGATTCAACTTCCCAACTGTTTCGAACACAGAGGTGCGGCCACTCGCCTCTCACGCTGCACGTAAGTTTCGTCGAATTCGAAAACAAAGCTAAATGTTTTTGAAAAGCAGTAATTCTTTGTTTTATTGCAAATTGATGCCTTCATGGCAATACTGTTCGATATTTGGGCTTATTAAACACTAATCTGGATGTTGGCAATCAAAAGTTGCGTAACTTTATGCTTTTACGGGGACTAAAGATTGTCAGGATAGTTATGAGGCTTTGCAGCATTCTTGGTTATGAGTAAAATCAAAATAAGGGCAGACATTAATAACGAGCGATGCAGCAAACACCTCTAATGAAACAAAGTACACACGTCGTTTACTTTTCCGGCTGTTTAGACTGAACACACAAGGGATCACCAAGCACATGGGCAGTGACTACTTTGGAAAAATTTAGTGTACTAACAACAGGAAAAGGAATTCAGAGTAGTACTGGTACACTTCCTGGTCAAGCAAAGGTATTAGCCTGGATGGTTGGCATCAGTTCAGAATCGGTTGCTGTACTCATCACAGGCATATGGGAGATCCAATGGCGACTTTCGACGCGATACTGAACGAGGGGGATGCCGCTCTTGCGTCGCGGGACATGGAAAAAGCAACAAGGCTTTTTAACCTTGCTCTGAAAACAAGCAGGACCTTTACTGACGATTATGCACCTGAATGCAGGTGCATCTGCAAGGTAGGTATTTTCACAACCGCGTTCTGGGCTGCGTAAAAACTAAGAGTATTTTACGTTTTCTTGGTAATGGTTCGATTGCCCATTTTTGTATGGATATCACATCTGCGCGCTTTGCCGCAAAGTGTTATGTCATGAAAGTGGTGCAGGAGCTGGGGGCGCAGGGTGCGTGTGCGCACCCCGAAAAGTTTTGATTTGTTCACAGAAGTTTCGACATTTTTATACAATATTAATGAATTTTTATACAATAGAGAATTGATCAGTAACTGGCTCAATTGAAAGCTGGGCAAAAATGATGTAATTGGGGCATTTCATTTATGCGTTTTATCCAATTGTACACTGTAGGGAATAGAGTATGCTGTAGGGAACTTACTTCATATTAGTGGAGTCCTGTTTTAACTAGTGTTTTGATGAACACATTTAACCATTCAATTTGTTGCATGTTGCATATATATGCAGTTGAACAGACAATGTTGTGAGACTCATAGTCTCATAGCATGTGAGTCTCATAGCACAGTCATAATACAAATAATGTGATGCATGCCACATATCTCATGTACAGTATACGTTTTCACTGATTTAGGCTTACCTAGGCAAGGCGTGAGTTTTCTTGCTGGCAGCACCAGCTTTATTGTGAATGGAGCTCCAAACCTCAGAACTGTGAGGCAGATGCTCAGAGTGCTGAGCCAGCTGGTTTCTGACAATGTTCTTGCATAGCCTAGCTTACTTATTTTCAGTTGGGTGATTAGGAACCAAATTTCAATAACTCTTATTTTTTTCATTCTGCACGTTTCATTTTTTTATACTGCACAAATTTTCATACTGCACATGTCAATCTAGTGTTCGCTGTTATGTTGTTATTCGGCAAACTTTAGTTTTTTTGAAGTCATGGCAGGTACCGTAATGTCATACACTGTGTTTTCATGAAAGCTGTGTAGTTACTTTTGACTGATTTCTGATACTGTACATTTTCAGATCAAAGCTTCATATTTATTGCTATTTAGGAACCTTTGAGGTTTGGTAAACTAGTGGAAGCTTCAAGTTGAATTGAAACCTTTGCTTGGTTTTTATTAACAAGGCAGACGAGTATTTGTATGTACATTAAGTTATATTTTTGGATGTTGTTATTCTTGACTTGTGTTTAGATACTTTATAATGTCTTACTACAGCCACCTGTATAACCTATGTGAAGTGATTAGATGAATTACCAATCTGTACATGAACTACATATCTAACATGCTTAGAACTTAATTGGATCCTAAGTATGTTTAGATGGATAAGTTTATGCATTGTTCACGCATTTGATTATGTATTTTTGTGGTGGTTGAATCAATGCAAAATATTAATGTCATCTGAGAAGTGAAATGTGTATGGCAACATGGTAAAGCAGGGGTGGGCAATTAGCGGCCCGTGGGCCACATGTGGCCCGCCACAGCATTTTCAGTAGCCCGTGGAAGCATTTTGGAAATTTCTTCTGATGTGAAATTTGTGTGGGCTTACATCTGTTACAATATTGCTTGTGCTGGTAATGTTTATTTGCTCAAAATCAATTATGTTAGAACCTCTTCTGTGTACCATTAATGTTTTTGTTACATTTATTTTACGATCAAATTAGGACTTGCTGCCCTGTGCTAAACGCGGCCTTCTCAAAGTGGCCCCCGAACCAATTTAATTGCCCACCCCTGTGGTAGAGGAAAATATAATGTACCGACAGCTACAGGGCAAAAAATCCTTTGCACCCCCCAAAATTTGCCTGCTCCTGCACCTATGTAGCCGTGTGAACTTTTCGCAAAGATTCCATCTCTGCCGCTTGTACTTAAGATAGCACTCTTTCTGTCATTACCGAAGATTCATGACCATAAATGAAGATGGCAACATAGACCGATTTGTAAACTGACAGGCTTGCAAAAGTTCTCATTTTGTGGCCACAGAGCAATACAGCTCACGCAGAACTGCGTTTTCTCTACCAACCCATGTTTCAAGTTCCTTGTTTTGCTTTCCGTCACTTGTGCTTATCACCCCGAGGTGCTGGAACTCTCAACCTGCTGCAGTGGATTACTCCGTACGTCTAGCATACAGTGACCTGGATTTATGGAGAGGCATATTGTATTGATCTGTTCAGTGCTAATTTTTATCCCAGTTTGATCGCACGCAGCTGAAAACCGATCAAATGCATGTTGAAGATCCCGTTCAGAGAATGCAAAGCTGTACCAAATCGTCCGCAAAAATCAAACGGTTGATTCTGCAACTTCCATCAGTGAAACCATCATCGACTCGGCTGTGACTGTCTGTGCAATTCACATGGACTATGAAGGGGGGTGTTGACAGCACACACCCTTGTCAAAGTCCAACACCCACGGTGAACATTGTGATTTAACGCCTCCGACACGGACACAAACGTCTGAGCAGGAATACGATGATTTGACGGCCAGTAACAGGCGGCCGTCAACATCGTTCTCCCGCAACACTCCCCAAAGCTTTCTTCTCGCGGGATCCGGTGGTGCTTAATCTTTGTCGACGAAACGAGAGCAGACCTCTTTTGGGTACTTCAAACATTTGTGAAAAATTTGTTGAAGAGTGAAAATTTATTCTGTAGCGCTACGTCCACAAAGAAAACCGTATTGGGTATCCTCCAGCTTACGTTTAATTATTTTGCGACATCTTTTTCAAGGCACTTGGTATATACTTTTTTCCTGGAAGGCTGAGGATAGAAACGCCTCGGTTGTTGTTGTAATGCGTTCTGTCTCCCTTGTGTACGGGGATGATCACTCCAGTTTGTCAATATTTCGGTGTCCTTCCAGAACGCCATGGCACTTGACACACACCAGGCAACCAAAGAACTCCTCAAGTCGGATTTCATCGCAACCTGCAACCTTCCCAGTGTTCAGTTTTGGCAGCTAGGATGACTACGGCTGCCGCGATAGTATCTTCATCCCCCGACTGCACCTCCTGACGCTGCAAAACAAGTGTAGTCCAGTGTCCACGCTCCTATTGGTAAATCACCTTGCCCAACATTGTTTGCCGGTTACACCTGGCGGTGGCCTGCAGTAAGACGATCTGAATGTCCAAACCAAAAGCTGGCCTATTGTACGCATGTGTGACGTTTACTGGACGTTCTCCACGTAAGTGTTCGACTCCTAACATTACGACAGTTGTGCTGGTGGTCACGTAACCACGTTTGATTCGGCTTTGGTGTTTATAATCCACCTTTCAGTAAGCTCCACCGTTTTTTGCAGAACGCACAATGCTTTGCGTCGGAAGGCCGGTTTACGCATGCCTTGTATCGCTGCGAGCAAGCGCTTTCTCTTGCGCGAAAGAGTGGCGACGCGGAGCTAGTTCGAGAGATGGAGCTGAAGGTTGCATTGTATTCGCAACACTCCACTTCGCCAAAAGTCAGTGTTTTCAGTGGCGTAGGCACGCATCTTATTATCGAAAACTGTGCCCTTAGTTTTATCAATCAAATCTATTCACTTTTGCACAAACTTCTGTTAATAGTACGGTAGTCTTAACCACAGCTCTTATTGCTGTTATTAGAATTGCACTGCTATTTACAGACGGCTGTGCCGTGCTTTATTTGCTTACTTTTTCTGTCGTAGAATGCGTTTTCTTTGCTCAGAAATCACCTAAATTGAATTATTATGGCTTTTTTAATGATAAATCTTTTTCAAAGGGAGTTTCTGTCAACGCGTTCGAAAAACATTGTTTTCTCACTATTCTGTTTCTTTTAGTTAGTCAAAATAAAACATTTTAGTGGTGTGCAATATTTTGTATCATTAACACGAGCTTGCAAACGCTAGTGAATTCGCGAAGGTTTTCATTTTTACTTCCACTGAACAGGAACTGTGTTCTGCTTTGCGCTTCTTCATTTCGGAAATCGCAAGACAGGAAGAAAATCTCGAATTTCTGCGAAGCCAAGATGCTCAGGGTTTGTTGGAGGAAGAGGAAAATATTCTAAGATGCTGTAAAGCCACTGAAGTGAGTTCTGCTTCAAGAAAAGAGTTTGCGTCTGGCGTTTTGATTTCTGAAGCTGGTGCTCTTATTTGTTTATTTTAGTTATGTTGGTTGGTACTGTAATAGATAGGGAAAATGCAGTTGTTTGAGTGCAGCAGCGTTTCCAAAACTTTTAGCCTTTCCATTTCTATCGAATGGAAGTTCTGTCTTGTTTCTAAAGGAATTTCACCTGTTTTTGTTTTTTCGATCTTGTTCGTGAAAGAATTCATCAGCGTTTTCGTTTCTCTTCGCAGGTAATTTTGCATAGACTCGGTGAAAAGCTGTGGTCGACTGCATTCGCTGAATATGCCAAACGTCGTCAGGTGGTCGAGGCGAGGAAGTGCCGACCAAAGTTGCCAGTCACGGCGCACGAAAGCTTGGAAGGCGAGTTGCTTCTCGCGTAATCCTCGGGCTTTGATCGCTCTACATTGTCCACGTATACTGCAGCAAAAAAAGTATTCCGTTTTGCCGCTCACGTTCAATCAACTGTAAAGCTGGCTGTCGCTTTAGTCACTGCATTTTGCTTTTTTTCAATGAAGCAACCGTGTTGCTCCTTACCCCACGCCCGTCTTTCTCGTTCGCAAACTGGTGACCTGACCCAGTTTGCAACGAACAGTTTTTGCAGCTGTGCAGATATCTTACGACATGCATTGCTTTGCAGACGTATCGGGGCGTGAAAAGGCCAGTTACGACTTCATTGACATGGTGGAGCCCGAAGTAATATTGTCGCCGTTGCGAAACGCAACATCCGTCGTTTTCACCGTGTGCGGAACAGGTCAAGCAAATGGGTTGTGCTGTTTCCAACTCATCATGACACGTTTGCGTCTGATCAATACCAGATTTAGTTTAAGATTGCTGCGTTTAGGTGTTCAGCTTGTTATTCATGTTGACTTAAGTCAAAAGTGTGCCTGAGTACATCCTATTTATGGCTAATGTGAATTCCAAGGTTTCTTTTGTCAGGACGAATGATGGTTTACGTCGAACTTATTTTTTTACTGTTAATCATATTGTTCAGGGCTCATGCAAATATTTTTTACGCTCCAGCTTATGATCACTAAGTGCAAAACTCCTCTCCTGGACCACGATAGTCCGGCTACTTTTAATCTTGCTGTCACAAATTTTTGAAGTTGTAAAATAAGTATCTTTAATGACGTGCGAGAACGTTGGAAGTAATAGTCCTATTTGGTGTTAACAATACAACTAAGAAAAATATTTCCGGAGCAGATGCTTGAGGCAAAATACCGTGTTTTAATGGATCAGTACCTGCAATGACTCATTTTTTGCAGACATGTTAGCTCGCATACTGCGACCTGGTTTCGAAGTGAGCCGATCGTACCTTTTGTCAGAACATGTGATTAATTCCGCGGATACTATTGGTCGAATCAAGACGCTAATGTCCTCTCTTGGTGATGGTAACTTGCCTCAAGAGAGCAAAAGCGCCGAAATCTGCAATTTATACAGGACTGAGAAACGGTACGTTTCGATACTGGGTTTGTTTGACTGTTGTGTCAATGTGCGTGCTTTTTAAAGGAAAGACTTATTTGAATTATGTTTCTCAGAACGTTCACGCTGTTCTGAGCTTGAATGAAGTTGCGCAATAAGTGTACATTCAGCTGCACTTTCGTGCAATTTACATTCAGGCTATTCTAATCGTGCTTAGACCTTCTCTTTTGCAATATTTTTCTTGAATTCTGACACACTTTCTATTTGCTTGCCATTCCCATTCATTAAGATGCGAGGATAAAAGCTTCATACCCCGGATTTCACCTTCAAGGCGTTTGATATTCGCACGATGCACAGTATTTTCAACAAGTGCATTTCCGCTTGACAGCTGGTCATAGAGTTTTCTATATAGACTTACAAACTTCTGACCTGGTTTGACAGCGCAGAAGCCAGCACAAAGAAGGGAGATATTTTTTCGAAATGCTCCCGCAGCTTCAAACACTGCGATTCCTTGTGGGGCGAACGTAAAAACCCCACAACAACAAACAACTGAAGTTTCGCATTTTGTCAGAATGAAACTGATATAAATTCCGTAACTGGCCAATCAAAACGCTAGTCAGCGCAACATCTGGAAATACTTCCCTGTGTCATGACAGACTTACCTCATGTCGTTGCAAGGGCCGGATGGTAAACGCATCGCATGTCTTGATTAAACAAGAAATGTTGAATATTCGCTTAAGCTCCAAACCTCAGTCTGTGTGAACGAAACCGTTCAGGCGACCTAGAATCAAATACAACAATAAGCAAAGTTGTCTCTCGTTTTTTTTTATTAACAGTACTCCCAGCGAATTAGTTTGATGGTATCAACCGGATTCATTACACTGATTCTATTTCTATAATGTAAAACCGATGTTAAGAAAACTAATTTTTTATCACATTGTTGTCCTTGAAATTCATCTTTTCACCTAAAGATGGAACTTTTAACTGTCAGGTTGATAATAATCAGTGTAATTATTCCCACAATTTTCAAGTCTTATGAGGTGCTGGTCTGTAAGTTAAAGTAAAATAGCGAAGTGAGAGGTTTCCGAATTGGTTGCATTACACGAAAACGCTGTGCAAACCGGTATTATCGTGAGTTTTTAAGGGTTTGTTTTTTTCGGAAGATCTGACAGAAGAGCCTTTTATCTGCAGATCTCTTCCTCAAGTGACTGAGAAAATACCACTGATACCATTACCTAAAATATATTTCGAAGAACCGCCAGGAGATGCACCGTCTGCAGAAAAAAAAGGTGTTACTTCAACTCTCAGCGACAACATCCAACATGATAGAGACAAACCAATGGCTGGAGGTGTGTGTTGGGATCTTGCGACCATATCTCTCGATATCTGTGCCGTTTGCTTTTTGGGGTGTAGCAGCGATAGAAATTCAATGCAGCCCGTCTTATATTTCCATCGCCGATGACGATCGCGCCTCTTCAAGGAAAAGCTGATTCTAATTTCAGTTAAGTTGGTTTCGATAACAAGGTCGTTTGGAGACGTTGAATTTGAGATGGACTGAATAGGCAGTTTTATGACATCTGTTGAAAAGAAACCAGCAAGTATTGCCGGTCATCGTGCAAAAGAGTAGAAGTGTAGCGGAGGTGCGACAGATAGCGAAAGAGCCGGTCAACCTGCGAAAGAGTGCTGTATTTTGGAGTCCGAGCAACCAAGTTTGCTGTTTACTCTGCTTAAGATTACCGTGCATAATCGTGGCCGTTGATGTAATATGATTTAAATTCACGCACCGATACTGTCACTTGTGCAGTCATCAGAAAACAATTAAATTAATTGAAGATAGGCTTAGTGTGTAGATACACAATGATAGAGGGTCATGGTGTCTAGTGGGACCCGAGAAACCCCACGTTCCAAATTTTTGAACAATAATGTCCACACTCTTAAACGTTCACAGGTATGCAAGTCAGGGAATCGTGAAGCAAACATTTTATTTTGGTAATTCCAATGAGCAAACAAGTCCGTTTTATGTCATTAGCTTTCTTATCAAGAAAAAGTTTACGAACGCTTACTTTTTTGGCAGTATGCTTGGCGGCCCCTTTTCATAATAACAAGACGCCCATTGTATTGGCCCAGTGTGTCCTCAAATGCGTTTCTTTTGTTTCTCGGTGTGAAGATGAAAATGGAAATATCTTGATAATTTTTGTCATTGCAACAACTTCATATGTCATCTGATTGCATTACTACTGTACTTACAGGAGACGTTGTGGTCAATCCTGCGTTGGAGCTTTTTGAAATATTGTTCGGGTTTCTTCGCATGGAAGATATTGCCGTCGACACAACGCTACACATCGTTCCTGATGATTTTTTGTCCCAGGTTAAAGTTGCACTTTTGAAAAACAGAAATTTTGTGCCTTTCTATTGTTTCGCATAAATGTGTACAGGTTGTTATTTTTGTTTTTCTAATGTTGTCCATTGTCAGTATATCTCGTAGCATTGTCAGCGACTAGCAAACATCCTCAATAAGACTGACATCGCCTCCTTGCTTGTTCTGTGTTGCAATGTACGACTGCAGGTGCATTGATAAAATTAGAAGTTCCTTTGAACGTAAACTCGGCGCGCTGATGAGCGGGACGCAAACATTGGTAAAACTCTTGCGGTTCTCTTTACAAAACTCTTTCTTATGAAAAATGAGAGCGGTACTGTACGCATATTGGACGTATGTCTTTTCTTTATTTTTCGTCAGATACCTTTCGATCAGTTGATAGCGAACGATGGAAAAACCCTTGGAGAAAAATACAACGTCATTGTGACTCCGTGCTTGTTACTGTTGGATAACTGGTAAGAATTAGCTTGTGGTCAACAGTGCACCGAGCATATCAAGCTGCTCCAAAACTTTGTGAAAATTAATCTGAGGTCATTGGATCTGCAGCAAAGCGTTTGTCTCTCAGTCGAAAGACTTGTGGATCGGTCCACTGCTCTGAATGACTTGCATTGCTGTTTTGCTGCAAGCACTTACTATATATCCCAGTTGCGAAATATCACGTACGCGCTTAACTGCTGCTGCACGCAAAACTCTCTTGTGAAAAACAGTCAAGCGCAGGGTGTTTTTAAGATGTTTCAGGGACCCGATTCGGGTGCCTAGAATCAAAGAAAATCGGGTCCCTAGAATCAGAGAAATCGGGTCCCTACAGGTACATACCGGGTACATAACATTTTCCTTATAAAAAAAACCTGGCTTGACCGTTAGTAAGCGCAATGTCACCAATGAAGATCGCCTCAACAGGAAGACGCTCGTAAATGTCAACACACAAAGATGTGCAGTGCCACATCAAAGCATTGCGTTGCTGACTAAGTTGTAAAATTATAGTTATAAACAACTGGCAGTTTTTGCTATGCTCAAGCTACCGTGTCAACGTGTGGACAAGTCAGATGGACTTGCTGGGTTGTCTTATTACGAAGGTTCGCTGTACAATGGTATGCGTTCATATTATTCCAAGGAATATGTGGTTTACAACTGTTTCAAAATGTTTATATGACTTTTTAAACTTAAACTCGCCGCACTGCAGTTACGATTATGGTTGAAGTTTACGGCTGAGTTACGCGGCTCTAATTAATTAAATTATTATTTCTTTTTCCAGCAAAGAAAGTGAGAACTTTGAGCAAGAAAGAAAATTTCCTGAAACTCTGAGGTTCGTAAGCATGGTGAATTCTGGAATTTAAACTTGGTACAAACGCATTTATTTTGTTGTTTTACAATGATTTTGAAGTAAATACTTCTTGTTTGCCGCTTAAGGTCAGAGCTCTTGCTCCACGACTACGTGCTGTAGAAAAGTACCATATTTCGCTCTCCAAAATATCAGAAACAAAAATACGATAAATAGTTTTTTTCACAAATACTGTAATTCGGGGCTTGGGGTCTTACTTTTTCAGACAGTTTGCAGTTTGAAACAAACTCAACTGACAAATCAAAAAAGTGTCCAATTACAAATTTTCAAATTCGTTTCTTACTAGTCAAGCATCCTGACCGTTTTCATTTTATAACGGTTTTCCGGCAAGACCGCTATTCACGGAAAATTTATGCAAAATGTAAAGTGAATTGAAGGCAAACGCAGAGCGCATGGGAGCTAGTACCTTGCTCATGTGCGTTGCCACTTCTGGGCAGGGACATAGATATGCTTTCAGTTATTTGTTCAAAATATAATAATTAAAACACTTCTTAAATCAAACCTCCCTGTACTTACCAGTGCTCAAAGTGTCATGAGTAAGCTGACTTTTATTGTATGGGGTCCAAGGTATGTCGAATACTATTTTGAGAGGCCCACTATAATGTTTACTTTTGAGAAAAACTATACACATGTACACCAAAGTCATAGGCCTATTTCAAAATAAGCTTAGTGATATTGTAACTAAACATTCGAAACAGATGGATAACCTGTAGCTAGTTTCCTCAGTTGTGGAATGAATTTCAGTTTACTAGTAGTATTGTAAGAAAACTCAAAATGGTCAAGATTTAATTCAGTCGTTCGCCTAGTTTCAGAAAACCTAAAATTGTTGGCTGTGCCTCAGTCTGCTCTTCGAGGCAATCATTCACATCTTCAAATGCAGTGCGAGCGTAATAAAGAAAAAAATCACCTGAAAAACCAACTTTTCGTGAATTATGCACAACCGGCTGTTGACACGACGGTTTTGAAGTGCGGTTCCCTCTTCCTCCCCAAAAAAATATTTTTGATTTTGCACCCACTTGACGGCATTGCTGTATGCGGCTGCCAAGTTTGTCTCATAGCATAGCCGATCCTGAGCAACACTGAAGTGTGAGTTTGCTTTCCTCATGTCTTAATTGAAGACAAGGTCTAAACTTCCCTGCCTGTGACCCGTAGAACAAGCTTATTTTTCAAAGGCCGTATTAGGTGGCATTGGTACACACTCTTATCTCAACACCACCGCCTTTCACGGCGATTTGCAAACCCTGACATGAGCATATTTTTTACAATCCATCGAGTCGGACATCGGTGCATTGCGCAAACTTTACCACCGCATTTGTTTTCTGCTGTTGAAAAAAGTGTTCGTCTCCGCCCGCTGTAAATTGTAGACGCAGGATCTTTCAAGTAACGATGCATTTCGACCACAACTGGTCGAAATTTATGTTTATGCAGATGACAGACTGAGATGAACACCATTTTTCAAACCGTATATAACAAAGTATAATTGAGCAGCACACTTCCACCTTCTCGGCTCACGGCTAATGCCACATTTTTGCAGAATTTAATTACACTTATTCTATATTTGCGAAAAATGTTTTGTTCATTGCAACCTCGCGCATGGTTCAGCTTAGCGTTGCTTTGAAATGTGCATTCAACAGAAACCGAGAGCTTGCTCGATCGATGGGCGACCCGAGCGATCTCACCGCTCTCGAAAATGCCGGAATTAAAAGAAGTTTGTCGGGTTTAGTGACGTCGACGTCGACCGGCACCAACGTCATCACCTCGCCCCGATACATTGCGCCTTACAAACAGGTAATAGTTTGTTTTAAATTGCCGCCGGTTCTTTGCCATCAGCTGTTTCTTTGTGCATCTTTTTTGAGAGCAGATGGAAATTCCGTTGCGGGCCTGCGTCATGGGCAACCCGGCCATGCCTGACACTCTGCGATATGGGAAGATGCTGTGGCATCCAAACTCTCCTCTGCACGTTGCTGAGCAACAATGTCGAAAGGTACTTTGGCTTTGCGCGGGCGTCGTTTCTATGTTTGTATGGTTGCGTATTCGTCCGTAACTCCAAGTGCTTGGTAACTTCAGACGCGTTGAAGATCTGCGTGGAGATGGTTCAACTGTCGCTTTGCACTTCCAATGCACTAAAACCTTTAGTTTTTTCGTCAGCATCAAGACATGTTTCTGTCTACAAATGGTTGAGCAGACAACCCTATCTTGCTAAGTTTTTTTTTTTTTTTTTTTTT
>JGI24021J15306_10004619_pt1 | contig 16077 bp, 7 predicted proteins | sample Ectturendosymbi1_FD_15306 | JGI IMG/M metagenome (IMG submission 15306) | reverse complement strand
CCCCCCCCAGAAAAATCCTTCGCTTCACTTGAAAAAACTACTATTGCCCGCCCTGGATAAGATTTTCCGACCCTCATGTACACAACGTTTGATCAATTATGGACAATTGGTAAAACATAGTGCTAGTGCTTTGATCAGGTTCGACTAAAGGCTGATGTAATAGGTTCCTGGAACCTAAGCAGTGTCGGTGATTTGCGCTGAAGTATTTCTTAGGCTTACGCATCAAAACCTTTATTACCCTGAATTTTTGCAACGTCCGGATTTGTGGGGGCATTGCCCCATTGCCCCCCCTGGCTATGCACCTGCACTGAGGCGAATAGATTCCTTGCCTATGCCGAACGCTTTGTGAGTCACATACTTGTTGATTGTCATCGGAGCTAGAAGCTTATGTCATTAAATCGCGGCCAACAGGTGCAAATTTGTCTGAGCGGTTCAACAGCTAACTAAAGAATGTCCTAAAGTGCTTCGAGAATTGAAATTCTGCCTTGATTGTATTTAACCGTCTTCAGTGAAATCTGAAAGATGCTTTAGTGCTGTCGACTGTTCATATCAAGGCTTTAATTAATTAATTAATGAATTTATTTGTTTGTGAGCAGACACGATGTCCATAGTATGAACACACACACTCTGCAGAACGCAGGTTGATGAAAAAGTACACACTTTTTGCAACTGCATTGAAAACAGAACCATAGGGTTACAGACCCATTCTTAACACTGTTATTAGATAACACGTAACACTTGTTACAGCACTACTGCAGAGTAGGGCGCTAATTCCTAAATTGGACTAGTCTAGGTAAAATGCGAAAGCATTGCGGTATGACACGCCATCGATCAAACGAATACTACAAAGTTCGATCACTCATTCACAGAGTAAAATGCGATTAGCGATTATAGTGTTCAAAGAATAGTGACGAGTACAAACAATCTGACTGGATCAAAGCACGTAACCATACGTTGTTAGACTTTCTGCATCTTTCGAGAAACAGGAACTTGTATTTACGTAGCAGAGCCTCAAAGGTAGGAATGTTACATTGAACCTGATGGCTACTAACACTCCTCTCTAGGGCAGGTTGTATAGAGCTCTGCAACCAAAATTATATGCCACCCGCAATCTCGGCATGCATGACTTCCGGGGAAGTCTTCCTTGAGTGATGAGATGATTGACAGTTTGTCTTGTGTAATTGTAAAGAATATTAGAAAATAAATAGCTATTCGCCCGTTATGTGGTTTAAAAATTGCAATGATTTTGATGTGCTTTTATATTTTTTAATCTAAATGCTGATTTTTCCTGATTTGCTTAACAGAAATGAATTTGTTGCTTGAACCCAACCCGACCCAAATAGCGAGTCGATACCGTAAACATGAGGTATTTTGTTCGTTATTTTTTTTACATACCTCTATAGAAAGTTCTTGGACGCTTCCTGTTGACAACTGCATGCCCCTTGTCTCCACTCACTGCACCCTATGCCCTGGGTGCTCTATTTTTTGATGCGACAAATGTTTGCCATTTGTACACGAGAAAAGGCATAATGTTGATGAAAATATCGCTTGGTCTCAATTCACACCGTTATGGGTGAATTTTGCTCAAGAGAAAATGATCTTGCAGGGCGCTCGGAAAGATTCCGCAGGCCACAATTGCACACCCCTGGTTTAAAGAATTTGCCATCCTGAAGTTGATGGTTCTTAACGGAAAAGTGGGTAATTACCCATTGTAAATATCGAGTCATAAGCTTAGTGATGCTCGTAAAACACAGCTGACTGCACCGATGATATAAGTTACTATCTTCATTAATCATCTGGATACACAACTAACGTTCGCTAGGCATAGGAGATTCATATTCACCTACAACGCATTTTCTCATGGCAAAATACTCTATGGGTATTCACATGCAGTAGCATAGACACCGGCGATAAACAACTATCTTTCGCAATGCACACTCGCGTTCTACTGCATGATACTGCCGAATGCCGGTTAATGTCAGGATTTTACTGACCGACTGGTGGCAGAAAGTCGTTATGCCATGTGTATTCTGTGTCCGAATTACTTGTTTATAAATCATGAATTTCGTTATAGTGACAGATCCAGCTAGTAACGGTAGGGGGGATTACAGTAATATTTGGTAGTCTCATAACGGCTTCGCCACCAGAACCGTAACCATCTTGGGACACTAGGAGGGACGGAGAGTTTTCTGAGAGGGCCCAAAATTTCTAAATGTAGAAACTATGGCCGACACGTTTTTCCAGGGGGGATGAAAAAAATTTATGGGGACATCCCTCTGCTCCCTCCAAGTTACGGACCTGTTTGCTATTGCATTAAAGATCAATTGTACTTCAGAACACTGCTGTGACAAAACAATGGACGACAGAATGGCCTTATATCGCGAACAATAAGACATTTCGCACATGGCAAACAACTTGAGGGAAAATGGTTTTGATGTGTTGTTTTCTGAATTGTACAAAATCATGGTGAAATAAAGCTACTTTTGTAGGTTTTAGGAGGTTGCGATGGCCCCAATCACACCGCCTGGATCCGCCCATGTTGAGCTGCTTCATAGAATCAACACCTCAGATTGTACATTATAGTTTCTTACTGTATTTTTATCACAGGAAATGGCCAAATCCCGTTGTGATCAAGGAACTGGGGCATTGCAGGTACACAGAACTCCATTCTGAAGAGTGGGATCCTCACAGGAACCACAACGATCGACAACATGTGATGCCAATCATAACCCCCGGTTATCCTCAACAAAACACAACAGCCAACGTATCACGCATGACGCTGGCTCTCATTAAAGAGGTATGAATTAGACAACCCGCGCAGAATATCAAAAGTTCGAAACAGCAGTTTCTACGCGAAGAATTTCAGGTTTAGCGCATTCACCTATTTGCCAAAATGTCATAAGCTAAGTGTAGTAACTGGGCTTTTTTCACAACCTGCTACACTTCTTCACAGAAATTAAACAACGGATACGAGGTTTCGAAAAAGATCAAAGATAACCAAGCATCTTGGTATGAGCTTTTCGAAGAAGTTAACATTTTCAACGATTTTAACTACTTCCTGGCTATCTCGGCTAGATCAAAGGAAGAGAACAGCATCAGCTGGTAAGAATTTGGGTCTAAATCAACAACGTCTTTGCGCTGTTTGCAGAACCATTCCCATTTTACTTAATATGCACGTTAAACTGAAACTAGCTTTCGATCCTAATAATATGTGATGCTATAAAAAATTTCCTATTAGAAGAATCTAACAGGAAAATTGTCGGTAATGCGTGCGCCGTTTCGGTCCTCGCAGTACATTTATGTGAATCCAGGTAGTCTGGTAATATATCTATCTATCCATGTACATACACACATAATTTTTCGTAGTAAACGTTATATTTAATTTTAATTTACTTCAATGCAGGAAGAGTGTGATTGAAACAAAGATAAGAAAGCTGTTTGATTTGATTGAGAGGAACAAAAGCCTCTTGCTCGCCCATGTTCCCCCAAAGCGTTATTTGGACCATCTCACAGATGCGCAGGGGAAGTATGTACTACCTTTTGACTCACCATGATAACGCTTTTATGCTATTTTTTTGCTGTGAAGCCACCCTGAAGCGACGTCTGCAATGTTCTTATGTCCAGGAACCATGTGCTTCAGCAATGTCTTATTCTCGACTTCCTTCTTTCAATCATCGCGGAAAATGTTTTTTTCGCTTGCTTATTTCTTGAATCAGTTAAACGCTAAACCTACGCTACAAAACCAGCTTTCCTGAAAATCCTAAGATGAGTAGACAGCTTACGTGCAAACAATGCCTGATAATGCGTTACATCCCTGTGCTGCAAGATTATACTACTTTTTGATGTCACAAAACCTTGATTACAAAATGTTTACGATGAGATACTAATCGTTTGTATGTCTCTTAGTTATTGCTCGTATTTAAAATTGCTGTGCTACAGAAAATAAGAAAAAATAAGGACACAAGTCACAAATAAGGACATTTTTTAGAAATGAGGACAGTAATATTTTATAAGTCGTAGCACTGCAAAATAAGGACAAATCTTAGAAATAAGGACGGTATGGTTGCCCTGCGTATAACAGCCCGGGCGGGCGGTTATTTGGTTCACGTCTTATTTTCCCAATTCGTCTTTTTTCCAATTAACGGCCCAGGACGGATTTCGGAAAACCCCGGTACATTCAATATTCCATAGTTATTTTAAAAGTTTGCTTTCTTTATAGAGCGTAGTGGATCGTACTTATTTTCTCCGTTTCCGTGATATATATATATATGTTCTCCTGATGAAATGAAGAGCATTAAACAGAGTCCTTAACAATATTACTAAACTTATTTTGTCCTTAAAGCTAAATTTTAAAAAATGAGTTCTTTGTGACAGTTCCATCAGCGTTACTCGGTGGTTCATGGGCCTAAAGCTCGATTCCGACGTGGAGGATGTCAAAAGCTGCTTTGCGCCCGATGTCAAGGTGAATTTCTTTTTATTCTGCGCCATGACCCATCCGGCCACCATTGTTGTGAGCGCGCTGTTTGGTGGCAAGTAACTGCCTGCACCATTGGATTTTCCATGCACACATTCGTTCATCCCAAGGAGGTGATTTGTTTGAAATGCACTGCCTGCGAAAGTGCACCGTTTACGAGCATTGGGCTCAACAGTTGCAGTCGGACCACATACTAGGGGTGCAAAATTTTCTGTGACTTTTAGTAGCGCGCACAAATATTTAATACCGCACACAAGCTTTGCCATAATATTGCTCTTAAAATTATGGTCTAGGCCAGGCCTGCACAACTAAGAAAGCTCGAAGGGCCAAATTATCACCATAAATTTCCCGCGGGCGGCAGAAGACTTTCATTTCGATGTAAAGTTTTCATTGTAGTATGGAAGAAATTCTGTAACGACAATTACTTATTCGAGGTCGAGCTTTCGCAACATTTTCTGCAATTGAGAAAGCTCCCGCGGGCCGCAAGAAAAGCTTTCGCGGGCCTCATGTGGCCCGCGGGCCGTATGTTGTGCAGGCCTAGACTCTAGGCCCTGACAACGTCGCTGCAAATCCCGTTCGCACACTTCCAAGTTTTTGGTCGCGTGATGCTGCATTTTTGCACCCTGGCTGCATTTTATACCGAAACGTTACTAAACTGATAAGAAGTTATGACGAAGATGGATTATGGACTTTTCAGTAACATCTTAAACAACATCCTTGTTTTATTGATGATTTTATAGAAAACACCTTTTTTTGCAGAAACTTTCTGAGATTTTGTTCCACTACGCGAAGCACACCATCAACTGCAGTGAAGACATGCAGGTGAAACTTTTTTAATTACTATCTCAGGTTAATTTTCTTGTGTGGTTTCACAGTGGCTGATTTTCATTAGACGATAATTTCAGCTGGAACGAACTAAACCGATCATGGAACAGCTTTTACGAACGTAGTTTATTATGGCCACGAGGGCTGCAAGATCATTAAATCAAGCAAAATAGTTAAAACAAAAGACAAGTAACAGCAACAATACCGTCAGCGATGACACCGAAGCGTCTAAATGGTCTGGCACACTCAATAATACAACATAGCAAACGAAGAGGTTACTGTTAAAAATATGAAAATAGATCATGAGTATAAACTTAAAGTGAGCACCTCTCCGTTAATGCAATATGACGCCTAAGGGCGTAATATAACAGTGTACCACCACGATATACCCAAACCTCATCAGAGCATCTGAATCCAAAAATATGATTGCATCAGTGACAGACAGCGTTAACACCAATCTAACAACGCAGACTAAACAATGGAACACAGCATTATAACCGATGCCAAGCATAGGTAACGACAGTAGAGTTTCAAGAGCACATGTGCTCATGAAAACTAAATACATTATTATCTCAGGTGCGAGTGATCATCTTGCATCGGAATGAATTGATGCATTTTCTTCCCGAACAAGTTGCTGCCACAGTTAAACCACTCACCTCCCCTTCGCCAAATATTTTCATTCAGGTAAGTGCACTGCGATCGTTGTAAATTGCGTTTTAGTGTCAAAGCAGGAGGTGCAAATTAACCATTAATTACAACATTTTTCTCAGTTATAGTATATCAGCGAATGATTAAGATTTGATTTCTTGTATATGCTCTGCGATGCATGAAATAAGTTCTAACGTGCAAACTAAAATATTCCAGAAAATCTTTCGACATCATGGAAGACTGAAAACATAATCGTTTGGTGCAGAAAACTTGACTAGATTGCTGAATGCAAGAATTCTCAGCATTTGTTTGTTATTAGGCTGCTTCAAACTTCCCATTGTTTTTGGGTGATAGTGGATCGTGGTACTCAGATCATACAGATTCAGCTCCATCGGGAGTCACAAACATAACAGTAAGTACAACATTTCTTGCACGAGCGTCAGTGTATAGCGTAGGCCTACATATATTACCGTTGATTCTGATTAGCTAAGTGTGTCTTTCACTTAAAGCATTCTTTAACTGTTTCTGCCATTGTGTGTTACAAATCCCGTTATAAATCGATTTGCCCTTCTCCATCAAAACCCCAATACAATTTTTTAATATTTTTGAAAAAATTTTAAATTCACAAGCGTTTTACTTGGGTTCCTGTACACATCCCCTATTACCTGCATGTTATTGCTCCAAACAAATCAGCAATCATTGCGTATCATGTGTAACTTCAGATTCTTTAGCAGAGTTGCACAATCCATCAGCCAACATTGCAATTGGTTCCTTCAGGAGAGAATAACTGCCTGTTCGTTGACCAATTGACACAAGAATTTTACATGATGGTCATTCCCCCTACCCCATCGGACGACTGCATATTTGTGCAACCACTATCTGGGATGTTGCTCAGCAGAGATGCACTTGGTGATGACCAGGTATCTTTCTTGGTAGAATGTATTTTGATTTCTTAGCCCCATACAAATGTGTCAATGTGTAGAGCTTTTTTCAGTGCATTATCCCATATCATCTCTAAAATATGTGGCCTTGAACTGAGTACAGACTTTCGGTGTCTTTGTTGGACTACATAAGGTTACAACTGGGATGCTTTATGCTGACATTTGTCAAAGCAAAAATATTGTCCTTCTTCGTAATGGTGTAACAAACAGCTGACATGTACGTGACTTCACAGCAAGTGGTTAAACGAAACCAAAATTTTTCCAAGCCTTATTTGCTATTGCACACGAACAAGCAATCCCTACGCAAATTTGAACCTCAAAACAATTGGTTTGCACTGGGGCTCTTAACAGAGTTTGTTCAGTGGCTTTTTTTTCCAATAAGCTNTTGCCTTCAAATACAAACCAATGTGTNCTTTATTAAAATAAAGCAATCCTAGGTGTGTGAATTTGTAAAAAAAAAACTGTACACGTTACTGTGGTGATACTTCACTCTTCTAACATCCTACTCAGTGTTAGTGCATCGGTTTTGTGAAATTGTGAATCTAACCGTATTTTCCACAACATCCTGCCGAAATAACTGTTAGATAAGATTTCGATTTTTTTTCGGAAAATTTTACGAGATGTAAACCAGTCCGTCACAAATGAAAGTGAAACTCATGGATAAATCAAAATCAACGTTTCATGCATTCAGGATAAAAAGGGATTGGAAGAGAGAAAGCGTTTCACTTAAGTTTCGATTTTCTTTAAAGAAATACTGTACTTCCCTGCGTGCCGTAAAGTATCAACATGCATGTTTAATCAATTTATGAACATTCGTTCTAGTCCCTGAAATAAATTCAGCTTAACTTGACTGTGCAAACATGCCTTAATATAATGCGTGATGATGATGATGCCAGAGATTGCGTAATTTATTTTAGGTCGATGTGTAAACGTCTTGATACATTTAACGGCATAAAAGGAAAAATTAAGAATAGACTTTTATTCAAAAAGATTACCTGCATCGTTTCTTCTGTTTTTTGGCCGGTCTGAATATTATTCGGGACAAGCGAATTAGTGCTAAATTCGTTGCAAAACATTTAAAACTTTGATCGGAACTATTTGCATGCCTCTGTATGCAAATGCGCACCCCATCCGATTAATTTTTTACTTTTTGTTGCTAGCTGTTCACCTCAATTTTAAGTTAGAATGCCTCCATTTCCCTCCCACTTCCGGATCCCTGTATGATGATGTTGAGTGAATGGCGTTATAGTTAGTGCTTTGCTCCTTTTAGTGTTGATAGTGTGCTAACACATACAGTATTTTGTAATGCGCTACGGCTAACCCACTTTGTGCTCTTGTGTTATTCGATTGTGCCTGTGACACAGACCACGATTCTGCGGCAAAGAAATAATAAAATAAGTGATTGCGACACCGAAACACTGACTCCCAAAACTGGGGTAAATTTTGCTACAGGATGCTGGATTTCCGTCATCAAACAAACACGGATTTCTCCGTGGGGCTAAGAACGACGGTTTTAAAAACGTTCTCCCACCTTGGAGAAAAGCCAACTATCAAAGGCAGGTATGTATTGAAATCTAGTTGATTTTTGGCTTTTTAGCAATTGTAGAAGCTAGCCAATCCTTGTGAAGCAGTCCTTTGGCTGTAAATGAGTCAACGCTACATTTATTTTTATTTATTCATTTCGCTCAAACATGGTCAATATCACAAGTGTTAAGTCAAAGAAAACAAGGATACAAAAATGCCGACGCAGCACATCCCAGGGTAGGTGTAAAGTGAAGCACACAGACAATACTGAAGATGAACAGTCACTGAAACAACGCCCCAGTAACTAGTGCATTCCGGCCATTCTCATAGGCAAAGATAATTGAAGTGAGCGGGTAAAAAACATTAATGAAGATGCATATCGTTGAAAAATATTATATAAGTAATTACTAGGCCCATTTAAAATCATAAAAGTAATATTTTTTCCTGAGCTTCAGGAAGCTATGAAACGAATTTAACAAATCGCACCCCTACGAAGTCCATAACAAAAGTTATAAAAGTAGTCATTATTTTGCATATTTTCAACCTTAATCAATAAGGAAACCATTTAAATCTCATAATACCACATGAAACTACTACATCGCTAGGTCTAAGCTGCATCCTGCGAATGTTGGCATAGACGTAGGTGAACCAAGTTATTGGATGAATGCCTGAAGATGCACGTATTGGATGAATGCCTGAAGATGCACGTTCTTGTTGCCTCAAAGGAATAAACCAGACTATATGTTTCACTCATGTTTTCAGTTGTTTATTTTAGTGGGGCTTCAACCACACATGGGACCACCAGCTCTAACGTCTATTTTCGCTGGTATTGCTTCTTTGTACAGTAGTTGTATGTTCTAGCTCATTCATTTTTGTTTGTCATATTTTCTGAAAAATGAAGGCATTTTATCAAGTTTCTTACTTCATAAAAATGGCCCTAATTATTAATTATTGTTGTGAACTTCAGCAGAACCAGGCCCCGTAACCAGGGGAGGGCGCAGGTGAGGCGAATCCCCCTAGAATTTTTTTCGCCACCTCTTGGAAAATTATATTGGACGTAGTTTAAAAACATTAAACTAGTTAAAAAAATTCGGGCCCCTCTCGGAACACTCTTCGCCCCTCCTGGGGTCCCAAGCTGGCTACGGGCCTAAGCAGAACCAAAGACAGCTTTGGCTTTAATCAATATTTTCGGACCTCGGCAGTTGAGGTCGCTCAAACAAAAACACTGAAAAGAAATACACCATAAACGTAAAGAAATCGAACCAAGAAGTAAAGCAGCAGCATCGAACACAATATTACGTGGAGTGAACTGCCAAAGTCATTGGACGACACCCATAGGTGTACGGGAGTGCATATTTTTGGCGATGCAAAAAAAATTATGCCCAAATTTGATTTTTTTTCCCAAATAACGTATAAACGGAAAGCCTTAATGTGAAGAAGACTAAAATGTACCATTGTGAACAAATCAAGGTTTTTGCATGCCTAATTAGGCCTACCAATGACCGGGGTTCAAAGCCGTACAACGTCAGCTAGCAATCCATATTCTGCATAGCTACCTGTGAACTATGATAATATTTGCTGTGTTGAAAAATGTTAGCTAAATTACAACAAACCCCCTGGAAATTGCTGTTTATGCCACCACTCGTGTAAGGTGTTGTTCAGAATCTTCATTTTCAAGTTTTTATATACGTTCTGAACTTATTCTACCAACACGATCATCCTAATACAGGGGTTCCCAACCTTTCTGTAACCATGTACCCCTTCAGTATTCCGACAGATGAGCGTGTACCCCTTCAGCATTTCAACAGATAAGCATGTACCTTCACCATTTCGACAGATGAACATGCACCCCTAGAATTTCTCATGACAAAATATTTCATCATGATTTTTCATATATACATTTAAGAATGAACGTATTATGATTTTTGAAAATAATAATCACTGATATATGTATAAATCTTTGCAAATAAATGATATGCACTTACATTTTCTCGTCCGTTGCAAACCATGAATGTACCCCTTCGGATAGGCAAATGTACCCCTAGGGGTACATATACCCCAGGTTGGGAACCCCTGTCCTAATAGCTAAGATCTGTTCTTCTCTAGCATAGATGTGTGTATTTGTGTTGGAAACAATGGCAATCAATTTGGAAAAGGAGTAACATATCGGGTTACCATCTAAAGTATTACATTGCTGCAAATAGGTCAAATCTCAAGTAATTAGAGGGAAAGGAAGCAATTTAATACATAGCATATTGCTAAACCTTCCACATTGGTAATCTTCACTGCAGTGTATTGTACTTAAAATACTGCAACGTAAACGTTTACAGCTTCTAAAGTAACAATGTGAAAACCAGAAGTCCACTCCAGTTTACACAGTTAATGTGCATTGAACACAGCATGCTAAGAAAAAATAGCAATATGCGAGTGATACACGCAAATACTGCAGCCTATATGATCACCAACTAAGGAATGTGTACAAATGCACATTCCAAATGACAAATGATTTATAACCTCAGCAAGAATGTTCCATAAAAATGGCAGTGTTTCACTGCACTGCATTAGCATAAGTGAATTATGCAGTGCAATAAATAGTACAGTTGCTACTGTTCATGAAACCTTCACTTCACAGCATTAAATTGAAACAAAATTTGGTAGGATGCAACATATGCAATTCATTGCATGAAACAAAAGGAAAATATGAAAACCTAAACAGTGTAAAATCACACTTGCATTACCACCACGCAACATATCACAGCTACAGTTACGTAGTTAATTCTATCCATGAATACTTCATGGAAACAGATTTGCACTTGCAAATCTCACAACATCAAGCACGCTTGAAATACGAAAACTTCACAGTACAGTATCATATCACAGCTACCCCACATTATTACCGCAAAACATTTTGCAGCTACAGCTACAGCTACATTTCAGTTGTACACTTTACAGCATCAACAATTTGAGGTTTACAAAAATTACGGTTAGTTGGAATGGTGAGTTACCACTACATGTTCCTAATTTTTAAATGTTTCTAACTCTACCCAAATTTGAATGAGGTTGTTTCACTTGGTCCAACTTTGATTTGGGATGTTGTAATTTGCTCAAATATTTATAATATATGCAAATCTGAATGACACTCTTCCAATTAGCCCAGATGGTTCTAATTGTACCTAAGTTGAATGAAGCTCTTTCAATTACCGAAATATGATCCAGGCTGTTGGAATTTGCCCAAATGTTTNTAAATGTATGCAATTTCAAATGAAGTGGTTGTATATTATTCAAATTGGAATAAAGCTGNTTGAAGTTACTCAAAATNTAATGATGTTCCACTTGGCCCGAAGTTGAATGGAGCTATTGCTGTTTGCCCAGAGTTGATTTAGTCTGTTGGAATTTACACAAATTTTTCCATGTTGGAATTTACACAAATTTTTCCAATTTATGGAAACATTTTTAACTTCATCCATATTTGAATGAAGTTGTTCTAATTTGCTCAAATTTCATTAAAATTGTTAAAATGAGATTTTATCCAAATTTGAATAAAACTATTATAATTCACCCAGACCTTTAAACGTACTAAAATTTTGATGGAGCTTTTCTGTGTAGCCCATTTTTGAGCAAGACTGTTTGAAGTTGCCCACTATTGAATAAAGCTGTTGCAAAATGGCAAGATTTGATTTGACTGATGGACTTCACCCAAGTGTTTCCAGTTTATCTAAATGTTTTTGTTTTTACCCAAGTTTGATTGAAGCTTCTCTCATTTGCCCAAATTCAATTGAAGCTGTTGTACCTTACCCAAATGCTCCCTAATTTACTCAAATGTTTCTAATACTACCCAAAACGTTATTGAAGTTTTTTAGTCGGCCCAAATCCGATGAAGGTTGTTGGAATTACCACATGATTCCAATTCACTCAAGGGCAGTGTCTATTTTGCCATCAGGGGCAAAAAAGAAGGGCAAAATAGTCTCAGACTATTTTGCCGTTTTGGTTATTATTTTGCCATTGATTTAGTTATTATTTTGCCTTAGTTTGGAAAATAGACACTACCTCACTTATAAGTATGTACTTTCCACGATGGGTGTAAGCCAGGAATCGATCAGCAAATTTTTAATAGGAAATNGATTTCACGTAAAATTATGCATCCTTAGTCCTTATTGAATTAGTGAATAAGGACTGAGGATGCGTAATTATACGTGAAATCGATTTCCTATTAAAAATTTGCTGATCGATTCTTTGCTTACACCCATCGTGGAAAGTAACTACTTGAATAGGGATATGTGCAAGTTTGAATCATCGAAAAAAGACGAAAGCAGATGGCAGTCGACTGATTCCTCGAAAGCATACAGATACACTAGTGCTTTTAAGTACCTCATTACATGTGAATGTAGCTGTATACTTCGCCCAAATTTTGAAAATTTTTGCCCAAATAATGGCCAATTTGTCAGCGTTGGGGATGCGACCGCATCCCCTGCATCCCCATGCCGTACGCTTATAGCGACACCAAAAGGCAAGCGTTCGCAGGAATGTATTATAATTAGCAGCCCGGGGGACAACCACACGTCGGGAGTATAGCACGCCTATTGTAGCTCACCACTACACTTATCAAGATATCAGATATTCTGAAAAAGTAGGCGACTTGATGTGGGCGAACACTTTCATTCTTTGGCAATGCCATGAAAATTACGATATGCTTTGTTATAGACAGCCCCTAACATACTGTACCGTGTGTACTTTTGCCAGTTGGCAAGCACGTTGGCATACAACAGGCACGAAACGGTGTTCTTGACTACAGTAGATCGAGGAGAGGAATATGAAACACACCCCCAATCCTCAATTCAAATTAAAAGTTGTGATACTTCAAATTTTTTAAAACTGAGACGTGCTACTGAGCAATCTATGACGTCGCACAGTGCTACGTCACCACAGCACGCCCGCAGCAGAAAATGGCGCCGACTCGCGTAGATCTTTCGAGTACAAACTTTCGAGTTCGCTGGAGTTATTGATCCTTGCCGGATGCGTCGAATCGTTTCCACGACCGATCAATCCATGAAAGGCTGATTCTTAACCTGCGGATCATTCACGGAAGGTAAGATTAGTCCAGCAACAGTTTTTACCAGGCCTTTAAACTGCAACGACTGCGCTGTCATGACGAGCTATCTCCGCATCAAAGCACATATTATCCACTTGTTTCTTCTTTCGTCGTAGACTTAAAAAAACAAACTTTGAAGCGCAATCTTTCGTTTCTCCAACAACATTTCTCTTTCCACCGGAAATTCAAACACCAGCTGTGGATCTTGTTACCTTCAACAGTGATACTTAGTCCACAGGAGACGTACAACATTCATGCGCTTCTCTTTATATCCCCCAATGGCGTAAATAAGGCCGTTGTGAGCATGGGTGGCGGAACCTTTTTCAAAGTGGGGAGGCACAAGTCCAAGTCAAAAACTTGAGAAATATTTTGTGCTTTGAATTGTAAACTGTGACGTCACAAGCATTGAAATATGACGCCATTAACTTTTTTCAGCATGTTTAAGCAATTTTATGCAATGTTTTATAAACCCTCTCAGCGCCCTCTATCTACAGTACACCCTACCTACCTACGCTACGCTGACTTGTGCACATAAATGCAACCAGTTCTTAATCTTGCACAAAATTCATTCACAAGTAAGTACAAATACAACATGCACAAAGCTAAGGGAGCATTTTCATATTACATCATCAGATAGGGGTGAGATGGGCTTTGTTGTCAGATTCACCTTACACCACTTACAACCTTACAAACAACCTTACTTCACCTTACGTATCCAATGTTCTATACCAGGGGTGGGCAAACTTGTTAAATGGCAGAAGTTTTTGCAGAAAACCAAAAACTCCAGCGAGCCGCACAATCAGTTTGTAGTGTCAATACAAATACAGTTTTACAGCAAATGTTTTACATCAAATCTCGTAGACTCCCTGGACTCTAACTTATACGAATTCGTGTAAACACATTGATAAGCGACAACTCGCTATCATTTTGAGATATTGCTATTGTAATGGCGCTAGAGCCATTACATACAGAAAATCGGCTGAGTCCAAGGGTGCTTCTCCGGCGGAAAGTACAGATGGAAAAAGATGCGAGGTGACGTCGCACAGGCAAAGCGGAAGGGAAGGCCTGCGGGCGAAAGTCGAAACACATAATGCCTTAGTCTGCTAAGACGAGGGAGGCGTCTCTTTAGTCTAGTGGGTAAGGCGTGGCACTTTGTCTCTTTAGTCTAGTGGGTAAGGCGTGGCACTTTGGCTAAAAAGACTTATCTCTCCCTGGGAATCATGATGGTTCGATTCCCGGCATGGCTTGAATTGGAACAGGCGGGCAAAAGTTCCACTTCACTATTCAGCTAGAAGAGAAGCTAAAACATGTCGGCGAACCGGATGTGGCTCACCAGCCGCAGTTTTCTCAACATTGTTCTATACAAATCCATTGCTTAAGAAATAATCTAGTCTGATGTTAATTTTATTTTTGAAGATAACTAAATATAACGGATGAGCCCGAGTAAGGCACGAGCGAATGAAGTCGAGATAACGCCTGCCTACTACGAACGATATTGTTTTATTCAGGTCACCTGCAACATGGACACGAAAGGCAGACATGGAATGAAAATATATGAACAGTGATAAGGCAGAATGAAGTAACCCGAGTAAACAACTTAGTGAATTGGGACCGTGGCTGGTGGCACAGATGTACAAAGCAAGCAAGCTCGCGTTCTTCAATCAATATAAATCGTAATCGAAGTCTCGGGCTATAAGACCGTGTAGCAAGTTGCAAAGTTGCAATGCTAAAATAAAATATAGCTACTTGGTGTTGCTATTGCAAAACAAAAACCAGTTGAAGTTGATCTGTCAAATATTCCATTTTGCGTATAAGATTCAGCAAAATTTTGCTATTTGGAGTGGTGTTAAATCGCTTGAAATTACACCATATTAAAATAATTTTTCGATGGAGTGGCACATTTTTCCTACAAACATGCATGTAAAATTACACCAACTTTTTAAGAAGTGGTTTAGTATTACACCACCTGGCTGCACTTTTCGACAACACCAATGCGGTAAGCAAACCCGAGAAGGGTGATCAGATTTTGCATGGTATTCTGCCAAATATTTACGAAATCATGCCAGTTTTACTGCCAAATAACAATTGTATTACAAACGATGTTGCCACAATTGTGCTAAAGTTTAAACGATTTGCTTTAAAATTGGACCTAATTCTAATTGGTGTTACTCAAACTTATTTAAGCAAAATTCGAAGTTTAAAAGTGGGAGGGTCTAGGACCATACGACCCCCCCCCGGTTCCGCCACCAATGGTTGTGAGCAACAGTGGCAACTCCACTTCTTAGATAATTCACCGGGCGATTTTCATCCATTCATCGTAACGTTCGTTGGGCAAGTTTATCAATCCACCGATACAGTAGCCTACAGCATACCATTCATTGCAGCCATAGTTTAATGTCTTTTATAAATCATGTTCTTCACGAATGAACGTTTCTTCGAAATTATGTCGAACTTCTGGCACGAGACCATCGCTTCAGATCAGAGTTGGATCAATTACAAATGCAATTGTAATTGAATGTAATTAATTACATATTTTCATGTAATTGTAATTATAATTGTAATTGAGATTTTTTGTT
>JGI24021J15306_10004613_pt1 | contig 16086 bp, 9 predicted proteins | sample Ectturendosymbi1_FD_15306 | JGI IMG/M metagenome (IMG submission 15306) | reverse complement strand
ACCTTCACTTCTAATAAGAACGAATTTATTGGAATCTGACACCATCCATCTTCATCATGACATATAGCAAGTGAGATTAAATCTGAAGAGGCTTTTTTGAGATCGAGCAAGCGAGCGTTAAACTTATCGAGATTATCCTCGGTTTTTCTGGTCGAAACATTAAATTTGACTGTCTTAATACAGTCTACACAGACATATATAATATAAACTGACACAACAGCCTTCTTTTGTTTCAACTTTACATAACCTGTCGTAAGCAGCTTTCATGAAAACGTTTTTATCGTTGAACTAGAAACCTAGTCTCTATATCTGTACGCAACTACAAAGCGATTGCACAACACTCCACAGCACATTAATTCTGACGTAAATTTCCCCGAGAATTTCAACGCACAAGGGCAAAGCCATCGAAGTGAAGTGGTGAAGGTCACGACTTTATCAACAATTGGCTTTGTTCTGACGTAACCACAACTTTACAAACACTGCTTTAGTGTCCGAATGTCCGCAATTCTTTTTCGAAATTAACGAATCATGATATTACATGCTTAATCTAGCGCCTCTACATTGAGGGCAAAAACCAGAAGAGTAAAAGTCGAGGGTAGAGAGACGGCTCTAACCTACTAATACAATGTATATTGTGGGGCCCCTACGAATGGTCGCCCCCCCGACCGGGGGTAAGGGGCTGACTTGCCACGGCACTGAAATAAGCACACTCATATGCTTTTGTTCGTAACATAAATTTTCTGGGTTTGTATTCAGACCCGTCGCCGGGTTTCGCAGCGGGGGGCAAAAACCACAAGGGGGGCAACATTTTTAAATACAATATTGGATGTATACAGCAACCGGGGGGCCAAACATGAAATGGGGCACATATTTTAAATGGGGGGCAGGGTACCACTGGCCCCACGCTCCTGTTTTTTTGTACGAATGCCGGTTTATTTCACTGTGCAATCTGGGTTTATTTGAAATCACTGAATGGGAGCCCGCATGTGACTGTTGAACACAGATATCTTGGCAGCTAATGCTGCTAGACGGTGACACTACTGATAACGATAAGCCACGTATGGTTTCATACTGTGTGAAAAGAAGCCTGAGTAAATCTGTAGCAGTGCTTCCACAAGTTTGAAAAATCCATTGTTAGTGTGAGACTGCGATAAACGTGCCGGAGTGAAAAGCTTAATCAAACGACTTTTATGCAGGCTTCTTTTCACGCAGCTTAAAAATACGTATATGTAGCTTATTGTTAGAATACGTCTATGCAGACTTGTGGGAACACGTCTTTACCGTTAAGCCTTAGTTGACTTCTTAGTGAGCACTAAGTGAAGTTATATTTTCTGCCGCGAGTTTTCGTAATTCATCCGCTCAGTTTATTTAAGCCTGCGTGGTGTTCTAACTTAAATAATGAGTTGTCCGATAGTCTTGTCAACATATAGTTCTACTTCTCATTGCTTGAAACAGTTTTGTGACCTTGTCTTTTCACCGCTCATGCTGTTCTGGCCCTTGATTATTCTTAAATTATGACTTCTCTGTAGAAAGTGCTCAAGAAACGGATATTCGGCAGTATATGAAAAGGAAAGCATTTCTGATAGCCGAAATGTAGAAAATATTTCAAACACAAGATTGAGAATTGAGGTTCAACGAGCACAGACTAACGGGTTTTTTGAACGTCCATTTGCATTGCATCGTCAGCAACCTGAAAAGGATAAGCAAAATTTGGACGTTGTCGCCGCCTCAGAAAAAATTTTGCGTACGTCCATGGATGCACTGATTTCCAGATCTAATTCTCGTCATAGAAAGCGTGGTGCTGTTTGGTTAAATTCTTTTAAGTTACTCAAAAACGATAAATGCCAATGTAATCAGTTTATCTGACCTACATACTAAATGCAGTAGGCCTAATCAAAAAGTTCTACAATTTTGACGCATGGGGAACAGCCTAAAACTATGACAAACCAGTGAAGCAGTGTTTTGATATCCAAGCGCGAGGCCCCGGGCATTTGCCCGGTTTGCCCAATGGTTAATCCGGCCCTGGATATACTGATGTTATGTACAGTGTGCTGCAAAGAAAAGTGTATGATGTTTTGTACTATGTTGCAAGAATATTCAACATGACAGAGAAGATGGTTTTGAAGATTTATGGGCTTCTGCTATAGCTGTGTCCATCAAAACACTGCTATGGCCAACAAACAGCGACCATGAAAACCATAGGTCTAAAAGGTGTCAAGTTGCAGGTGATGAAAAAGCCTATATTGTGTTTTAGGACGAAAATTTAGCTGGCTAGGCTAATCGTCTAAAAGAGTCAGAAAAGTTATAGTTTATTTTCCTACACCGTTTTTCTAACTGTCCCGTTGTGGGTCTAAATTATGCCTTTCTTTGACTTCCCCTCAGCACATGCAACAGCAGATCATACACAGTCATCAACAATGCCTGTAATTCTCAAGCATTGGGATCACTAATGTAAATTTAAACAGAGCAAATTGTATCCTTATTTTACCAACGGCAAAAATGACTTATACACGCATCACATATCACAAATATAATTAATTCCTGAAAGACACTTCATAACATTTAACAGCACATGACATTTCACAAATAAAACTATACCATGTAAAAACGCTTAACTGCATTTACTAATCTCACTGTGCAGCTTAACACGTCATTTGTGCTCTATACTGCGAACACACAGCCTAATATAATTGACTTGAATGGTTCCTGTATTTCGTAATCATAACAGACAATCAACCGTAAATGACGCATTCCCTTTTGGTAAGCATTGCGACTTTCTTGAGGGGATCGCCTGCTTGCATATTGGAATGTCTTTGTTAACGGAAATTTCACAGTTTTGTGTTCAATCCAATTTCACATATCAGGTCATCAAAATGATGTTATCACCAATGACGTGATATATATATATATATCAATTTGGTTGTGAACCAGCGTGTCCCTCTTAACACTGGCTGCCGGAGCACTCCCTAGTTACACAGCACGAAATCTATTCGCTGTGAGCCTGATGGTCCCAGGTTTTGTATGCTGGGCGTGCCATCACTAGCGAGGACCAGTGTACACCCAACCAAGCGCTCCCTTATCACAAGGTCAAAGGGCATCCCTCGGTACAACGTGTACCTGGCCTTCAGGCCGTCTGAGTCTTTGTGCCAGATGCACCGTCTTTTAAAGGCAATTCGCTTGCTTCTGATCATGCAAAATGGTACAGGTGCTACATCATGCTACGTCATATTTCTCACCATTTCTTTACTTTGTTCTTTTTGTATGCATACCCTCGTTATCACCATTTCTTTATATTACTTATTTTGTATGCATGTCCTCGCTGCCACCATTTTTTTACTCTATTTATTTTGTATGCATGCATCTTGGCCTGCTGAGTCATCGTTACATTACAAAACCGTCTTTGTACAGCGTCATCACTTTCACACAAATGCTCAATTCACATACACATTAAATATGGTATCATCAAATTCTGGTCGTTCCAACAGTATTGCTTCAGTTACTAGTTCATCAATTTATCGATTTTCTAGTCCATCGTTAAAACTATTTAATACATCACAATAAAAGTAACACCCTGCTTTTCTGCACGCAGCATGATTCTCGATAGTTCATCATACGTCACTAGTTTCATTTTTCCACCAGTTGAAACTAGCTAGTCACGCTTCAATGCATAATTAATCAGGCTTAACATTAAAACGATATACTTGCACGTTATGTTTTTTAAATGCTACAGCATCTGGGAATAACGCAGCATTGGTGAGAAAGTTTCTTTCAGTACTTCCGCAATTTATTTACTGCTACATCAATATCACTAGGTTTTGACTTTTCACTTGTTTGCCTTTTTACTGCAACTTCTCGTACCACCTCTTTTAAATCTCTTCGTCTATGCAAGTTGGTGCACTTCATGCTTCGTTGCATTTCGTCATGAGTTAGCATTGAGTACCGCACCCCATGAAGCCAGCAGTGCAATGCTTGTTTCAATCAGTTACGGTCACTTGTTTTTGTGATGAACCTTCGCTGTTGTTCACGTATTGCCCTAGGTTTTGTAAACCGTCCGTTTTCCAGAGGCTTCGATACGTATTCCAGCGTCTCGTCCACTTTTACTCTTAAAGTCGACCATTGCAATATTAATTTCGTTTACTGTGGCTACGTTATCGCAGTGTCGTTACTGATTTCATACTTTTATTTAAATGTTCGACCACCACTTTGTAAACTTTTCACTTGCATATGTCTCTTTCTGTAAAACCTGAAATGGTGAATCATGCAAGCTTTATAGTTTTTGCCACTTTCTTGCATCAATATGACATTTCAGATATTTCGCGCTTGCTTTCATGTTAACTGCATTTCAGTCAGTCTTTAGCGTTGCCTCAGCAGTTGCTTTCTTTCGTGAGTACAGTTACCCAATTCAATTGTTTCTTTTAGCCAGTCCATCACTGTATGAAAATTTCATAATTAGCATTCTGGTTTTTCACAATTTCTTAACTTCCTCATATATGTTGCGTTTTCCTTAATACACCAAATACATGTCATACAAATTATTTAACCCAATATTAATACTATAAGTACACAATTAATATACACAACACATTTTGTCTTTGACTATTTTATTCCACTCTCTTGATTGACCATTTGCACAGGTTTATCTTCAATGTTGATTCACTGTTATTTTCACCATTTTCTGAGCCAGTCATGTTATGGTCACTTGTTACCATACCATGTGGAATGTTTCGGTATATACTACATAGCTTATGTCTCCAGATTAAGTACAGATACTCTCCACTTTGAAAGCTAGAGTTTGGTATGAAAAGTATGAAACACACAAAGCGAAATTTCCTGATCACATGCTTTATCTGCTAACCAAGCTAAAGAATTTTTATGGCTCACGTTTTGATTGCGTTCGCTTGAAAAATGAGCTTCTTGTGCTGTATGCGAGTCTCGAGTGTTCTCACAAAAATGTGCATGAGCTGACTGAGCTAATAGTAGAAAACAGTCTAACCTCAGGTTTCAATGACGTTTTCAACTTGGTGAGCTAATCTTAACGATTTTACTCCGCTATTTCAACGTGCAGCCATGGGCGTCGGAAAGAAAGGGGCAGGGAAAAATGGAAAAATCTTTTTGACTACCCCTGGAAAAATCCACTATTGTTCTCCCTGGAAAAAATCCTTGCGACGCCCATGCTTGCAGCCGGATATTTCTGTAGTTTGTGAACTGCGTTGTCTTATCTCTGTGTGTTTTACTCCACACTCCACTTTTGTAACGCGCAGCTTGATATTTTTACAGTTGTGAACTGCGCTGTCTTATCGCTGATGTGTTGCCTACTTTGCTCGGTTGTTGTAATGTGCAGGCTGAACTGACATTTTTGCATTTGTGAACTGTGATTCTGCAGCATTTAGTTTAGGCTGAACTGACATTTTTGCATTTGTGAACTGTGATTCAGCAGCATTTAGTGTGGTTTATTCAGATGTTTAACGCGCAGCTTGATATTTTTACGGTTGTGAACTGCTCTGTCGTAGCGTTGAGTGTATTTTGCTGCGGTCTCCTAACGTGGAGCGCGGCGCTCCGATCGCCTGTAGTTTATAGTCGATATACTGACACACAAAATTGTCCAAACCGAATAAGGAGAGTGCGTGCAAAAGAATATGCACATTGTGTTATCAAACATCGCAAAAAGGTTGGTTTGAAAAGGTGAATATAGTCTTATTGTGACGTCACAAACAGCGCACATCTAGTAACAAAGACCATGCATCACACTCCACTGCCCATCATATCATCTAAAGTCTAAACGTTGTTGCGAAATTGATGATTTAAGCTCATTTTTTATCCGTTTCAGTTTCGAAAATTGACCTTTTAACACTGCAGTTTGAGCACATTAAACAAAGATATTGGAGTACGCAGAAAATTTTCACTGGGGGTTTCATTCAGTGGCATATGTTTACAAACCAGCGTTTCGGCGAAGTTTGTTGACATAATATGCATATTCTTCTACACGCAGGGCCGGTGCTAGGAATTGCGGGGCCCAATGAGAAAGCTGATGGCGGGGCCCCATTCTATACATAAGTAAAGGTTCATACTGTATATGTTTTTATATTGTGTAGTATATTCGTCTTCAACCAAACAAATAAATGCTTGATATAATAAAATGTTGAAAGACTATGAAAACTTTATTTAATAATTTTTTTAAATGCCAACTACCAGGTATAACAATTACAGACATAATGTTTACACACGGGTTTTTAGAAAAAGGCTTTTCAGGCCTTTTTTATTTGCAGTCTGTGAATGTGTTTTCAAGCCTCAATGATTTTAACAATTCCATTCTCTATAGATAGCATTGCCAAATTATCTCTTGTGAAATTGTTGATAGTAAGTATCTTTAATTAGTTGTGAAAAACGTTTTTAACCTGGTGCATCTGTTGTAGGCATTGTTAAGTAAATCCTCAAAACAGGTGTCTCAACCGCAAATTGCTCCGAGGGCCAATGGAGGGCTTATAAAGTAATCCGAGGACAGCATTATGACGCTGACGCAACAATGGCTGTACCTGAACCTTACTAGAAACAGCTTTCATATCTTATTTCCTGCAAACGGTATCATGAATTATAGTCAAATCATTTCTAGCTGTCCCTACGTTGGTTTGAAAGAACATTATTCACTTGCTAGCCGAGCACTGTTAAACGCCGGTAAATAAACTAAATAACGTAAATGTTAATTACAGTATTTGAAAATTCCCAAAAAGCATCGCGAGCCGAACAAATCTCCCGCGCGGGCCACATGCAATGGGCGTCGGAAGGATTTTTTCCAGGGGGGCCAGTAGGGGATTTTCCCAAAATTTTTTCCAGGGGGGAGCCAAAAGCGGTAAAATTTGTTTTTTACCCCTCGAAATTGAAAAAACAACCTTTTTTTGCTAATAGTTTCAAAATCCAGGGAGGCCAAGGCCCACCCCTGCCCCTCCCTTCCGACGCCCATGGCCACATGCGGGCCGCGTGTTTGAGACCCTTGCCTCAAAGCAATATAACAAAGAAATGCCGCAAATCGATTGTCTCCTAGCAGATATTCAAACAGAGCATGACGAGCAAAGATATTGGAGGGAAGAAAGTTTTCAGAGCTTCAAGTTCTTCAGCCAATTGTTCGCTACCTACGTCATTCGTTTTTTCAATGACTGCGTCTCCACCAGTACTCTGTTTTATTGTGATAACTGTTAAAGTTGCTTCAGGTTCTGCTGTATGTTTCCTTATTTCTGTCTTCTGTATATTTTGAAAGTTATTTAGAAATCCAAATAATTTTACATGGTCCCTAAATTGTTCAAATCTACACTCTATTCTACGGACTGAATTGCTTGGTCTAGCACTAAATTGAAGCACTGATCTCTGTACGCTTCTTTCCGACCATCCAAAGATTGAAGTTCTATTTCATAAGAAGACATTCTCTTTTAGGTAGTTGTCAGGCCCGCAACCAGCTTGGGACACCAGGGGGAGCGAAGAGTTTTCTAAGAGGGGCCCAAATTTTTGAAGTATGTCCAATAGTTTTAAACTATGTCCGACACATTTTTTCCAGGGGGTAATAAAATTTTTTGCAGGAGGGCGAATTCCCCCTTAGTTACGGGTCTGGTGGCTGTTCGCCGTACTTCTTTTCTTGAAAATGTTTAACTACTGTATAATGTTATATTTAACATCTTCAGCCAAATCACTTGCACCTCCTGAAACATGATTTAAAACCTAGACAATTTTTTCATGCTCTTTGTCAGTTGTCTGTCCTTTACAAAGTCTTTGGTGTAACTCCTAGAACGTCCATGTGGTTTCCAAACAATTCTTTTAATTTTCATGCTAACATAACCTTGTATGAAGACAAGACCACTTGTTGAACGCACTTGTTGATAATGCACGGGTTGTGTTCTTGCTAAAAAGTTTGCAATAAAAACTATAAATTCAATCAACAGACTGAGAGTAGATAATCCAAACAAGCTCTTTCAACACTTCCCCATTTGGAAGTTTCCTCTAACTCTAACAGTGAAACTTTGAAAAACACAATCTTTTTTCATTTCTTGAAAAGGTGTTCACTGGAATATTTAGAGGATCTTTAATTGTTAAGTAATCTTTTGCATTTTTGTTTATAACTGCTGGTCAACTATTGGGTCATTATACATGTTAGTTACAACTATACTCACGGATGATCTATCATTGCATGATGTTTGCGATTTGGTCATAAGTCAGTGTTCTGGTTTGGCACCGTCTTTTGATGCTTTGAGATCATCTTCAATTTGGATCTGATTTTGAAATAAAATTGTGAGATCGGGTTTGGATTTGAAAAACATAAATCCGTTCGCCTCTTCTACAAAGCAGCGGAGTCGCAGTCGCATAGAATCGGAAGTTTTTAGGTGGAGTCGGATTTCTAAGAACACTAGGAATCGTCGACAGAGTCGGATTTTTTTATCCGACTCCGACTTCGGAAATCCAATTGAATAACTTTTTACATCGCACCCCTAACTCAGGAAACCTAATTCTTGCCTATTGAAATGGTAGGCTACAATTTCTTTTGAAACATTTATTGAAACAGAATTCTTCCTGTGCACCACGATTTCCACTGAATGCTAATTGCTACAAAATTGTTGACAGTCAAAGTTCATTCACGTTATGTTAAGGAGTCGGAGCCGTAAAATTTTGAAAGCTTGGAGTGCGAAATTTTAACTCCAAACCCGCAGCCCTGCTCTGCTAGCGTCCACCGGGGTAGAAACAAAACAACGAACGTTTCAAGTTGTGGCTCAGTATACTTCCCTTAGAATACAAAAAAGTTTTCAATCCGTACCTCTGCCGGTACTGGCGCGGGGCCCACTTTGGTGAAATCGGTCAAATAGGCTTAAAACCGGCCCTGCTCGGTGTAGGATAGCGATAACCATACTTAATGTATACAGGGTTACATTTTCGCTTCGACATGTTTGCACAAATCTCAGTGGAATAAACCCTGCTAAATATTTATCCTAAAATTGCAATAAAAATTGTTAGCAGACCCATCACTACCAAATTTTTCGAATGTCAAAAACTGTAAAAACCTGTTTCACGCTTGCCGATCATCAAAGCGGGTGACCTCATTCAACCTGAATTAGGTCGCCATGAGCCTTATATATCTGCTAATTATTAGTTGTACCTTGCTCAGATCTACCTGTCATTGAGCTCTCTTCTTATTAACCACTTCCGCCAAAAGGTTAAAAAAAAGTAGCGAAGCATATACTGTCCTATCAGGTCATCTACAATACTGTTACATATTATGCTGAATCACATTCTCAGTTGACATTCGTTATCAGGCTTCACTATAATTGTTTTCTATCACCCCTAGCTATTAACTCCGTTATCACTTCGCTCTTGGTTAGATTGTTTTGATAGCGCTTTCATTACGCTTTGTATGCTGTATATATCATCACTCAATGAAGTATTTGAGAATTGCTCGGTCAGTGCAGTAGGTTCATGTACGGTAGTACGTTTTTTCGAAAAATAATAACCCTTATTATTGATGACGCATAAATATATGACAATGCGTTCTGATTATGAGAGTAGTTGAAAACGTTTGCATCCTCATGAAGCATCACTTTGACCGAACGGATTTTAAAACAAAGGCTGGACATATTTATAGTAGGTTAGCTATTGTGTTCAGCCACAGCTTTCAACAGCAAAATATGAGTTGGACATTTTGTCAAGTTTTACTTCGCACCACCTGAAAAAAACTACTGCGTACCACTTGAAAATGCATCACGTACCACGAGTGGTACGTATGCGTACCACAGGTTGAGCTTGAGAACCACTGGTCTAACGTGATCGTTACGGGCAGTTTTTTGGCGATTGACGTGAAACAAGGGCGAGTGGAGTTGTTGTCTCAACTATTACAGGCTATTGTAGAAGAATGTAGGAAAATCATAGAAATGGACAGGAAGAGAGTGACATTGTAGCGACTAGTGGACCTAATACGCCACTGCGTAAACAACAGAGATTGAGAAATTGTATTCTTAATAAGTCTTACCAATTTTCGTTGATTCAGTGTTTTCTTAAATTTCTTTTCGTATAAAGTAGTTTTCAATGCGAATGTGATTAAATGTACAAAAATTAACCTCTCGGATAAAGTATTTATCTCAGTCACTGTTACTACCGCCAATGGCAAAGATATGGATAGGCTGTGTTTGAATGCGCATATTCATTGATAACTACAACTTGGCCTACGCCTAATTTCTATTATTTTTTCGTTGATTAAATTTTTGTCACTGACCATTTAACGCCCGCGCCGGCCACTACAGTGGTCGGCACGTTTTTGGCCATAACTCGCCAGCCGCTGTAGCTAGAGAGCTGTTCAAAACCTCTACGGATACGGAAAGTCTTCTAGTTTCGATTAAAAAAAATTTGTTTTTGATTTGGGTTTGGGGTTCTCCTGGGTGGACGTCACAAAGTGGGGTGTTTTTGAATTTTTGACCAACTTTGACTCGCCCTGGACGCTAATCCAATGAGCCATTTTTTGGCTCAAATTTTTTTGGAAACTAGGTGATCATCCGCGTCTATAGAGCCCTTGATTGACCTTCTAACATGTCTGGAACCAAAGTTAGGGCCCAAAACCTCATTTTACCCCCAAATCAGAAAATTACAGAAAAAGCATGCCTCCAACTGGCGGCTTGCGCGGATAGCTCGCCGCGAGAACATGATAGAGAGTTATTCGAACCCTCGAAAGACGTTCGGGTTTTTCGGTGGGGGCCGTCAGGGCGAGGTTAGGTTTTGTTTTATTTTTTAAGACGTCATCGCCAGACAATGAGCCGAAATTGTGGCTCAAAGTTTGGTTGGATTCTAGGCTGGAATATGAATCTTTAGAGACCTAGATCGACTTCCTGGCGTTTCTGGTGCCCAAGCTATGGCCAGAGGACCCCAATTCATTGGGGAATGTGCTGAGTAATTTCCGGGGATGTCCCAATTAATTTATGCTTATTTTGGCATAACTTTAGAACCAGAAATTCCATCAAACCCTCTAAAGCAGGGGTTCCAAATTTTTTGTCCGAGGGCAACATTAGCTATCATACAACAGTTCGAGGGCCGGACATCTTATGCAATGTGATTGTTTTAGGATAGGTTTCATTCTACCAAGTCAACAAATGTTATCGCAAAATTATTATTCTTCCATTATTGATAAAATGGCCTCGTGGGCCGGATGAAATGGCTTCGCGGGCCTGATTTGGCCCGCGGGCTGTAGTTTGGAGACCCCTGCTCTAAAGCCTCGTATTGGAGCCTACAATCCAAAAAAACTTTGAGCCACAAAATCGGCCCGATTGTTCGAGTCCCAGGGGATGACATCATCATCCAAATGTAAACAAATATGCATAAACATCCTCTCATTATGTAAACATCAACAAAAAACCCGAGATCTCAAGCTAAATATTTTTTGCCCTCTAAGCTACAAGTCTTCACGAGTCTTTAGAGGGCTTGAACAGCTCTCTAGCCTCTTCTGGCGGCGAGTTATGGCCATATACAAACTGGGTGTTATTCACCCCAGGTTAGAGTTTGTAGGGGTAGAAATTTTGACCACCTTTTGGTTTTTGTGGCATAATTTTGACTCCAGATAGGCTAGAAAGCCAATCAAGGGCTCTAAAGACTCGTATGATAGTCTAGTTTCCAAAAAAAACTTGAGCCAAACATTGGCTCATTGGATTGGTGCTTAGTGCCGCGTGAAGTAGGCCATAAAAATGCTAAATCACCCCCACTTGTGACGTCTCCCAGGGGTGTTGCCAGACCAGAAAAAAATTTTTTTTGATTCGGAACTAGAAGACTTGCTGAATCCGTAGAGGGTTTGAACACCTGTCTAGCTGTAGCAGCTGGCGAATTATGACCAAAAGAGTACCGGCCACTGCAGTGACCGGCGCGGGCGTTAAAGGGCAAAAAGGCCGGTATTTTTACAAGACACATCTGGCAACCCTATGGTGAACTGAGTGCATGTACTTGAAAGGTTGACCAAACCTCTTTTCCCAATGATGTTGCAAAAAAAGGTTTGCAGGAACTAAAAACTCGTCCTCCGAGTGGGAAACGTAAGCTATGCCGAAAATCGTTTGGTTTGAACACCCTCTCCAAAGTTTCAAATTTCTTGGAGATGAACTCTAGCAGCACTTAAATATTAACCATTATCCTCTGTCGTAGAGATTCTGCCGCACTACCAAACGGTCAGTACGAAAATCTAGAAAAGGGGCTTCTATTTAGTGGTAGGGTCCTTGCTTGCTTGCTTGTAAGTTACGCAGATTGGAAATCGTTGTTAACGTCTCATGTTTATCTGTTGCATTCAACCTTGAACACAAACACGACTGTTCAACTGTCAGCAAATCGACCCGACATGAAAATGTGAAGGCCGACTCTTACCACATTTCACTGTTCCCTCCATATAACGTCGCCAAGAAATATTTCGTACTTGCTACTGCACAGAATTGTATTTGAACACTCCGACTCCCATAACTCCCGTATTGCTCAAGTTGTGAAATTACTGGGATTTTTATACTCCTTAGAATCTTGTGCATGGCGAATGTACTAGATCTTACGGAGAAAACAGTTAACAAGCACATTTTGACTGTCTACTCAAGCAGAAACAAAAAAAAAGAAAACTTAACTCACTCGAAGTTCTGTAGTGGGAAATAAAAATCTAGGGAACAATGTCTCGTCAATGGTGGAATTGCCTCCAGGAAAGCAGGATTGCAAAGATACTGCAAGTTTTACGAAATGTGTATTTCCAGTCGAAAATTACAAGAAGTTGTTCATTGGAAGCCACAACTTTTTTTAAATAGCAAACCTGCTGTTGTTGTTATATCAGTACAGGGTTGGGTAGATGATGAAATGGATGCCGATTTTGCGCATTTGACCCATGTCCAGCCCCGTCGCCAAGGGGTGGCTCTTAGTCCCCCCAAACAAGACTCCAAGCCCCCAATATTCAAACATGACACTATAAATCAGTTGAGATTTTGTCACTTTTGGAGTGTCAAGGCCCCCGAAGAAACGCAAAACCCCCCTGTTGAAAACTTTCTGGCGACGGTTCTGCCTAAGACGTAACCTCGCGCGATGAAAACGCTGGAAGCACTGCTCGTTTCTGCGTCAAGGTGGTGACTACGGATCCGCCTGGCATGACGCGGCTCGGATAAAACGCTGAATTTATCAGTCAGACGGCAGTGAACTCGTAGCCAAACAGATATGTTTAAGGGCTCGTATGTCCATGCTTTTCGGTTCGAATCTCAGCTTTACGACTTTCGTTTTGGTAGTAGTTGTTGTACAAGTATCCACACTTCATATTTTCCGTTTTGCATTACGTTTGGGCTTTAGGTTTATAGCGGAATCAGTCAAGCACATCACAACTTCCCTCCGACCCGCTACCTTGTCGCAGAAACGAGCAGTGTTTCCAGCATTTTCATCGCGCGACGTTACTTTATGTCATATGCGCAAAATCGGCATCCATTTTATCATCTACCACAGGTTTGCCAGATGAAAATTTCAATAAAAAGTCAAATGGTGCTAAAAAAGGCCAAACAGATTATTCAAAGGTAGGGAAAACAGCCAAACGTTGTGCTATTCCTTTGTCACAAAAAAGAGGGATATCTAGTTATAGATATCCCTGCAAAGAACGCCTGAAGTGCAAGAATATCATCAGAAATTTTCTTCGAAATTGAGATTAATTCTTGCTTGGCTTCGTACTGGATCTCATGGGGTCGGAAGGGGGGCAGAGGGCCTTTGTCCCCCCTGAAATTTGAAAATTTTAGCAAAGAAAGTTTTTTTCTTAGATCGAGTGGGAAAAACAAATTTCACCACTTTTCCCCCGGTAGAAAAATTTTGGAAAAATACCCTAGTGGCCCCCTTGGAAAAAATCCTTCAGACGCCCATGCTGGATCTCATCCCTGATGCTTCTCTTACTAGCATTGGGTTGGACCAGGACTATAACGAATCTTTTGGATTTGGATCTGGACTGTAAATCGCCTCAAAAATTTAGATTCACGACCGGATTTGGACTGACTTATTGGGAAAGACTTGTGGCATTTTCGTTGTTGAAAAACTGTTTTGTTCATTTTTTGGACTTAACATTTTAAAAAATTTGCACTATGGTTGGATTCAGTTTTAAAAATTCAGGAATGGATCTGGATCGCAAAATATGAAAGTCCGATCCCTCAAACTTTACCAACATCAGAACGCGGGCGTCGGTCTAATATAACTTTATCACAAAATTTTTGCAGAAGTGTTGCTGAAATAACGGAAAAGTAAATATTTTTCAACAGAGGAAACTTTTCCGCCTAAAAAAGCCAAAAGGCCAAGCGAATTTTTTAAGACCAAGCTACTCGAGACGAGGCCTGAAAAAGGCCAAATGAAATTTTTTTGGGGCAACCAACTGGAAACAAGGCCAGATTTCTGAAATTCGGCCTGAACAAGGCGAACGTGGCAACCCTGGTCAGTAACAACCAAAACCAAACCACTTTCAGACTGAAAGTAATTAGTAGTCTTAACATCGGCGCACAAGGTGAAATCTTATTAACGTCCAATCGACATACAAAAGCTTGAGAAGGCAATTTATAGAGAAGAAACCGGTTGGGAAATAAATTGACCAGGACAACGGCAGTTAACAAAAGGAAATGGGGAAAACAGAGAACTATACGTCAATCGCGAAGTCGCGAGGGGAAAAAGCAGCAAGGTTTGTGACGTAGATTTACAACAAGGCCGAGCGGCTTGCAATCAACTCTTGACCTCTGCAGCGGGGGAAGCGAACCTAGAAAAACACTTCAAATGGACAATACGAAATTCTGGCAAAACCAAAAATGCCCTCACGTCTTTGAAAGTTGCTGTCAGTTCCGAAAAACAATAACTTCGACGCAGCAAGACCGCGAAACGCCAATAAATCTCGACTGTCAACAACGCTCGAAAACCTTATACAAATCAGGCAAGTTGGCCAGTTCGAGGAACGTTCCGTTGTCGCCCATGCGCTGCGGCACAAGCAAATGTTTTCGCATGGCGCGGAAGATCACGTGCTCTACCGTTCGTCTCCACGACAACGCGCTGTTGCTTTGTGACGCAGTGCTCGGAGTTGTCCTGTCGTCCTCGGGCGCGTCTTGCTTTTCCGCTGCCTCATCACCGCAAGACGAATTGTCCTGAGCGGCAGCTTCTTTCTGGTCCAGCAGTTCGCTCAGGTCGGTGTAGCCCTTACGCACGGCGTAGAATCTGCGCGAGAATTGCGACGAAAAACTTCGAGAGCGCATTTTTTATGAAGTTGATTTTGGTGACGGTCACTGTCGCCAATTGTCGTTAAATTAGCAAAAAAAATGACGGCAATTGGCGGTAGAACGAAGCCTGAAAACTGCTTCTTGCCGGGACGGTTGAGGTGAACGCTCTTGCCCAAGGTGCGATACGACGATTCACTCAGTGGCGGTGGGTCGAACGCCCAACCTTCCATCTGGGAGGCGGGCAATCTACCACTGAGCTACCGCCGGCCCACAGCGCCTTGGGTCAGGCGACTGCAGAGTTCGGTCGTCAGCGTGAAAGAGCACGGGCGACTGAAACTGCGCAGCGCAAGCTCGGATGGCGTCAGCAACGTTCCACATTTCACTGCGTTCGAACCGTTAATTATCACCTGACAAATTCCCACGTGTGTGACTTTTTAACTAACAGTTCAAGAATCTTTGAAAACAGCGGAGCAAGTCTGAAGTAAGACAGACGGGAAAGCTGTTGATGGTAGAAAGAACAAGCATGCGTTTCATGCCCAGAGCGCTGACACTCCTGGTTGATATAGGACTTAAGTCGATGCATTGGTTTAGCATCGTTCGTATGGAACAAGGGCCCTTTATGACGTCTCCCAGCACATAAAAAGCCGCTTGTATTGACAGGAATAAAACACTGCAACATTGGCAGCAAGTTTTTAACGCAAGCTCGCCGAAATTAGCAAACTGGATTGACGAATTTTTCAATTCTTTAGCTGAATTTTTCCGTAACGACACACAAAGAATTTACGATGGCGAGTTGGAAATTCGTGTTGGGCTTCAGTGACGTAGCAAACGAGCCGGTCGGACGCGGAAGCAAAAATTGTTGATTCCCACCCACCTCGCTACTTCGCGACAGAAT
>JGI24021J15306_10004612_pt1 | contig 16086 bp, 8 predicted proteins | sample Ectturendosymbi1_FD_15306 | JGI IMG/M metagenome (IMG submission 15306) | reverse complement strand
TTAAGTGCCTTGCTCAAGCGCACAGCAGCGATAACACAGGCAGGTTTAGGGAGTCAGACCATACGATCCGGAACCGTCGCTTTTAAAACATTGCGTTGCGTTGCGTCATCGAAGTCGCGTACATATTTGCATCACTAAAAGCAATTACCGTAAATTTTTTTGTCTGCGAGAAGACAACACGCAAGGAACTTCAACCCTTTGAGTAAACAAGCAAAGTAAATGCAGAATTTGCCCATAACGGCACCTCTCGGGGATTGCATACCAGACATTGTACAAACCCAGTAGTGGCGCTGCAAGACCACTGTACTTATAAAGCGCCAGCAAAACACCATATAAAATCAAAAAATCACATGTGACTGTTAAGTGTAGACATCTTGGCAGATTGTGCAGTGGGAGAGTGACTGCCGAATACTATAGTAGCGATAAGCCACGTGGTTTTATACTGTGTGAAAAGAAGCATGGGTGAAAAAGAGCGACAACAAAGCGAAAGTTTTGTCACTTTTGCCGTGAAGTAGTTAGTGCATTTTCTAGTGTAGCAAGGGTAAAGCATTTTGTGAACGTCCTTTTGCATTGCATCGTAGTCAACAACCTGAAAAGGTCATCGTCAGCAACCTGCAAAATGATAAGCAACATGTCGACATTGCCACCCCAGCCCCCTGGAAAAATGTGTGCAGTCACCCATGTCGCCCATGAGTCCCTACAGAACAGACAGCAGCTCTGGATGTGTTGACTTGATACATTTTTTCAGCCTTACATTAACTTTTTGTGTGGGCACAATGCGCCCACTTTGAGGCGCAGTACTCAGCTGCGTAAAAGGAAAGAGATGATGTGTGGGGGACTTGATAGTTAGCACGCCGTTTGTCACTAGCCACACATTTACTAAAATTGTACGTGGCGTTTGTCTTGGATGCTATAGTTGGCAGGTAGGGCCAGTAGCCCAGAGATCAATGAAAAGTTATGTCAAAGTGTTTGGTTGATTTTGTCAAGGGAATAAGCTGCCCCCAGGTAGTATCTCGCAGATCATAGTATGCTTCAGAGTTTGCTGAATAAAAAACACTGCAAGCATTCTTAATTGTAAGTTTTAGTCTTCAGTCATAAATGTAGTTATGACTGAATTAGTCATAAATGTGGTTTTATGACTGAAAGTCTGTACAGTTTCTGAATCAGCCGAGAATGGTATTTTAAATCGTGTTTTACATTTTGTTACAGTACGCTAAAGGCTAAATAATCACCATAAATAAACTTTGTGCTAGTGGTCTGGTGGAATGCCACAGCCCAGAGGTGTAAATATTAAGCAGCAAGCACTGATGATTCTTGCGGAACTCCTTTGCAAAGGCGACACCTCTTTCATTTTTTATCACTGCTAAGCAGCACAAACGTTTTGGGTCTGAAATAGAAAATATTAAAAATCGTCTGATCTTCAATAAATGTGCCCACTTAAAGACGGGTGACTCGTGCGATTAATTTTTAAATGAAGACGTTTGATGTATTCTGAAAAATTATATTTCAAAGGTGTAGATGACTGCAATTTGCTCATCGCTATCATGGTGGCCGTCTCCTGCGCCATTCACCACGTTGAGATAAAGATACACCAATGCTTGCACCTCGCAAACTTTTATCGGGGATATTCGTCTTCTGAACAAGTAAACTCCATAAAACTGCTATTCTTATAGAGCTGCCATTGGTCTTTATTTCGTAAGTTCAATGTTTCTGTGTAAATTAGGCCTTTAACATCCAATGGAACAATGGCTTGTACAAATTATTGAAATAAAAGACGTAAGTGAAACACGTATTAATAAAATTGCCATATTACACCTGGGCGCGTCTGAACGAGATTCAAAAACATAATTATAATTCGTTCTTTTCGTCGCAATGGCGCCTTATAAAACAAACGCTTTTGAATCGACAGTTATAAGTCAAGTAGGGGCGTTACAAAAGTTGTGTTGTTATGTGTTCTTAAGTTGACAGAATGGCAGAATAACTAAACCACTAATTTTGGACTTCAGAGTTTTGATTTCATATGCAAACCAGTAAAAAACAAAAAGGAATGTCGAAATAAGCCAGATTCGTGTACGCAAAAAACATCAAAATATGTCGTGCTGGAAGTATTAACTAATAAAGATGGGCAGCCTCTTGCAGAAGCATTTTGTCATGATTGGTGGATTTATTGGTGAATTCCTTAACTGCGACAAAATAGAAATATCTATCATATCTGTTGCCAAGCACGTTTCGGGCAGTGATGGCGTGACTTAAGGCTATGACACGAGGGGGGACGCCGGAGAGCGGGGAAATGGCATGGGGCTTTGACCCTCTGCCCTTTCGAAAGAGGGGAAACGGGGGCGCAAGTACCTTTTCATAGCAATATTTATGACTCGAATCGAGTCACAATGAATGACTCGAGTGAAAGTGATTTTTGCAAAATCTCTAAGTCTTATTGACAAACACACTTACACAGTTAATTTGGCAACAAAGAAATTAGCTTTTTTGCTTCAGTGACGCATGATTAATTAATACTGGCCCAAATTTTCTGTTGTGATTGCGTCTCCTAATGGTGACATGCTCGCTTTTCAGGATCAGTGGTTCCACCGGACACTGTAGTAGATCTCAGATTTTGCTCTTCACCTAGGGGCCAGCAGCGCACAATACATTGGGGCAAATGAAAGACAAGAGGTATTTTGTTGCAGCAAGCTAGACTCGTGGAATTGGCTGATAGTGAACAAGAGAATTGCAATCAAAGCTAAAACGAAAAAACTGCTTTCACCAAATGCTTAGATCTAAGTAGCCTGTAACAAAAGTGCTGAAACCATTTTGGGCGAGAATGTTTAGCTCATGACGCACCACGTTGTAGCTAAACAAAAGCATAAATAAATTCATTTATTTTCTTTGACTCGACGTTGACTCCAGCTTGTGTAAACCAATGACTTGAAGTGCCTCGACAGTTCTTGTGGCTCGATACTGACTCGACCATGTCATGACTCAACTCCGACGCGACTCGTAACACTTGTAGGTGATTTTAACGTGACTACGATTCGAAAGGCTTGTGACTCGACTCGTAAAACGTGTAGATGACTCTGACCAGAAGGGCTCGTGACTCGACAAATATGATTCGGCCACATCACTGGTTGTGGGTTTGATACTCTCCATTTAAAGATTTAATCTACCATTCAGCAAAAGCAAATCAAGGTTATTGCCATATTTGCTACGACTAAGATATGTTTTTAAACGCTCACCGTATATTCACCATATCACCAGGTGTGTGCGTAAAGTTTTACAGAATTGTCGTTTAGCTCTGATTTGTACTTAACAGATGTGTGTTAGATACGATCTATGCTTCGCACAGCCACAACTGCCTTTGAACAAAGCAAATATCCGGTTAAAGGGCATGTTCGAGATCACATTTTTAGTTTCCCCTCACTTTGAAAGTTCCTCTGCAGTAGAACGCTTGAGGTGGCTGCTGTTTATTTTTAGCCCTTGCATTGAAAAGGAACGTATCCATTGCTCTTAAATTTGCACTTATTTTTCCGCATTGCGCTCTGTTAATCAAGTTTCCAGGCAAGTAAAATACCTGTTGCTCAACCTATTTTTCCGGTGGTAACTGATGGTTATCTTTTCAGGAATAATACGCTTGAAAGAATGTTCGTGTTGTTTTTCTTTTTATTATGATATATGATGATGTTTGGTACCAATAAATAGTTGTTGATGGTGAATGCAATTACCGATCAATCTGGAATACCATGTAAGGTTCCATGTAAATATTGGTTCAGTTTAAAAACTGCCCCATATGTTTTTTTCAGCCCGCCCCTCATTCTGTACGTCACGACCTTCTGTACCGCAGTAAGGAGGATTCTTTCTCTGACATTTTGGTGCAGCATCTATGGGGCGACATGTCAGTTGCTGGTGACATCTCATTGGAAATAATAAAAACTTGGCAGAGGTTGGGCGTCACTTCCCAACTGAAAGACGCTTGCATTCACGTTCCACTGTCTGTGATTGATTTTCTGGGAACGAACGAATTGATAATTTGACGAATTCTTTACTCTTGAATGACCAATAGTTCGGGGTCAATAAGGTTAAGATGTCTCCAGTTATTGTTGACTGTATCTGTTGAACCAATGTCTACTACTTTTTGAATCTTCGAAAAGCCTTTGACGCTTTTATACCTGCATGAGTTTTACGTTTCGTGCCAAGTATACCATGTGCTATTGATTAATTTTTTTTTCTCCTGACACACTTCATCCACTGAGGTTCATCTTTTTAATACCTGTCATGTAACTTGCTGTCAGCCTCCCTTGTCACAAATGTTTGTTGTCTATATGTGTTACTTAAGAGGGGTGTGCTTTTTGGAAATTGGCGATGAGTTAATGCTTTAGATTAGAAGTACGGCCAAAAGCGCAAGATTTTGGGATAAAAACGTCTGAGTATAGAATACAGCTTTGAGTGGCTGACGAGCTCCAGCCGTCACGACCGCGGTCCGTAATTTGAGTATCCCTGGATATTGAGTATATCAATCTTCACATCTCAGGAAAAGAACACAAAATTTTGGAAAAACTATTTAATGACGAGCTTGAAAAAATGATCACCGGGTTCGTGCTAACAAATCATGTACCAATTACTGCATTCCAAATGTAATTCCATGCTCATCAACAAACATAACAATAGCCTATTAATTTTTCAGTTTCTTTTAATCGCCAAACAATATCGAAACAAAGGAGCTTAAAACATCGTGGCATTATACGTGTTGATCATCTCAGTTAGAAGCCTCAAACTAAAGAGTTGTGACACAACTCTTAAAATTATGTGGAATGTTGTTCAAATTAAAACATTGTACCAATCTTTCATAGGTCAAACCTGTATACGTTGCTCCTTTTTCACTCCTATCCAACTTACTGAACGTTTAACTGGGGAAGTGCAAATAAAACTACCTTAATTCCTCCAACCAGATTGCAGAATAAAGCTGTAAGAACCCTCAATAAACTACTGTATGACAAAACTAAAACATCTATAACCTAAACACAGTTTACTTAATATTCCAAACTTGTTAGGACTGTCAGTAGCCAAATTCATGTACTCTTTTGATAATGGTGAACAACCTCATCAACTTGATAACAACTGATAAATACTTTTTTGATATTTCATCAGTTCGCAACAATCAAACAAGGTCTGCTTGTTTGGAAACATATCATTTACCCAGATTGACAACATTTCTGGATCAGCTCTCCTCAAAGTATATCGGTCCCAAGGTATTGTCTAATATTTTTGAAAATTTGGAATCTCTCTCGCCTTATTTATTTGGAAAACAATACAGAAATGTCTTGCTATCTTCCGAAAAATCGTGTGGATTTTCGTTTCATATGCTTTCCATCTTTCTGTAATATTATTTTTAGTGTCCCAAATTTCCCTCAAATCTTTTACCTCTACACTTGCTCGCCCCACTATATATAAGCATGTTTTTCCCCTCTGTTTTTTGTTGGTGCTGTTTTGTTTACTTATCTAACTTTGAATCGATGCATTTCATTGCTCTTCTTTTATTACATGTGAAACGTCTTCAATTAAAAATTGATTTGTGCTAGCAACAGGACTGGCTGAGCAGTTGACCCATAAGGTTTTTCGCCAATCCTTTTTGATACAAATACGTTAGAACACAATCAGCTAAGCGTGAAGTTTTGGTGTTTATATATTCTCATGAAAATACAATTAATTCCTGCTCTTTGATGCTGTTCTTTTCCTCTTTTGCATTTGTGTTATTTCGTGATTTGAGTCACAAAAATGCTTGAATAAACCATTACTATTTGTTGCCAATACAAACGACTGATGATGAATACTTACTGATAAAGAGGTACACAAACTAAATTTGTGCAAATATTGGTTCTATTTCAAAACTGTCCCATGTTTCTCTTTACGACCGCCCCTCATTCTAAACGTCACGACTTTCTCTATCGCTGTAAGGAAGATCCTTACTCTAACAATTTGGTGCAGCATAATAGTTTATTAGTAAACAGTTTTGCAAGTATTGTTGATGAGATAGTTGTGTGGGGTGCAGGGAATAGCCTACAAGTTGCTTCATATCAGCCTGGGGGTCACTAAGAAGTAATCGTGCATCCTACGTTCAGTATTTTTTTAGTTGTTTATTTGCTTGGAAAGAACCACGGCGACTGCACTGAAGCCTGTTTCACCAAATATGATATTGGGAAGGCAGTAAAATACATTTTGAGCTTGTTCAACAAAATTGTGTAGGCCTAACGGTCACTTTGTGAAAGGGCTCGCCACAAACTGTTTCAGGAAGGAATTTGGATTTTCTAGGAGTGCCTCGGTTATTGACATTAACGATCGTACGTCTTCCCTTTGTAACTATCTGCCCTGAGCAGCATTTCATAGATACTGGGTGTTTATGATTCCTATGCTGACCTGCTTCTACATCCCTATTGGGTTTTCCTTTCTGAGGCAAGCAATTTTCGCTGTCACGACAGTAACTACAGTAGATGGCAAACTTGTAATGTACAGTATTCCAGTAAGTGTTACATACACGTCTTTTCATTAAAAAAAATGATATACCGAAACAACTTAAACGTCTTCATACCTAAGAGTTGCGTTGGTGGCGATGACTAGAGAGGAAAATGTTTTCCGTTTGCTTGGTTCCAACAACAATCATGGTTAGAGTATTCACAAACCGGAGACGCGGATTTATTTGCTTAACGGCATTTTACATCATCTGGATCAAAGAAAGATTCTGTATATACAAACACTGGCTTTCAAAGTGAAAGAAAGCTCAGGACTCCGATTCCTGGTTTAAAAAACACGTTAAATCCGTAAGTTACAATTCGGCAATGATACGATGGACTTAATGTAAGTGGATGTTTGACCAATCAAGTAGTTCGATACATTAGATAGTAAACGAAGCTTATGAGAAAAAAGCAAACGAACATGGAGATTACATTAAAACAATTGGAGAAGTTCTGTTGCTAACTGCTACTCAAGATATGGCGCAGCGCGGCCACAGGGAAGCGAGCATTGATGACATTGCCTCTGTCCGAAAGTGTTGCGGATTTTGCAACCGGTAGAAATACATGACAAAACCGTCATGAAAAAATGCTGATATGTAGCTCAAGCAAAATGATTCTGACGTTTATTCAAAATTGTGGCTTAGATTGTGGTTTAGAACAGTCTGGTTGAACAAGGGTATGATGATGCAGCGGTTATGAGTGGCGTGGTGCAGTAGGCGGCCTTCAGAAAATCATGCGCGACAAATGTCCTTTACGTTCATTGTATTGCTCATCGCTTGAACCTCTCGTGGATGCTTTCATAGCAGTTCCAGGCAGATGGGGTAGATTTTTTCGCTCTGATGGGCGTTTCTATTGTTTACTTTTTACTTCTGTTGCTCATCGTTTATGGATAGCCAATCAAAAAGAAATTTATACTAAAGAGCAGCTTGTGGAGCTTCAACAACTTAGTGATACTCGTTGGAGTTTTGGAGTATCAAGTTGTAAGGCTCTTTTGAGTAGAATAGGGAATATAGTATCTCTTTACAGAGAAACCAAGGGCCAGCGGAATGTTTTTCATGATAATGTTTATGCTTTTCATGTTTTGATCATGACGTTCAGCGGAATGTTTTCATAATCATGACCGCTCGATCACGAGCAGCAGGCCGGAGCCTGAATGTGCTCTTCGTCGTGCCATGTCGAGCGAACAAACACACGACGTACAGTTAACGAAAGATTGCAAGCACTTAACAGACGGGTTATTATACTGCCAGCATACAACAAAATTATACGAAGAAGAAAAATGTGAACGAAAAACTAAGTTCAGAATAATAAAATAATTACTATAAAGAAGTCCAAGGTGTTATAGTGAAGTAAGGCGGTTAGTGCATTCTAGGTATTAAGAGTCAGCATTATAAATATTTGTAGTGGGTTTAAGTTCAAGCGAAGGATGTCCAAAAACCAAAAGTTGCAACAGTCTTGAATGATCGTATAATACACTTTAAAATTTACAATAAATTTTGCAGACCTTCTTTCAATAAAATTGGTTTTACACTTCCAGATTCTAGGAGGTCAACGCGGAGTGCAGACTACACTAAAAGAGTAGATGATCCTATGTTTCTTTGCCACTATATGAGCACAAGCGGTAAGTACGTTTGTTCACGTTGAAGACACTGTGACTGGGGTTGCCAGATGCGTATTGTAAAAATACCGCCCTTTTATTCAACAGTGACAAAATCTTATCGAAAGAATAATAGAAATGAGGCGAAGGCCGAGTTGTTGTAATAGTTAGTGAACACTGCGCATTCAAACATAACCTATCCATACCTGTGCCGATAGTAACAATGATTGAGGTAAAAATTTTATCAGAGAGATTAATTTTTGTACATTAATCACATTCACGATGAAAACTGCTTTATACGAAAAGAACTTTGAGAAAACACTGAATCAACGAAAATTGGTAAGATTTATTAAGAACACAATTCCTCAAATTTTCCTGCTTTATTCCGCAGTTGCCTGTAGTAGTTCAGACAACTCCACCTGCGCTGGTTTCACGGTAAATTGCCAAATAATGCTCATACAGATCACGTTCAAGACGAAGGAGTATGGTAAATTTGACTTAACAACGGAACAGAGGAAACAAAGAGACTATGAGTATCGTTAAGTTACAAGTAATTAAAATTTGCCTCCGTTTGAATTAAATGAAGTTCGCTGAAGGAACTGTCCTGACATTTTTCACTGCTAGAGTCATTATAATTTGAGAAGTTTTGCGCTAGTTCTTCTTGGAGTTACTCCAATGCATTTGTTTTCACAATACCGACTTCAGGCACAGATTTTCAAAATACTGGCTTCTTACTGGCCCCTGCTAAATTAGCAGTAAAATACCGGCCATCTGGCAACCCTAACTGTGACCCAAGCGCAGTCTACAGCGTAAAGAAGTACCATGGGGATTGTTGTCATGAAGATGCCATCAGTTACGTTTTGAGCCGCAGTAAAAAGTTCCTAGACGTACTTTAAAGGGCGAAAAACTAGCGGAATATTTGACAACAACAGGCAATGCATTCCACAAACTAGCAGCTTTCCGAAAAAAATGAATGGAAAATTGTTCTTCTTCTCCAGGGAATCCGGAAGTTTAATCTATTACGAAGCATGTATGGTGACAAATCTTTATACATTTTGAGATGAGAGGTTGCAGGGTTGATGAGACCATTCCAAACATTATCTTAGTAATAAAGTAGAGTTTGCTTTTCTCTTCTAGTACTGAGCCTTACAAAATGAAATGCCTTTGAAAACGACGTCATTGGCTGTGGGCTTCATGCACCCTGTGATTATTTTTGCTGCTGTTCGGAATGTTTTGCCAATTGAAAAATTCCTGCATCAGAAAAAAAACAAAGACACTTGCCAGACGGGTTGAAAAATTATGTCGTCACAGAGAAAGGAAAAACAACCGAACAACCAGAGTCTTCATTCCGAACTGATATATTTTTTCCAATTTTAGATTAGGCCTACTTACTTCTCAAGCTTAAACGCAGGTTTAATAGTAAGATCAGCATCACTGTATCCGGCGTCCACTCTCTACAGCCGGTAGCAAGAATTTTCTGAGATGAGTTCTTTTCCGAACGTGAGGAAAGTAATTCACTGCAACAGTGAATTTCTGAAATATGAGGTGCGCCATCTCAAAACGATTTCTGTCAAAATGATTTTCTTTATTTGCTCTCCTGTTACAAACAAACAGGAGAACAAATAAAGTTCTTACGTGAAACAACGACAGAACACAACAACGTAGCTTATCGAATGCTTCCCATAACAGGCATGCTGCACTAAAAGAGCACTTCGCAGTATTGCAGTAAAGAAATCGCAAGCACAACACAACAGCTGCGTGGCGAAACAGAGGCGCAATTAAAGGATCACAAAACCCCGGGCGCCACAACGTGACAAGGTAATCATAGATTCACCACAATCCTCCTCGCTAAGTTTAGAAATGGGAACGACAAACGATAAAGAGATACACATTCTCCGAAACTATCAGGAGGCCGTCGAATCCTAGTCGACCTAATACCTGCGGGGGCTGATCTTGCAGATCGACCGTTTCATTTGATTCAGTAGCGTCATGACAGACATGTCCCTTCTGCCCGGTCTCTGACTGCACTGTTTCAGTGTCAGAAGTGCAGTTTTTCTGAGTTGTTTGCGAGACATCGCATGGCTCATTTTCACTCAGTGGTGCTAAATCAGAATCAGAAACCATACTCTCCCTTCCGTCAGAAAATCGGACAAGAGCTGTTTTCAGGTTAGCATCAAGAAGTTCAACTTCATCACACAATGGTTCACTATTGCTCCGAACAATGATATCGAACGAATCGTTTCAACAGCAAAGAATTTGGCGTAATCAGCCACGTTGGAAATAAACGACCTAGCATAGAACGCTTGGGAAAAGGCAAACCCGCTCGTGCGTTGTAGTATTTGTCGCTGTACAAAGCAGTCTTCTCACCGAGTACAGTGCTTCTGGTAAAACATTTTCCCAGTGCTTTTCGACTGGGGTTAGCAATTAGAGAAAAAGAGAGAGAGGGAGCTTATTTAAGCATTTACAAATGCTGGTCGGTGAGGTTTCAGTCAAATCTTACCCTTCAACTCGAAAACCAGACGTGTCGTGGGAGACATCACGAAAAATCCACGCTTGGCAGTGGTTTAGGCTGCGAAATCCTGCCGGAGTTGACTCCGGCACTCCGAATCCGTAGCCACCTTTGGTAGGCGCAGGATCTTATGCGTGGTGCACCAAGAGCGGGGAGTGAGCTAAGAATAGCACTTATGTGCAGAGTTGTATCAGCCGCACTCCATACCCCCAATTGGTGGTCTAAGCTGTCCTAGGGGCCCAAAATTCAGTCCTGTCACCACTTAGCTCCCCAAAGAAAGCTTCGACACCCAAATTGAAATAAGAAGCACTACAAATAAGTGAAGTTGGGGGGCCCTTTGAAAGAAAAGTGCTTATGCATTACAGTTACTTTGGGCCTCTTTGAAAGCAAGGTATTTACACATTACAGTTGCTACTGGGGGCCCTTTGAAAGCGTAGTGATCCTACTTACACATTACATTTGCCATTGTGGGCCTCTTTGCAAGTGTAGGACTTACATATTACACTTGCTATTGGGGGCCCTTTGAAAGCGTAGTGAGCCTTCTTACATATTACATTTGCTACTGTGGGCCTCCTTGAAATCTTAACACATTACAGTTGCTATTGTGGTCCGTTTGAAAGCAGAGTACTTACAAATGCAGATGCTGCTGGGTGCCCTTGTAAAACAGAGTACCTGCACATTACAGTTGTTTTTAGGGGCCCCTTTGAAAGCAGAGTAGCCTACTTGCATATTGCAGTTGCTCTTGGGGGGCCCTGTTAAGGCAAAGTACTGAATTATGATGTGGTTCGGAAAGTACTATATGAGCGGATAATAAATTTTTATTTTTCCCCATGAAGATGTATTTTGTCCCGCCAAACCTTAAAACCTGGCTATAGGCCTGATTCTGCCAAAATTGTGCCTGTAATTAGGATATTTTGCTTGGAAGGCCATTAGGCCTCGAGATGTAGCACAGCGTCGAAATTTTTTTTTATGAATCACTATTACGGGGGGCCCTGTAAGCATTTTGGGAGGACAGAGTGGGGCTGCTACGGCGCTACTTATATGTGTGGGGCGAACGAGCAGTAATAGAGTGAGCGCGGCGTGTACTCTCTCTTGTTGCGTGCTACCGCAGTGGGAATATCTGCATCCTTGGCGCTCGGACCCTCCGATCGCAATACAGTCAAGCATTGGTGGGAATGAAGGACCTGTTTACACAAAACGTCAACGATGTTTCAAACATTGACAGCTGGCTCACTAACACTTTCACAAAAAAAACGGAAGATCCTTATTTAAAAGTTTATCTTCACCAGAGTCCCGACGACCGTTTACCTCAATTGTACAAACAGAAACGCCTCACTTTTGCCTATTTACCCTGAAAATAAGCAAAATCCATACCAATCAATTACGTAAATATGCCGCGTTTATGAATCACATACAAACAATGTTTCCTACAAGCAGAGGTTTTTGCAAACGTTTTAGTGATTTGTAACTTAATCTAGCAAAAAATTAAGGTTGCTTCGTTCACTACATTTTGTGCTTGTTAGTTTTGATAAGGGCTATTTGTCGATCAGCTTTTCAGATATTGAGGTTTGACAACAATTATTTTTTCTTATTAATTCGAGCAGATTTTGTTGATTCTAAAGTGGACCTGAAAAAATAGAGGCAAATATTTGGCATCGCAAGAATGTGAAGAAGATAAACTTTAAAATAAGACATATTTCTTTCGCCACTTCAGCGATGCTTTAAAAGTTTGATTAAAGTTTGCTGCTGGCAAACAATTTTCTGACATAACAAATTGGCAGCCTATCGAAGAAATCGTGGCAAATCTCACTCTCTGCGTGTCATTTGGATTGCAAAGAGTAGGCTATGATCAACGAAGTGACTTTATATAGGAATTTTAGGGGAAACAAATCTCTCGGCCAGGTATAGGCGATATTTTGCTACAGTCTTACCCCTTGCTGAGTGATCGTACTTGAAACGTTTTCTCTGATCTTCTGCACTGATTATTTGAAATTTTATGAAAGCGTTTATGTGCCCTAATCCATGGCTGGCCAACCAGTCAGAAACTAAGAGCCACATTTCTTACTGTGTTACCGCAAAGACCCACATCATAAACATAAAAATCACCATCTGTGCTATGCATTAATTGTCGCAAAACTTACAACCTAGAGGAGTGGTTCTTAACCTTTTTCACATATCTTACCCTTTTATCAAACAAGATCACCAGATTTATCCCAATACACTCAAAGGTGTTCATTTATTGAAAGTACGAAATTAACAAACACAGTTTAGAATGATTTATAAAAATTTACATTGGCTGCAATAAATGGTTCAGTAAATTTACCCCCTTGGAATATGAAATTTACCCCCAGGGTTAATTTTATCCCAGGTAAAGAACCAGTGACCTAGAGTTTGAATCCAGCATCATACGAAATACGCTTTCTCTTGCACGGTTTTGCCTAAAGCTTTACGCTATAATTTAGCAAGTTATCCGCATGTACATTATAGTGCGTATGTCCACTCCAGCACGTTTGTTTTACTTTTTGCGTTGCCTTTGCTGCGATTAAATCTATCCTCTCAAGCACAGGAGTACCTTTACTTATTTATGGCATGGGCAGTGTTGCACTAATCCTGTGAAACTGAAGACTGTTCTATTTTGACATACAGATTAGTTATTAATAAATTATAGCCATAAACGTTTGCTGAATTTTGTATTTCAGAGGATCTCTGTCGAACACCTGAAACAGCTCCGTCGAACCCCGGGGGTTCGATCGCACCAAGGTTAAGAACCTGCTTTGCAGTAGAAAACGGGGTAAGGCAAGTGGAAGTTCTGAGTCCATATCAATTCGCTATTTTCCCTGATGAACTCTCAATCCAGCTGGGCTCAGAAAGAGTGGGGTGCACTTTGGGAAATAAAACTGCGAATTATCTAATAATTGTTGATGATATACGTGTGTTTGGCCCTACTGTTAGTGGACTCCAGTGTCTTCTGAATATTTGTGATTATTATGTTGCTGACTACGATACCAATTTTAATGGCAATAAAACCATTGGTGAACTTTTTTGTCCCAAGAAGTAGCCTATAAACAATCTGCTCCATCGACTGTTTTTCTAAATGGTGTACGTGTACAATTTTCTGGCCAAGTCAAATATCTTGTTACATCCAGGGCCGGCGCCAACCATTCCAGCGCCCTAGGCAGGATCCATTTTCAGCGCCCCTCATAGCTTATGACGTCATCCTGCTCAATCAACCGTGGCACGATCTGTTTAAACTTAAACAAATAAATTCTCTTATATTTGCTGGTGCGTCCTAGGAAAGGTCAATTCCAGCACCCTCCATCCAAAAGACCTTTTCAAGGATGATTTTTTACATCAAACTAATTTATTCGATGCAAGCCGAGTTTATTTGAACACCAAATTCATCAAAATGTTATCTACACAAGTAACCGGCGTCACAGCATTCACATATACAAAAATTCTAGCGTAGGCCTCAAAAACGTTTTACAGTCTGGCGTCGTAACAATCGACAATTTTCTGCATGCACAACAAAGCTCTGACATTCACGAAGGTCACAGGGACGCCGGAACAGCGGTAGGGAAGGGAGGGGCAGTAAAAGAGTTGAGGGCAACGGAAACTTGTAAAAATAAAAAAATCTTTGCCAATTATGCTTGTTTTTGCGCAGAAACAAAGTTGACTTCAAAATTAATAGCAGAAATTACTGTATAGAAAACCATTATTAATTATAAGGGTGCGCGAATCGCTGCAATAAATTTGTTTCAAGTCGATCTTGACAAATCATAAAATTACCTGTGATTCTGATCTGTAAAAGCACTTCCGCCCCCGCTACCCCTTTGTGAAAGGGCAAGGGGGCAATACCTCGTCATTTCACCGCTCTCAGTTGTCCCTGAATTATCTATGATGCTGTTATTTAAGGGAACCTGTGCCCCCTTTGAAAGGTCAGGGGCAGTGCCCCCGTCATGTACTCCCGTTCCGGCGTCCCTGGTCACCAATGTTGGTTATGTTGGGTACCAGCTTATATATCTTTGTTACATAAATTAAGGTGGTACGTCCTATATTCTAAATCTTACCGGTAAGTGCGGATGTGCATTTGGGGGCGAATGAAGCACCCGGTGATGCTGTCATCTTATAGTAACAAAGGCGAGGACTCTTAAGCTACGCCTGCGGATGAACATAGTCGTGCAAATGCGCTCCGTGTTGCTTGTAATTGCTGTTGTGGCCGCATCGTATCCTTGTAGTGAGTTGGTCGCTTTTTGTGCTTCGTATCGATCGTGTTTTGTACTTCCTTCGCCTGTGCGTTGAACCTTCGGTTCGATTTAATTTTGGGTGGGGTAGGATGAAGTGAATTGGTGCGTGTTTTTGCGTACTAGTGATCTGCAGCACTGCGCGCAGTCGTTCTTCTACTTTGTATATTTCATTGAAGCTCTCTGCAGCTGGCGATCACACTGATGGTCTGCATTCTCGATTGGATTACTGTATGCATTGTAAACGTACGCATAAGTTATGAGACCCGTTAATCAAGTAGGTGACAAATCACTTCTGGCCCTCCTATATTTTACATTTTTTCAAGTCTGGAATCGCCTCTGTATCTATGTGTGTGTAACAAATTATGATATGGGATACAAACCATAAGCAATAGTCATTCTGCAACAACCGGTTGATTGGTGAATTTATGCTACTCCATTCAATTCATATACTCGAAAATTTAGCTTTGAAAGAGACAGTGCCTCCCCAGCCACGAGCCTCAACGCATGCCACTGTAAAAATATATATTCGATACAGTGCATTCAGGGCACTCTCTGTTTTTCAGGGCAAGCGCAAGTTGCTCAAAAATCCTGAATGTAAAAATATATTCAATACAGTGAAAAATTTTAGGGCAAACTCTGTTTTTCAGGGCAAGCTCAGAGCTGCTTAAAAATCCTGAATGGCAAGAAATGTATTCAAAACAGTGAAAAATGTTAAAGGAAACTGTTTTCAGGGCAAGCGCAAGATGCTAAAAAATCCTGAACAGTTAAAATATTTTCAATACAGTGTATTCAGTGTATATTCACTTGGGGGTGATCCGTGTAATTTGGGCTAGTGCAGTGTGTAATCTGGACCAAAGTCGTGACTGGTCATAATGACTTTGATCTGGCCAAGCTCTCATTTTTTATGTCAGGTGTTTCGTGCTTTTTTAGAACTTTTCTCTTATCTATTGCAGCATTGATCTTAACATCAAATTTTGACTGGCTGAGGTAGGGACATTTTGAAGTTAGTTTTGTGACTGCAGTGTGTAATTTGGACCAACCCTGGTAGCGGTTTGTGTGATATGGACCAGTGTTACAAACTGCAATACATGTATAAAGTACTTGGAAAGTGTTTTATAGGCTACATTTATAGGAACATTGTACAGTACTGTACATGGTACAATCACAGTATACGAATACGATACAATACGCATAGGCACACTGGCACATGCATTTTGAGTGCGTGTTTCATTTCCC
>JGI24021J15306_10004610_pt1 | contig 16090 bp, 6 predicted proteins | sample Ectturendosymbi1_FD_15306 | JGI IMG/M metagenome (IMG submission 15306) | reverse complement strand
ACTTTTTTTGGGGAGGGGCTAAATGGCTGCCACTTGTTATTCGTAACAACTAAACAGGTTTTTCAAAATGTCAGGGTAGGGCAATGGGCAGTTGCCCGGTTGTCCCCCCCTTGGTTGCGGGCCTGGGTAGCATTGTGTTCCTTTTGGAGTGAAATGTTACGTAAACACATCATTGTTTTTCTTGTTCGTGTGATAGGTGCCTCTTGTAGGTAAAGGTAGTGGAAGACTCACTGGAGTCTGGTATTAAAATTAGTAGATTGCACAATGAACAGAGTTATTGGAATCTCTATATTTCACAGAATTGTCTAGATGAGAAAAAAGGATAAAAGGACAATGCGCACAAGTAGATTCAACTTAAGAAGTCATACAGAGAGTATCCTAAGATGTACCAAATTTAGGCTCCAGTAATCATGCACTAATTTTAAAGCCACTGTTAATATTTTGAATTGTTTAAAAGCATACCGCAACACCTGAAACAATCATACTCTCAGCTCCTCCGTGCAGAAGTTTAGTTGAAGTAACGCTTTGCCAGGTTTTCACTGAGGATGCCTGTAGGCCTAATTAAAGCTACTGATTCCTTCCGATAGTTCGCCTACCAGAGGTTTGTTCGTGCTGCGCTGTTGCACGACCAGCCAAAGTGTTTCCTTTTGCGGCAGTCATTATTTTGCGCTGTAACATCTGCTCAGCTGCTCTCGCTACTGCTACCTGGACAAGCCATGACTTATTTGCTGCTGTTTCTGACGTTGATCAGCCCAGCAATTGCTGGTAAGTTTTGATTGTACGCTGTTGCAGGCGCGCTCCGGAGCTAGCGGTCGACTTTGCCTTGAGATAAGGTAGTGGTCAGCTCAATGACTAGAAAAGCAGGAAATTGCTAGTCAGTTTCCGAGACCGTTTTAGATATAAATTTCCCGGGTTTAATTTGCCAACATGGGGACGAAAGAAATTTAAGTTTGACAAATTAAATATCCAAAACGAATAAACCAATACTAATTAGGACACGAAGAAATGGTATAGGAGAAAGTCGATGACTCCAGAAAACACAATCTCGGAAAACTTTGAAAGCACGAAGCTATAGGTTCAAATTAGCATTGATTATAAACGTTTAGGGTTGGTGTGATATATGCGAGAAGTGCAGAGTAAATTAAGTTTTAAGTTCAACAACACCGAGGTACATTGGATAATGAACAGCACATGGGGGCAGATCTTCTCCAATTTTGATCAGCGCAGGTGGGTCCGAAGTTAATGATATTAGACACAAATTTACAGATCACTTTGTCATTAACAAGCTTTCACGCAAAATGGTTCAAGTTAACTTGGAAACTGTGCTGTGAAATAACCAATTTCTACTTTGCAACTAGCGCCAGCTGGCGGGTTAGGTCTTTAAGAAGTTGCAAAACGGACTCATTCCATTCGTCAGGCGGTTACCGCCTTCTGACGGGCCGATTTGATATTGAAAAATTAGAGTTTTGAAAGACATACCGTAAAAGATTGCTCCAGGAGCTTTGCTGCTTCAATTTTTGCATTTAGGACTATGACGTGAAATAGGCATATTCTAGCTCTTTTAAGAAAAGTATTTGTCACTTTCTTGCTCTCTTTCGTACTTTTTCTTGCTGTCTCTCCACTAAATTTTACCAAAGTAGGCTGTAGTTCTTTTGCCGAAAGAATCACAGCGTTTGTGCACACATTATAGTTTTTTCACGATTTTCCAAAATTCATGAAAACCGAGTAAACTACAGTAATTACAATCAGCTCTTTAATTACCTTGGGGTATTTGCGTCAAGAGGTTAGCGACAGTACCCTTACAATATCATTAAAACTATTTTATAGATTTGCCTCTTCCTGGACACTTGGAACCAATCGGCTCTCACACATCTCCCCTATTTGTTGAGACTCACTTCTTTGTGCCACCACCACATGAGTTCTTCGCTCGCTATGTAAGTGCATCTAGACCGGTTGTTTTTAAAGGAGCTGCCAAAGATTTTCCAGCATACCAGAGATGGACTGATGAATATCTCAGGTAAGAAGTCATATAATCATTGCCATATTCCGTACATAGAAAAAAAAAACAGGAAAAGAACACACCTCTCAATACCCAACTTCTTTGTAGAATGTGTTCTTTATTACACAAGTCAGTACAGCGAAACTTTATTAAACTCCTTTTTGTAGAAAACGTTCTTGATCTGAGGAGAGGGTCTGACCGAAGCTACTTTCACTGATGTATTTAGACATAATTTAGTGAAGTTATGTATTTAAAAGGCCTTTCGACCAGTGGCGTACGCAGAAAATGTTCATGGTGGGGATTCATTCAGTGGCATACGTATGGTGTCATTTGTATTTGGTGTGCGTTGTTTGTGACGGCATGATATGATGTCATTTTCATGTTTTCCAAGCCAACGTTTTGGCGAAGTTTGCGCTGATCAGCCACAGCAGACAAAATGAAGGCAATTGTTTAGGATAAAGTGAACTATCTCGGAAAACAATCTTAACATGCGTAGTGGGCGAAAGGTCCGCAAAAAGTGGTAAGAGGATTTCTGGATGTAGATGATAATCCAGGTTCCCGTCAAAACCTAGTTATTACATTTTGGCCCATTTGCAATGTTACTTGAAATTTGTATGCAAATTCATTCCGTGATATTTGCATTAAGTCGACAAACTAACAAGCTAAATGTATGCGAAAACAATTAATCACCTCTGCGCAGGTAATAACGTTTTTGTAAAATATCAAGCTCAAGGGGGGGGGTTAACCCCAACTCCTCCCCTTGCGTACGCCCTTGCTTTCGACACAGAGAGAGTTTCGCCACTCTCAAGCGCTTGAATCCACTTGCATTTTCGAAGCATTTGTTGGCAACACAAAAAAGTTGCATACGTAGTGCGATAAGTACACTGGTATTTCAATCTTTTTTTATTACCATAAACTATCTAGTAAAAGCATAGCTCTTTTGCAACAAAATAATGGTTCACACAGTCAATGGATCATACAGCATTGCATAGATAATAGGCTATTTGATCGCCATACTGTTTTTCCAGATCGCCGTACTGTTTTTAAGGCATTGCTGGAAGGCAATACTCACAGAACGAGAGTTCGACAGGCAAACACACTTTTTACGAGTGAGGTTTGATGGCTGTAAAAAGTTCCTGTAGTTATGAAGATTCAAAAAGCATAATGTTTGTAATTCAGTATATTATATAGCGACTTTTGTTTGAAGCAATATTTCAAGGAAACCTTTCCTTCGACATTTTTGTTGGCAAAATAAAAAGCATTAGTATAACTTGCCAGTTGGCAATGAAGTATTTTGAAATACTGTTTTATTTTTTCAAAGTAGTACATTGTCAGCACTCAACACACAAAGAGCTTGTTTATGTAAATAAAATGCGTAAATCGTACGAATTCTGTAAGTTTGTATTTCGTATATCTAATCCGACAATGAAGTTATATCAGCCACTTATTTTTCTTGCAATATGCTTTACGCACCTTCACCAGTCTTATAATTCTGATACTGTACTTTCTTGACAGGAAATTTTTGATGGAGCTGGCTTCGAACCTGAAGCTCATTTTGTTCTGAATGTCTCCAGAAAACCAACCCTTGTGTTTCAAACTGTTTTATTTAAGATTAACAGTTCATGTAATGCAAACAAAAGAAAAACTAAAGCCATAATTGAAATTCGCAGACGCAGTCTAGTGCTGCAGGTAGAAGTAACAGAGGTTTTCCAGGATGTATGTCGATAATGAGATTTTAATACACTGATTAAATCTATTCAGGTTTTAAGTGAAAAGCTCAAATCGAAACTCTGCACTACGTTTGATGTAATTTTTTTATTCCTTGTCGCAAAAACACAGCTTAATTCTTTAGGTTTTTGCATTGAAACTGGTACTTTTCACTTTCTGAGAAGCAAAAGTTTTTCATGAGTTGTGGTGATTTTGCAGAAAGTATGGTAATTGGAAAGTTATAGTTGAAGATGGAAAAAAGGAGGACAGAGAAAGACCAACCTACACGATATCCCTTCATGACTTTTTGAACGGTTACAAAAATAATGACACCTACCTCGTTCAGGACGTTGTTCCACCAAACCCAATGACAGGTTAGAGCAAAACGATGAGTTTTTTTCCGTACGATCTAACATAGTAGTAGTATGGCGCTAATCCGAGAGTGCTGTAGAAAATGTTTCAGAAAAGTTGCAGTCGCAAAACTATGTAAAGCAAACGTTTGTAATCACGCTTGATAAAGAAAACAAATCACCAATCATACTGCAAATTTTTTCCTAAGTAGCGATGTTGAAAAGCGTCTTCTATCTTCGCCCCTCTTTTCCGTTATATCGTTTATCTCTCCAGTTGCTCACCCAATCCACTGTTCACAGGCATGCTATTTCCCTGTTTTTCGTTGTTGGTTTTTTACTTATTTTATCTGACGTTGATTCGATGCATTTTGCTACTTTTGTTTTATTACACGTGAAACGTCTTCAATTAAAAATTGATTTGTGCTAGCAACAGGGCTGGCTGAGCAGTTAATCCATACGGTCTTTCGCCAATCCGTTGTTATTCAAATATGTTGAAAGACATATAACATTTGCTAGACCTGAAGTTTTTGATGTTTGTATATTCTCATCAGCATGCAAGTAATTTTTGCTTTCCGATGATGTTGCTTTTACTCTTGTTGCATTTGTGTTATTTCGTGATTTGAGTCACAAAAATGTATGAACAAACCGTCAGCATTACTATCTCCAATTTCTTGAATGACGTGAGCTTTCACTGCTGTTGAAAATCTTGGCCACACCAAAACTTCAGCATAAAATTTCGACGCAAAAGTTTTCAAAACTGTTTCCTTTTCGTTTGTGTCACAGTGAGAATCACAAATGAAACATGCAAAACTTGAAAATTGAACGTTGAGGAGTATTTACTGTGTAATGGGATCTTTGCTTCTTCCACTTTTCAGTTGTTCCATAATTCGAATTAACGCTTCCCTGTGCAGTGTTGCGTATAGAGTATGTAGGAACTTTCAAGGCGTGCAAAAACCAAGGAATAATTTTTTAACTCGTAGTAGTCGCATTCTTTCGTGAAAAATAAAACCACTCCCTGGTATTATGCAACAATCTTCGAAAACGTGACGAAGAAGCAAAACGAACATTATAAAAACGCATCAAGTATGAAAAGGAGTGACCATAACTAACAGGTTAAATGTCACAACGTACAAGCAACACGACACGTATGAAACAGTTTACGGAAAATAACCAAATTAACAACACGTACCTTCATTTTTAATTGGGTTGCTGTGTGAGATTGTTTTCAACACCAGATTATCTCTTCTGCTATAGCGATCCACACATCTCCGCCGGTTATGGTTAAATTTGAAAAAAATGCGTAAAATCAGGGAAATTTCTGTATGGCTACATTAAGCAGATTACCGTGCTATATGTGTTATTATGTCAGGTGTTTTTTTATCAGTAGTGTTTCTTAAATGTGACGCGACTGCCGCCGAAAACAACTGTACGCGAATATTGTAACATGAGGTGTTTTGACAGTTCAGTTTCATATACAGGAAAAAAAACAGTTTTTGAAAATACACTGCATACAATACTGTTTGCGTTAGATAAATAGCTCAAGTTACGCCTTTTATTCCACATAGTAATAAAACTCTTCCATCAAGCAGTTATGCTCGTGGTCAAAACAGAATGCCAAAGAGCATATGCTTCAGCTAAGGTATATTCGTTTCGTTTCGAAACATTTTTGCACTTTGTTGCAGTTAGATTTGTTTAAGTACTTGTCAACTTGTTTTCAGCATAATGAGCTTTTGTTTTTGTTTAGTGCTGTGCTGTTTACCTATTTAACTCATTAAACGAATTGAGATATTCTGCACATTGGGAAAAAAACTTTTCATAGAAGGTTTGAAAACGCTTTCGAAATGCTAATTTTAATTATATTCTATTCCGAATTGATGTTATTTGGGTCAAAATTTAGTACTTTCCTCTTAAACACAATACCACACACATGACAGTCCGCGCTTCCGTAGACAACTGGCAAGACAGCGTTGGCGAAAACCGTGACGTAAAAGTGCAACTTCAAACCAGTCTGCGAGAGTCAAGCATTTACGTATACACCTTATCAGCGCGCTTAGAAGATTTTATGACAAATCAAAAAACGTTTGTTAAGAAACCAGAACGCCGATACTATCTTAGATATGTTAAGAAATTTTTTGTACAAAATTGTGGATGAACTTTCAAAAAATGTTCTTTGAACCTAACCCTCTCCTTCATGAGTTATTTGTCAATATATGGATATCAACAAAAATGGAGTGTTTATTAAAAAACAGATGAAGCTTGATAATCGCATGAACACAGTCTTTTTCCTTGCTCTCTCCTTTTTACGTAACTCCCACCTTTTTAAATATCATGCAAATAAACCAACACAATGTCTGTTTTTCGTAATCCATCTCCAGAGGTGCACTGTTTCATCTTGTGGGTTCATCAGTGGAGCACAGAGCAGAATCACATTTGCATTTTCATTTGGCGTTTGCAGTACATCAAGCGCAGTTACTCGCGATATTTTATCTTTTAGAGGAAATCCTACTTCCAAAATGCATACAGTGCGGTGGGTTTCAAGATAATATTCAGTCGGCCGTCATGTGGTTTTCTTCCGGAGGAACAAAATCCACCCTCCATGCGGACTCTGTCGATAACTTGGAGTGTATGTTGGACGGCTGGAAGGAGTACTTGCTTATCAACAAAGTAATCAGTAAACTACATATATTGTCGACATTTAGATCTTTGTTGAAATAGTTAACTGAACTAAGCTATAAGTATTGTGTGGGCGATACGTTTTATTTTTCCACGTGCAATTTTCTAATGATACGTGGAAAAATGTTGGGTCAGAGTACCTAACGGATAATAAATTAACTGAAATACTGCTGGAATGATTCCGTGAGGATGTTGAATGAGCTAGTCTGTTAGTGTTCCTTCAAGCTTGTTTGAATGATCATCTAATCTTATTTGAGTGACTCTACTACTTTCTAGAAAACTTTTAACGCCTTTGTAATGTGTGAATGCGCTTATAACCATGACCACAGTGTTTAAAAATATTTTGTTAATGCCTTTGGTAATTCCCCTTGTGCTTTGGATGGATCCGAACCACAAATTGGGATCCACTGACATCAATTAACCGGTAAATAAACAAATGAACAAACACGTGAAATAAAAATTTATTGAAACACTAAAATTTTCCAAATCAAATCCTTCACAGATAAAAGTGCTTTTTCATGAGTGGACACAATTTTGATGTTTCGTCCTCTAAACCAGTGCTTCTTAAACGAATGTATGGTTCATCCCAGGGTGAATTAAATTTTTGCAAATGTAAACCAACGGATAGGGCTGAATGAATTCTTTTTTATCGTTTTTGTAAACACCGTTAATGTGAACTTTTCTAATTTTTTTCCAATGAACGTTAGTAATCGTGAATAGTAACTGCGGTGAGCTCAGATAGAACTAGGATAGGGTTTTTCAAATTGTACGGATATTCCGTATAATTTTTTACCACATTTAGTGTGTTTAAAGTCTTGCAGTGATTTATTTACTTGGTTATTTCTTTAGTTTTTTTTCAAGCTTTATTCACGATTGATGATTAGTCGAGTGTCTGGCTCATTCGTTCGATGTGTGCACATTCATGGGAGTCGTCACTCGGTATTCCATTCGCACTTTGCAGCCCCGTAATGCGATCATATACCACTACTTAGCACAAGCGAAAAACTGAGAAATGGGGACTACAGTAAAATAGCAGCTAATTACTTTTGTAACTTCCAGAAGAATGCCTGAGAAGTACGTTCAGAAAACATTGTTTTGACAAATGCAGTCGTGAAACTAGACCAGGTAATCAGCAAACGCCATCTGTATCAGCTTCAGGGTTTAAACTGAGTTCAAAAAGGAAGGTTGGAGTCGGGAATATAAAAGTATAAAGGAGGAAATGCGATGATGGATACATCAAACAGGGGTGTTTCTGCCCCAGAGTGAAAAAACCGCCTTGACCCATCTGCTCAATGCATGTTTCGTGATTTTGCAGTGTTTGGCTCCTTCGAAACTACACAATCACTCGCAAACACATACCATTCATCAGATTAAATCCGTGCGATTTTTTAAGAAACCGCAATTGTGCAAGAAGCAAACTGCCATACAATCATTGTTCGTAAATGACTCTGCCAATAAAAGCCTCTTCATTTTTCTTTCCAAATAGCCCCTGTGATTATGATACAAAAGAAGTCATAGAGCGAAGTTGACCATGTGATCAAACCATGTTTGAAGATCGTACCCAATTTGCTGCATGGCAGAAATCATGCTGTGGATAAAGTAAAACGAATAGGCTATACCGATAATATAATGATGGTTCGAATAGCCATGATCGCTGAAGACATCAAGCAGCAGTAAATGGCAAAGCTGATAAAAGCACCTTGCTTTGCCAATTGACGAAACCACAGATATTTAAGGAAGAAGCTGAACTGATCGTCTATTGTCGGTTTACAGATAAACGTGTTGAGAAAATTGTTCAAGATTTTTGTTTTGCCTTCCAGTTGAGGTGCAATCTAATGGGGAATTATATTTTTCTGAACTTAGCGACTTTTTTCAGAAGGAACATTTATCGTGGTAGAAATGTTTTGCTGTACTGGTGGTTCAGCAGCTGTGATAGGAAAACACAAAGGCGCCACTGCACTCATTAAACAGAAATCACAAAATTGCAAGGTTTTGCACTGCATTTTACATCGTTTATTGTTAGTTTCTAAGAAATTAAGAGCAAAGTACTTTGAAGAGGCCAGCGAGCTTGAGAAATTGATGAGTGATGTATTGAAGATTGCCACTGATCTTTGTTCTAAAGCACAAACAAATCGATTGTTTTCTAAGTTCTACAATGAAATCTGTGCAGACAAGAAAACTCTGCTTCTGCACAGTGAAGTTCAATGGCTATCATGAGGTGAAGTTCTTCAAAGAGATTTGTTGCTGAGAAATTAACTTTGTTCACGTTTAAAATCACGACTTGATATAAAGACAATGTTTTTTGAAGATGAAGTTTGTTTGTCAAATTTGTGTTTCATGGCTTTAATCATTTCATTCAATTAAATTCGTCACTTCAAGGTAAAGCTGATTTTCGATTTTCCCTGAAAATATTACGTAGCTCAGGGAAAATCAATGCCATGAAATTGAACATGGCACAGCAACGTTCACAAAGGTAACTTTTCAAATTTTCCGCTCTTGGAAAATTATATGAAAAAATGCAATTGAAAAGAAAAAGCACCGGGATCGGAAAATGGGATGAAAACTATATAGCTCTTGAGTGAAGAGTTTGAAAATTGTTTTCCGGAAAATCTGCAATTCTGCAGTAAGGCTTGGAAAATAAGATGTGGATAATTAATACATTCATTGCTGTACATGTGAAACAAGCAACTCTTGGGGTGTTGATGGGAACACTGATGTAGTTACATCACAATTTTTCACGAAGAGCGTGTTTAAAAGCATATCTGTATTACGAGGATTATTGGGTTGGCTTGCTTGAAAACTCAGAGTATAAGGAAATTGCTTCAGACGCTTTTCAACATAAGGTGCTCAGCATGCCTCACAAGCATATGTCAGAAAACGGATTTTCATACTTTGTTGGGCTGAAAGCTAAAAAACGAAATGCGCTGAAATGTGTTGACTCTTCAGTGAGAGTCTCATTGGAAAATTAGGAAATATTTTAACTGTTGTTATGTGGTTTTGTTGCTGTGCGTGAGGTCAAGGTTTTGACTTCGATGACCGCCACGGTCTTTCGTCAATCCTATATCACACAGCACCCCTCTTTATTTACACTGATCAGCTACTGTGTTATTGTGTTTTCATTTGCTCTAATCTTCGCTAATGGTTGGTTTACTGCATGCGATGACTTTTATGGTGCTTCTGCTTATTGGCTGAGTCATATGAAACAATAAACCATTACCATTCGATTTCCACTGAGTACAAATTTGTCGTTGTTTATCAAAATGGATGGGATGACTGCGTTTGTCTCTTAAATAGTTTACATCTCTTGACATGAGATATGGATTAGCTTGTCTTTACTTGTATCACTTGGCTTGAGTAGACCTTGTATAATGTACAAAAATCAAAATAACATTGTTGTGTATAGTTTGGATGTTACATTATTATCATCTCGGCTTTGCATTTGGGTGAATGGAATGTGGCACTGGACAGCAGGGGCGAAAAAAACGAAAAGCACTGCTCTAAACTATACGCTCACGCAGAAAATCGTTGATAAAAAACCGATACTTTAAACAGAGTCTCCAAACGACGAAATGAAGTCCTGAGATGCGAAAACTGTTTCCCTGATTTTATTTTATGATTGGTTCCCATTTTCTGATTTTTTTCGTTAGAACAGTAGCGTAGCCAGCCCAAATTTTTTGGGGGGAAATCTTTTGACTAGCGGCCACAATATTTTGTTTGAGACATCGCCTCTCAAAGCATAAAATGACAAGATATGCCAAAAATTGGGGGGGTTCATGGCCCTCTTGGCCCCCCTGGCTATGCCTATGCATTAGAGATCTTATTGTGTTCACCACATGCCTTTCACTTTATAAAATTATTTTGGAAATCTTGAACAATTTGCCGTTTGTTTATGAAACCTTGTGAAACTTTCTTACGTTCATAGAATCCTAAAAACGTAGGTCTTCAAATGAAAACATACGTACAGCCGTACAGATGTAGCATACAATTGCTCGTTCTCATCGAATGATCAGGTTACATTTGGAATAGACCTGGATTTTTTTATAAACTTGGCTATAATAGACTTGTTGTAATCCAGATCTTCTCCTTGTGTACCCGTTTCTAAAGATGCTCAGGTCTTTATTCACGGAAGTTATGCTTTGCAATGAGCTAATGGGTTATTTAAACTGTGTGCCTAAACTGCAAACAAGGAAATACCTGCTATCATCAGTAACATTTTTAACAGAAAGAGGCTGAAGGCATTGAACTCGACAACGTTGAAAAATATCAAGGTTTAGATGTGGACCGAGTCGATATGGTCAAGTTTCCGGAGATAAGTCTCATAAAATGGTACAAAATGCACGTTGAACCCGGCGACTGCTACTTTGTTCCTTCAGGGTAAGAATTTGTAATTGAACCTAGCGACGGCTACTTTGTTCTCGCAGGGCAAGAATTTGCAACTCTTCAAAGCATCAGGCAAAACGGACAAAATTGTGCGATCTCTGCACGAATGGGGAATTCATATTTTGCTGTAGTTTGTAGAGTTTTGCTGTAGTTTATTAAGGATTTTATTGAGTTTGAATAACACCACAATGTGAAAAAGGTACAAAATTGTATTGCCAAAGCACTGTTGTGTCTGCTTACTTGGTAATTTATCCGACTCCAACTCCAAGCTGCAGAATGGATTAGTTGCAAAAACGCTTTGTTGCACCCTTGCCATAATTTTTACATTTTTCTTTCTGTTTTGCAATTATTCCCCGGCAATTTTGTCAAAAACGAAGTTTTTATAAATGCGATAGGTACATGCTGAAAATGTGATTTAATCTTTGCTTGAAATTTGCTCAACACTGGAGTATTTAAAAAGGCAGAAAATGTTTAACTGTCATTTCTACAGATGGTTCCATTTTGTAAATTCGTCGAATACAAGGAACTTGGCAGTCAGCTTTTGGATGAATCACCTCCACAGGGTGGTAAACGACTGTCACTTGAAGGAGAAAAGGAAAATGAGGTTGTCGGAAATACAAGTGTGCGACGAAACAGAAAGCTACAGGTATTTTCATAACTTGAAAACTAAACGCTAAAAACTGAGCCTGCATTGCTTGCATCTTTGTTTTCTACTTCAGACATTTTAGACGAAAGGTGTGCTTTCTTTAGAATTATACAAACACTCACTCTTTTTAGAAACTATCCTAAGGTTGCCAGACGTCCTTAATTGAGCGCAGAGGACTTTCCTTGGATTTGCTATCGAAACTGGTTATGTCTTTGATCCTTGAAAATCATTTTGCTGTCCTTGAAAGTTCTTGAACAGTTGTGAAATTGTTCATTATTGAACTATTGATTACATTGAACATTCAAGAATCAAGATTAAACAATGTAATTGTACTGCCAGTGAACAAGATAGTCCGTACGCCACCATATAAGCTATAGTATTTCAGTAGAACACAACAAAGGCCTGCACATACTGTATGACACCTGTGCTACATGCACCATGTACTTGTACAACGTACATGTAATAATTACTCTGCGTTCTTAATAAATGTGGTTGATTACCCATTGTTATTCAGCAATGTTTGTTTGAAAAAATGTGCTGGCACCACTATATCTAAAAAGTATTCGAAGTAGGCATGTAAATTTCAATAATCACTTGGTTCAGCACGCACCACCAAAGCTGGGAGACTGGGCTCGATTCCCGGTCTGGTCGTACCGAAAACTTGAAAAGCGGCACTTGCAGCCTGTCCAGCCTCGTGCTCAGCGTTGATGGATGGGTGGGTACAAGAGAATAGTTCACGTGCGGTGCTACCATTGACTATCCACCAGTGCAGCATTCATAGCGGAAGCAGCCGCGTGGCCCACCGCGCAAGCAAGCGGAAACGGGCGCCGCAGATCACTCGCAGTCGTGACACTCCGAAAAGAGTATAGAAACTGTAACTGGGTACAAACGAAACTGACCTGAAAGAAAAGACAAAATGTCCTTGAAAAAATTTCAAGTGATCTGGCAACCCTAAACTATTCCCATAAACTCAAATTAATGGTTTGTGAAGAAATCTCTGGTTTTAAAAAAATTAATTTTAATAAAACTATTTCAATGGAAAATTTTAGGTTTTCTTAGCTAATCAGTTAACTTGTTTCTCACACTTTGATCTCAGAATGTCCAAAAGCCAAATGTTGTTTGACTCAAATCTTGTTTGTGATCTTTAATTTTTTGTTTATATTCGTTTAGACATAGATGTAGTGGGTAACGATGCTTTTCTCTACATTTCATAGAAAGTAAGGAAAATATCCGTTTTGTTTGCTGTTTTAATTTATTACTTAAATGAAAGTTAAGTTTTACTTGGACAGCTATGGGAGGGAACAACCATTTTGACATTCGTATTGAATGAAGCTTGGTTTGAAAAGAGCTTGGAAAGAAGGAAGTTGATCAGAGCAGGTTTTAAAGCTACTCCATGTGGAACCCCAAGTCCAGTTTTATCCTTTAACTAACAGTTTTTCCAATCTTTTTTACCAGTTGAGCACTATTGAGACGGTGTTTATTGAGAGAAAAGTATAGTGAGCAGCTGAACAAAGCATTGAGATTATTAATAACGAAACAACTTCCCTTTCAAAAATCCTTTGCATGTTTGTTTTTTTCTTATGTCTCAAATACGCCTCACATTTTTTCATAACTGAGGAGTAGCCTATAAATTTAAGGTTTTCACGCAATTTTCAGCATTTTTCGACCTAATCAATGTTTGAAGATTTGAAAAAGGTATAGGCTACCTTCAAGAACGTTTTCAAGCTTTATTAACATGAGATTCGCTTTTGAGGGAATATAACTGCGTGCACCAAATATCACTTCAACATACTGAGACTATGATCCACTGTGTTCATGTTTTTTTCAATTTATAAAAGAGTATCGTGCAGTGGCGTAGCATGGGGGGGGCAGGGCCCCGGGCGGCACCTTTTGGGGGGCGGAACTTTGCTGATTAAAAATTAATTTTTGAAATTAGTTTAGAAGTTCTAGCTTTTCGTTATCGTTTTTAATTAATTTTTTAAAGTTTCAAAAGTTTTAACTCTTTTCAATTTTTGTGCTTAAAAAGCCCTAGACCAGTGGTTCTCAAACTGGGGTCCGCGGTCCTTTGGGGTTCCGCGAGACAATTTTGTGGGGACCGCGAAACACCTTCCAAAAAAATCAACATGACGCTCCTGAAGAAAAAAATTTTGTGTAAAATAAAATTTTCGGGCAACTTATTTTTCCAAAGCAAACTTAACAAACACAATTTGGAGCTATGGTAGCCTAATTCTATTGCGGAACCAAACAGTCTCGCTTGCAAAAGCGGGAATTATATAGGATGCGGATAAAGAGGTGAGTTCTCAAATGTTTTTCAGAAGTTAAAGTCAAGGATAAAAGATAATTGAGTAAGTCACAAGTCAGAATCAAAGTTTCAAAAGTACCAACAAGTTTTCAGAATCCTAGTCCGAGTTAAAATTTAACCCTGGATTACTACCAACGTGTTGTTTCGTGTTTATATGTGTTGATTTTTTAAGGGGACCGTGAGCCATTAAAAAAATCGCTAGGGGACCGTTGCGTTATTTTTTTAAAAAAGTTTGAGAACCACTGGTTTACAAGCTATCGTCGCATACAATGATGACCTACAACCTGCATAGTTTTACAAGTGTATGCAAACTACACCCGCGCAATATTTCAACCGAAGTCATTCTAGGGAGGCTACGAAATAAATTTGGGGGAGATTGCTGAAATAAAATTAAGTAGCTCAAAGAGGTTAACGACAAGCCAGGCATGGTTCAGGTGGATATTAATAGCGTAGCTCGAGGAAATGCGCGCACCATTGCATGTTACCGCAATCGATCAAGATGTTTTTTCATTGACAAAAAAACACGCATATATCTCGTGTTCAACAAGCATCGATTTCGTGATCAGTAGGGTCGTAAGCCACGGTGGACGCGATAACACATTGTCGACACACAAACTGGGGAAACAAGTCAATGCAAAATTAAGTGCCAACTGCAATACACTGTTGCAAAACAAATTTGCGAACAGCTATGTTTGTCTTCCGTACAGGTAACTTAGGAACACTGCGGAATTTGAATTATGATATTAACGTCAAACACTCGCTTTCGCCAATTCCCACCAAAGCCAGCATTGTTGATTTGAATTGGGTTATGACTTTTCTGCAAGATATCTCCAGCCGACCACACACTACCCTTAAAAAAACAAATTCGCGAAATACTGTTTTCATCGCCCTTCGCCAGTTGATAGCAATGAGCAAAGACACAACGTCGACCGAGCGGTAAGTATTCCACCGGTTGTTGATAAGCGGTCGCGCTACGGCATGAAGAGCGCTCTACACCGCACCGATCTCCATATATGGGTCGTATCTCGATCTGACTGAGAACCCGCCTGGTGCGTCTATGACGTCAGTTTACGAGGAAGCGACATGCTTTTCTTTGCCGGCTGTCAAATCGGCGAACGAGTGATCAGCTGTTACTTAGTGAGGTCGCGCTTATCAGGCGACGCCGGGTTTGTTAATTGCTTAGGCTAACCACTCATGTTATGTCGACTGTGAATACGAGACATTTCCTCTTTTCCATTAAGTCGAACACACAAAACGCGCTACAGCAACCGGTCATCCAAGTGGTGTTAAAGGTAGAAAGCCGCGAATTTATCGGTAATGATGTGGCTGCACCTACAAAAACCCCCCTGACGTCGGTTGAAACACTGGAAAAGACATATGTTCTAGTCAGTTGGTGAAGTAAAACTTTTAGCAACCTAACAACAGTGCTGTGGTCACAATTATGTACACTGTCCTTCGCAATGGCAGCAATTTTCAGAACACAACTATCATGCTCATTTACAGAAAAAAGGTAAATTATTTGTAAAAATTGACAGTAAATTAAAAGAGAACTGCAGCACAAAGATTGACAGTCAGTCAATCCAACTGTTGAATCCAGGGACAGTGGTGGTAACAACAATAGAAATGCTACTAGCTTCATTCTAGCATTCTATCTGTATGTCTCTTAAAGATACAAATTTGACAGGTCAAGTCATGTTTGTGTTGGAAGTAGGCAACAAATAACACATTTGACAATGCTTACTTAAAGGAACACCACAGGTTGAGTGAAAGGCGGACAAAAAAAACTGCCCCTTAATCAAGCCCAGACTACCAATGGCTATATATACAGTTAAGTCACAACTGTTTAAACCTGGGTACTTTGCAAAAATACAACACCACCAAAATCAACTAATGGCATGTAACAAGATGAGATATCCTAACATAAAGAATACTATTTCATCAACACTAAAAAAGCCTTCAAAAAACTATACATTTTTATTTTGAGACGTTTCGGATTATTCTTAATCCATCTTCAGTCAAAAAATAAAGCAACA
>JGI24021J15306_10004606_pt1 | contig 16097 bp, 8 predicted proteins | sample Ectturendosymbi1_FD_15306 | JGI IMG/M metagenome (IMG submission 15306) | reverse complement strand
TGTTCGCGCCACGTATATCTATGGTGTTGTTCTTCACGCACATCCCGTTCGTGGTGAATCACACAATCAACGCAACACCACCGGAGAGGTTGCAACAGTACCTTCGGTGCGCGACTTTTTGTGTTAGTAACCAATTTGTGTCTTTTGCAGCTTGTGCCTGAAAGCAGGATGTTTTTCATTTTGCAGCTCACTGTGCCGTATGCCTTGTCGAGCAAAACCTGAGTTTGGTTCTTGATATCATACAAATGTTTTACGTCACCCTCCACATTCAAAAACCTGCTCAGAAAACCAAGGCCCAAGGTGGGTCACATCATTTTTCAACTTCATTTTTGAAGTACTTACAGTTCACGTTTAAAGCTGGTTCTTTCAGTAGCTGACTTTTGATGTGCTCTGTCGAGCAACCCTGTCGAAATCTGCTTACGTTTTGTATTTTTGGAGCAGGGGAGGTTATAAGAACCAGCTTTAAACGTGAACTGTAAGTGTAAATATTTACGTCAGCAGCTTTTGAAGATAACCCCTGGATCAGTCTCTAATATAACCATGGATCATTCTGGCTAAAACGAATTTTCACATGTAGCAAGTATGGGAGGTCGACACCAGCGGTTTTTGCGACACATGAGCGCAGTCGCTAAAAAGATGAACATTTGGCGCCATGAATCCTGTTCAGCTTGCGGTGTTGATGTTTTAAATGGAGCGAGCATTTGGCGCGGTTGCGGATTGCTTCAACACTCTGCAGCACAATAATTGCTTTACTTGCTGTACCGCACAGTAATTGCTTTTGGGAAGGGAGTCGACCTGATTTTGCATTGACCGGCTGGTGAACTTGGATCAGTCAGAGAATGCCTGCACGTGGTTGTTAGTAAACACTTTTCCTGGATTGATGTCAGCGACATCCACGAAAAGCAATCAACTGTCGCCGACCAGAAAACGCTGCGCAACCTGCCGCCTATCGCAAAGAAAGAACACAAGCTTCATGTGACGAAATAGTGGGACACGTGTCTGCATCGACGACTTTCGTGTTTTCTGCTGACAGCTGAGAGGTAAGTGTTTACATGCAATGTGGATTCTGTTGTATTTCACATTTGAACGTTGCCATTTGGTAAAATAAGTTTTTTCTGCAAGTGATGTGTCCAAATACTTTTCCGAGTGCGCCATGCGAGTGATCAAAGTAAATAGCAGATCAGTCTGTCAAAACAAACTTGCTGTAAAGTAATTACACATGCGTTAACACAGAACAAACGTTTGTGGCCACTACAATGCATGAAATCACTTTGTTTTAACTTGTTTGTGATCGATAGTGTGCGGCTGATTGGCAGGGAATGTCGTAAATTAATTTTACCATTTTGCCCAGAGGCTCCTTATGTGCGTAAAAATTACAAAGCTATCCTGAAAATTAAAAGCTTTAATGTCTCAACCTAATTTACCTATTTAGCATGTATATAGGCAATCTTCGAACAGAATAGGAAATGGATCTTCGACAGATCGCCAATAACGGCTACTGACAGATTTTGTGAATTTTTCATGCCTTTTTTGTTGCGTTACTGTTCGTACCTCCCGCGTTTTCGGGAAATTATGTTTGTTTTTGAAAAACTAAAAATTTTTCAAAATGCAGTACAACAGCTTCGTTTTTTGGGTCAAATGAGCTTGAGAATATTGTTGAGTTGTTGAAAAACCCGCCTGTGCGCCTCAAACGTTTCAGGAAGCCTCGGTAGCATGGGAATTTTTTTGCCCACTTTTACCAACACTCCCAATGGTAAACCGTTACCAATATTTCTTCTCATCACGCATTGAAATAATAGTAATATCGTTAAAAACTACTAAGATGTTTGAAGTTAAGCAGTAAGAATCGGCTTGCGCGTTTATTTTTTCTTCTTTAGGTAAGCGTTGCTGCAGCACAGTGGTTTTCAACCTTTTTTTGTACAGCGACCCATTGCAGCAACCCACTATAACCAAACAACCCTCATTTGAAACTCGAAAAAAGGCAAATGTAGTACAGGTATGTGCATAAAATATCTTTTCGCGACCCCTCCAAAAATGGTTCGCAACCCACAGAGTGTTCCCGACCCCAGGTTGAAAAACACTGCTGTAACAGAATACTGCCTTGCGGTCGAAATGAAAAGGATGTTGAATACATATTTTGTCCAACTTCGCGCTCTTGAGCTTTAATGCAACGCTGACTTTCATTATTCAAAGTTTATCTGTGTGGTTGTATTTGCTTATATGTCTGAAAATATGCGTAGAAAGATTTCTGGTTTCTAAATATCAGAAAAAAGACAAGGGTAATTTCCATATATCACTAGATATTTTATTACTTTAGATAAAGTGCAGCAGGAAATTGTAAAATTTGCATAGATGAAAACGGGTTTATTTTTGTGTTCTAAGCGATTGTGTGGTGCTGAATAACTGCAAGAAGTGTAAATATTTACGTCAGCAGCTTTTGATGCCCAGTACCGGTACGTGAGCCAACTACAAAGAATGAACCACGGACCTCAGATGGTTGAGAACAAGCACTTCACCACCACACCGTCCTGCGGCTCGTTGAAAGCCTTTCATTAGTGGATAAGGACGAATCACGCTTGTACAAGAAGCCCGCATTCCGCGAGAGTATCCTTATGGTAAGAACAGCTGCACGTGTGAATGAATGAAACTATTTAGAAGTGCCGAATTTGCGCATTCTCAAAGCCTATGGCCACCGCAGCTTAGGTTATTCTCGTAAGAATTTTTTAGTCTTCGCTGCAGCCACCAAACAATTTTCATGCAAATGAAGATTAAATTTAGTGTTTATAAATCCAAAATCAGCTTGTTTATTGCATGGCCTGACGGTTCTGGATGATGAGACAGTCGAATGGCTGCTCAACACCTGCCCTGAGATCTAGTGCGGCCAAGCAGTGGATTGAAAGAACTGCTCATACGATGAAGAAGCTTGTTTATTAAGATTTATCAAAAATTTATTTTCACAAACCTCGTCAGTTTCTTATTGAAGCAGAAGCAACAAATAATGTTATGTTTGGCGACAAACATGGTGAGAGCTTTTGCAATACAAGATTCAGGGTATACAACTGAAATTGTCAATAACGTCCGGTCCCGTTGGGAACATTCGCTACATGCATATATAGATGCTACCAACACTTCATTTGCCGAAGACAATTAAACACAACGCTTTGAATGGCACCGAAAAAAGTGATGTAAATGTTGCTTGTAACTGTTTCCAGAAAATATAAAAGCAGGTACCTCAACCAGCAATTTGAAAACTCTAACGAAAAAAATTTTTAACAAAATATGGTGAAGTGGTCAANTAAAAAGTTTCAAAACAAGTGTTTTATGAATTATTTTTATTCTTTTATTTCACCAAGGTGTTTTTTCTCAGGCTTAAGTTCCATAGAAAGGGGTGTACTATAGCAGTATGAAAGAAAATGCGAAGTCACGTCGTAACTAACACGCAGCACGGAGGGGCTTTAAGCTGTTACGCACAGGCAATAATAAGCCGGGAAAAAACTAAAGCTGCGAACCACAGCTGCTGCAATCTCATCTTCATGCAGAAGCGTTAACTCACAGAAGCGTTAAGCGGGTAATAAAATGAAGACTTGTAAGAATAAAAAGGTTGCGAAAACGGGTAAAGATTGACACCGCTAGACAAATCGATGCAAATTTTTTCGAATTACTGTAATCAGTTGTTTTGACGAAATTGATGACGTGATGCTGACGAACAATTACATGTTTGGAAATGTACCGCAGAGTTTGATAAGCGTTTGCATAGGCTACGCACAGTCGTGTTTATATGATCCACAATCAGCAGACATGCACTGGCATACAACAAGCACGAAGCAAAGTTATTTTCTATGTAGCTGGGAAGATTNCTTAGTCTGTTTTCTGCACAATAAAGCGACTTTGCATGTTTCGGAATGTCGTTGTCAGCATTCAATGGGATATGCAGCAATGCGCCAAGATAATTTACTTATTCAGCAAACCCCAGACGCTCATCGTTTATCATTTGATGCTAGAGCAATTGCTATACGTCCTCTACGAGGAAAGCTACTCCACACCAACTGTCTCCGCGCACGCAAATACAATTTCGTGTTTACCAGCATATAGTCACAACAAATAAATATTGTTTGCCAAATATAGGCCTGCACGATAATTTGAATAAAACTGCAACTATTTTCATGATCTACAGCAAGGATCTCAAACTCAAATTGCTGCGAGGACCAAATGTGGAGTTAGAGGGCCGAATTATGACGCTGGCGCAACAATGGCCGTACCTATACCTTATAGAAACAACTTTATGCTTTGCATCTTATTTCGCAAAAGGTATCGTCAATTATGGGCAAATCATTTCGGGCTGTCTCTACGTTCGTTAAGGAACTTGTTCACTCGCTAGTCGAGCACTTTCAAACAGCGATGAATAAACTAAATAACGTAAATGTTAATTAATTGAAAATTCCCAAAAAGCATCGTGGGCCACATGCGGCCCGCCTGTTTGTGACCCTTGATCTACAGAAACATCTGTTTATTTTTATCAAATAGCTGTTTTGAGTGAAAAACATTTAGCATATTTATTTTGAAAAACTCTTAACTTATGGTTATTAAACGTTTTGTGCATGAGCGTCCGCAGAAATTTTTCCAGGGGGGGCAACGTTAACATTTTGCTGATCCTTGTCAGGTTGCTGACGATGCAATGTAAATATACTTTCACGAAACTCTTCACCGTTTCTACACGAATACATCACAAAGTCGACGTTTTGCTCATCGCTTTCAGGTTGTTAACGACGCAACGCAAATGGATGTTAACAAAACACTTTACCCTTGCTACAGCGCAAAGAGAATTCCCATGCTACGACAGTGGTCACAAAAATGCCCTTCGCTGGCAGCAATAGCCAGGTATATTACGATAATTTTCGCAATAGACTATCCCAAGATTTTTAAAGCATTGTACTACTTTCCACAGAACTATTGCCATGGTCTTTGAAACGAAACCACAAATTATGACTTATTTTACCTAGCAAGACGTATTAGCGTCACTCAGAAATATGAGCTGCAAACGTCTGAGATCTCTTCCAAAACGATCAATCACCCTTTCAATAAAACCTTGCTTGCCTTTGCTGATTTTTCCACGGGGAACACTCATCATACATAAAACTCATCATACATAAACCCGACAAGTTGTCTATGTTGACAGGACTATCGCACAACCCACTAAAGTTAGAATACCATGCAGGCTTTAAAAAATTGAGCAATAAATTATGAAAAGTCGCCACAGCAAATGTAGCTTTGCTCTCAGTACTTACTTACAAGTCAGAAATAAACCTTAACGATTAAGACGTATTACCACAAGCCTGCGCATACGTATTATAACAAGCCACTTTTTACTGTGTGAAAAGCAGTGGTGTAACCCAGGGGTCGGCAAACACCGGGTCTCGGCCCGGTGCCGGTCCGTGAAGAAATTGTTACCGGGCCGTGCGAAACCAAGACCCAATTGGCCAAAAAGTGACTGGAACGACGGACATAAGAACACATTGCGGGTACCATTGACTACTATAATCCCAGGTCGGTGTATCTTATTGCGACAAAGCAACCCCAGATCTCCCTCTGAATCAATGCCGTGATGACTTACGAGTTGTAATAAATTTTCATGTGCAGGTTTTTTTAAGGAAAATGTTAGGTACCCGGTACGGACCTGTAGGGACCCGATTTCTCTCTTTCTGGGGACCCGATTTTCTCTGATTCAAGGGACCCCATGATAATATTCGCTGATTCTAGGGACCCGAATCGGGTCCCTAAAACGCCTTAACAGGCCTAAAAGAAATCTTGCAAGTGTAACGACAGTGATTCGGGGCCTTTACGTTTATCTTGTAGAACGGAGAGGAAAAACCTCAGTGTGTCGTTTGCATCAAGGTATTGGCCAGTGAAAGCATGCTGCCAAATTATCTTGAGCGTCATTGAACATCATAANATCCACAATTACTGAACAAAACTTGATCTAGAAAGGCAAGTGTCCACCATTTCACGAGTGNTGCAACTCCCACATGGCTTTATTTGCATGCTACCAAGTATAGGGCACATAATTGCTTTAAATGTCCAACATTTACAGTTGGTACCGTTATCTAATGAATTGCTTGAAAATGAATGTATCATCCTGCGTTCAAATTTACGAAGCATGTTTGCAACGTCCAGCTAAGCTCGAAATTTACTCAGTACTTTTCAGAGCATTTATCAAGCTATGATAGGATTCGTGACCTTTTCGTCCAACCGACCCAATCGTCCTATGCCTAACAAGAAAAGACTAAATTGACCTTACCTGTGAAGATTTCTTGAAAAGAAAGTTTAATTCAGGAAACTCAACAACTTTTTGGATTTCATTGAATGACGAATGCGCTGCTTTGGCAAAAAGCGCTACCAATGGTTATCCCTATCGCCATGTCATATTTATGCGAAACGGGCTTTTCTGCCATTATGCGAAACAGGATTTTTCTGCCATACATGGCCATGGTTAAAACCAAATACCGATAACGAATAAAGCTTGAGAGGTAATTGCCGGTGGCAATTTCACAAATTTTCCAAGAATTGTCTAAACTAAATAGTGAAAAGAAACAAGCTCAAGCATCACATCAAATGACGCATATTTGTTTTTGATGTTTCATCACTCTATAAAACTTTTATTATGTATGTCTTTAATAAAATCTTATTGTTGGTGCGTCGCAAGTTCAGAAAACTTTCCCGAAGGCGTCGCGACGGAAAAAAGTTTGAGAACCACTGGATTCAGTCATTCACTCAGTTCAGGCACATTGTTCGCAACCACAGTCTCATAATAAGAAAGGATTTTTCATACTTGTGGAAGCACTGCTACAGAGTTATCTATGCTTTTTATCACACAGTATAAAATTACGTGCCTTTCAGCTATCAGCAGTAACCGTCTCGCTGCATTAACTGCCAAGATGTCTGTGTTCAACAGNCAAATGCGGCGAAACCATTCCTGCCACAGGCGTCTCTGCAAAAATCACTAGGNTCACAAAAACAATTCACCAGATCTGAAAAAAATTCACCAGATTTAAAATCTTTGCGTCGAAGATCGCACTTTTGCTTGAAATGATTTACTTATTTGCTTTATCGCCAAAAAAACTTGACGTATCATTTGCACGTTCGTTAAAATAGATGATGCTGAAGCCTGGAAAGTCTCATTCCAACAATCATCAGGCGTTTTTCAAGAGCTAAATGACACCACTTGGCACTTAGGCACTTACGGAGGATTTTGGACCGATCAGCCTAACATTTAGTCAATTATTTCTACTGCAGTGATCCTGCAAAGAAATGAAGTAAACGGCATAGCCAACACTGCAGCAACAAACAGCACGGAAGTGAAATCAATAAGAAACTCAAATTAGAAACACTTCATTTTTGCTGCAAATCTTCAAACAATGATTCACGTAATCAATTGTTTTTGGATTGAAAAGGGCTGAAGGTTGGAAAAAAAACGATCGTCATACGTAGCAGAAAAATCACTAGATTGCAGTGTAAAATCACTATAGATCACTAGATTAGTCTAAAAATCACTAGATCTGGTGAAAAATCACTAGGCGTGGCACCACTGGGCGAAACGCCTACTAGGTAGTAGATACTACCTACCGTAACTTGAACTGAACCATTGAAGATTGCCATGTTATTGTCACGCAATAAACACCCACAATAAAACAATCCGCTTGCCAGTTTCGCAACCTACTAGAGTCCTGCGCGGGGTGGGTTAACCCGCGCGGGTTGCGGGTACCCGCATTTGCGGTGCGGGTGCGGGTTGAACTTGCTGCGGAGCAGGCGCGGGTTGAGAAATTCTTTGTGCGGGTAACTTAGTGTTGAGCCAAAGCGCATGAAATTAATCAGCTCAAAAATCGCAAAACACGTAAATGTTCCAAAGTTTTTTGCCAGTATTGCGCTTAGGACAGTAGGCCTGCAGCAATTATGGCATTATGATGTAACAACTCATTGTTACGAAACATTAGCTCTGGCTTTTGCCTTGTGGTGCGCAAGTGACCATTTTCTAATGCTACGGTCGTATTTGGGGAAGAATAATTCAGTTTTAACAGCCTTCCAAATGGATAAAACAACGCTTAACGCACAGGTAGTCACAACTGGAGTGAAACGTATTTTTTATCAACTCAAATCTGTTGACCGCGAAAGGTCAGATCTGTGGAAAGATTTTGGTTTGGTTGCCAACCGAAAGAATGAGCGGCTTGAATTTACTGCTTGTTTGACTTGTCTTCGGGCGTTATGAGTAGGGCAAGTCTTTGCAGCTTCATTTACACCTCACAACAGCTTCTGAAATACTCAGAATTTATACACTACGACCTTTGAAGCAGGTTGCAAGAATTTTACATTGCAACTTTTCTCTTTTTTACATGCAACTTTTATCAAGTAGGTTGTTGCGCAAACTGTAAAAGTGTTATTTGAAAAACATGCTTTAGAACTATTTATGTATAGTTATGTTCTCTTTGATAACCTATTTAAACTGAATAGTGACCTAAACGCAATTACAGAAATGACCCGGCCAAACATCAGTCCAGAACTGCAGGTCAAATTGTTAAATTATCAAGAAACTTCGTGCAGTGTGGAGCGAAGTTTCAGCATGCTACGCAAGCTCATGAAGAAGATCGCTTATTATCGCCAGATTGTGTATGGAAATATTATTTAGCATTGTATGTAAATAAATTGCATGAGTAAATCACTGTCGTTAAAAATGCTTGTGCATAAATGCAACTATTTCTGCAAATTTTCTTGAACAAATGCATATTTCTCACGATTTTATAGCAAAGAAAACTTGCCCTAGTTATGAGTTTTTAGTAGTTTTCGGACAGGTGCGGGTTTGAAACCGAAAAAGTGCGGGGAGGGCGCGGGTTGGGATGGTCTGTGGGGCGGGTGCGGGTGCGGGTTAGAAGTGTGCGGGTGCGGGCAAGATTTCTCAAATTCATGCGGGTGCGGGGCGGGTTTAAATTTTGCGGTTGCGAGGCGGGTGCGGACAAAAAAATTCAACCCGCGCAGGACTCTACAACCTACCTCTGCAGGAAAAAGAGCGGACACGAGTGAACTGCAAGCTCATCGCTGCATGACACCAGCACAGTGAACCTGGCTCTTGTGCAGTTTGAGTTTCTCATATCGGCAAATAAACTGTTAATGCAAGAATTAAATCAATTCATCGGAATTCCGCTTCTGACTTTAGGTCTTCTAGAAAATTTTGGTTCTTAGCCCAAATTTCCAGGGGGGAGGCAAATGCCCGTTTTTCTCCCCTTCGGACGCCCATGGTCTTGTGTGTAGTAGAGGTTAAAGGGTCCAATCTTTGTATTACTCACTTTTTCGCTTCAATTTTCGCCAAAATGCTTTGCTGAGAATAACAAGCTTTGCTTTATGCAAATGGCTTCTTATTACTTTGTCGCGGATGACCATCAACATAATTTTTATGCTGTGATGCGTAAAAGTACGGGACTTGTTGGAACAATTTTTTCCTTTTATTTGTTTCGTTTTCAGTAACGGAGTGGCAGGCACAAGAGACGAATCTGAAAACTTTTCCAGTGGATGAACCAATTTTGATTTTTGTGTAGCTTATTGTTAGTATATATTAGTTTTGTAGGTTATAAAAATGCAGAAATTGATACCTAACGACATACACGGATGTTACAGCGTACATGAACATTATTGACGTACTTTGAAACGGGAAATAACTATGTAGGAGTTAGATGTTTAAAATTGGCCCATTTTTCTTCTAATTTTTCAGACGATACAGGTTGTCACGCAGGGCTTCAGCAAGCTGACCATTAAAGAATGCAAAACACTTACACATGTCAACTGCAAGTAAAATCAGAACACCAATTAAGCGTTTGTTCGCAAAAATCTACTCGATGTCTCCTCGATTCTCGTCTTCTCAGTTAAAATATCTCTGACCAAGAATCAAAGAAGACTTCACGCATGAATGCGCACTTACAAACTTCCTTTTACTAAAACTTCGCATCATAAGAGATTATCCTCGAATGTCCGGGTTTAAAGTAAAGGTCGCTGATGTAAGGCAACAGAGNGCATTTTCGCGTTGCTTTTACCACTGCGCCGAAAACTACACTCCTGCATGCAGGCAGATGTGCTTCAAAGCAGNTGAGTTTAAGTTCGAAATTTCGAAGCAGGTGGAAAGATACAGCAAGGGTTAGTGAGGGCAACAAGAAAGTTTTGCCTACGGCCGCTGCATTGCACCATGATCTGCAATACGTTGTACACAATTTGGTTCGCTTGTTTGGATGGATCACAAAGCTTTAGTTTAAACCCAGATATTCGAAAGATTATGATCTTATTAAACTAAGTTACGCTTGCTGTAGACGGGAGGGAAAAATTTGCTTGTACGAGTGTGGAGAACACAGAGGGAGTTCTTTATCTGTTCGCAAAATTTAAGTTAGGACTATCGAATTAAGATTAAGATAGGCCAAAAATATTTTTTCACATGGTGGGGAAATGCAGACACCACACTCTCACACCTCCAGTATCCGGCGCGCACAGATTTATACTATAATGTGTGGACGAAGCCTTTCACAAGCAGTGTTGCCTCACCAAGTATATGAATCTATGTAAATAAAAAGGTAAAAAGATAAAGGTATAAAACTATACAACCACACAAAAACAGCAAGACTTTGTTTGAAGCACGCTTTGTTTTATCTGATGCTTCCATAATCAACAACCAACAATTCACAGGATCAATGTATGTTTTATTGTGTGCTCGTATAGACCCATCGCCATAGACATGCAGTCGGCGTCAAATTTCCAAAACGTTTTTTCAGACTTTTTGCATGTTGATTGGCCAAAATGTGAAATTACGAATACGATCAACATAGTCATGTGCATATATCTAAAAAACGTAAAAGATATTGGTCGTTCCATTTCTATAGGGATGAACTGCAAACAGAAAAAAATGTAATACACTAGAACAGCGCTTTTCAACCGGTGTGCACGGTGCACCCTAGGGTGCATCAAAATATGCGTGGGGTTCACCACTACGAAAAGGTTCACAAGAGTGCATCACAAACTTGTCATACTAAACAGATACTTTTTGCAAAAACTTTCTGTTAGCAAAAATGAACCATTAAGCAATCAATGACTTTTAGGATTTAACCTTGCCTTTACACATTCTAAAGTGTTGTGCGTAAGCATCAGACCATGTCAAGTTAATTGTTGTAATTAGTTGATTATTATTTGTGATTCATAAGCAACAGACGATGAGCCACTATCAATTGAATTATGTGCTGTAGCTGAGTTATTGAATTAGGGTACTTGTTTAGGCCAGGGTACCTAGTACTTACAGACATGGGCGCAATTAGGGGGGGCGACGTGCCAGTAAATAGGGTGCATGGCTTTAAGTAAATATGGTGCATGAATTCATTAAAACATCTTTAAGAGTGCACCATAACAAAAAAGGCTGAAGAGCACTGCACTAGAAGGTACAGTTTATGAGTATCACATATTTATGTTCTCCGCTGAAGCCCCGAACACATCCGATACAAAGACGCCTTTTCCAAGGGTCTTGAAGTAGACTAGTAGATATATGAAGTCTTCAAGTCTTATCTTTAAAAAAACCCTTACATTTAGATATGCACATTTCGTGAATATTACGTTTTTGTAAATGTTTTTTGTAACTGCCGATTAAGCAGCACAACATCAGCAGTATTTTACGTTGACGCAACTGCCTTTATCCTTGTAATTCAGCGTTTGTTGCTTGCAGTGATTTTACATTTTTACTGTGATCATCAATGCAGAGGTAAATCCTTACTGTAGAAACCAAGTCAACGCACCAGATCTGCGCGAGCACACACACGCGAAATTCCCTTGATGCAATGACGGGCTGACACAATCAGGCAAGAAACCTTGATCGAGGCCTCGGGCCTGGTCGCTGTGACATAGGCACATTTTTTTGACGCACGCTGAAAGGCCTTGACAAAAGCAAGCTACCACGTGCAGTAAAATAATCACAAGTTTTGAAATACCAATTCGTAATGCGAATGGTTTACATCCAGTGTATTAACAATTTATGAATGTCCAAATCTTGACTATTTTGATTTTGCAACTGCAAAACGACGCAATTACTTCATTGTCGAATCAGCTACGACAAGCGCTTAAGAATCGGAAAGAAACAACCTTAAATCGAAATTGTAACACATTTGTCTTACGTTTGCGTAGCTTTAGACACGTTTAGAGTACCAACTAAATGGTTTTATCTACGCTATTACGGAACATATGATTTAAACAAATCACTGCCATAAAGCACGCTTAATCTGCGCTTAGTGCCTCGCTCACAAGTTTTTACTGTAAGAGGCGCCTACTCGTTTTCGAAGGTTAAGCTCTAAAATCAATAACAGAGTATGAAGTGCCCTTATTTACCATGACGCTACTCTTTCGCGTCGACTTGTTCACAATACCAGCCGATGTGTTGCTGCTCGAGTGCTGGCTTAGCCGACTTTTTGCGAGCACCAGAGTGTTTAGATGCGGAAAGTTCTCAGGTAAAGATTGCACGGCGAAGTTTGACCGCCTGCCGATTTGTGATTTTCACAAGACTTTGTTAGTTGTTCCTTCCTATGCTAAAAAGGCTGTTTTTAGCAACCGTGGTCAGAGTTTGCACGGCAGGTTTCAATCGCAGTCAAGATATCATCGCCAGTGGTGTATTGCTCTCTGAAGCGCCTTAAGAGAATTTTATTGGCAAAAAACATGAGGTTTTGGGGCAAGTATTTTATTAAAGAGTGGATGACTTCGTCTTGTGTGATTTTCCTAGCTTGGTATAACTTGCAGATTCGGTAGTTGTTTGAATCCGATCGTTGCTCTTAACATGGAAAGTGAGGTCTTTCACGTTAATATATTTTTATACATAGCAGCGGTCGGGAACCTATGGCTCGCGAGCCAGATATGGCTCTTGTGATGACAGCATCTGGCTTGCTTGGTATTTTCTTAATACGATTGTAACGAATGAAACTTTTTCTGTAATTTTCCATCTACCAGACTACAAAGCCATCAGCAACACCATGCAGCACCACAAGTCGCATTAACAGTAAGAAGCATGTTATTAAAAAGAAAAGTCAGACATTTACCATTGTTTAAAATTGTTGGTTTTGCTTAAAAATGCACACGTTAGTTAAGTAAGTTAGTTGCATTAAGTGTTGAAAAATATTTTATGGCTCTCACAGAAATACAATCAAAAATATGTAGGTTTCATGGCTACCTTAGCCAAAAAGGTTCCCGACCCCTGTTATATAGTATTGTCAACCTTGACCCCGGCTTAAAAAACTGATCTAAGGCAAAGAGCTGTAATAACGGAGGATGTTGCTTTGCCGAAAAACAAAGGCAGCGAACGAAAACAAGTGAACTGAGTGTGCAGCATGTCAAAGATTGTCAATATTTTTCCACCATTGGCTCCTGATAACAATCAAGCCTTCGTCCGTTCAGCATTCCCGGCAAAACAATTCAAACCTCAAAAAGTGCACTGCATACAAGTACCAAGTTTCGAAGTTTTGACATAGTCCCTCTCCATAGCAATCCAGGAAGATTCGTGAAGAATTCTTTAGCACAAAAGCTCTTTCACAAATGAATGCACACAAAAGAGCAGCAAACACGCAGAGCAAGTACTTGGGTGTTAGACGAAATACGCAAAATCAACAAAAAGCCGTTGTGGAAAAGCATTGAAAAGTAACAAGAGCGTCTTTGTAGCAGAAAGCAGATTATAATCATCACAAAGTATTTTATGTAGGTCACCCACCCGTCACCTCTAGCTAAAACGGATTTGACAACATTACAATGGTATAAAAGCGATCAGACGCTCTGATGAAATTATTAATGCAATTCTTATAAAAACTAGTTTCCTTTTCGATTTTCGATAAGGTAAAAAATCGGAAACTTCAACCACTTCCCACGTAGTGACGTCAAGAGGAAAAAATTACGGTGTTGTTTGTACCTTGACAACAATCATGCATCAAAGCAACTAGGGTTTTTTCGGTTGAGGCGAAATAGTTACAAGCAAGGTACAACTCTAATGTACCACTGGTTAAAGTGAAAGTGATATTTTGCAAGGGATGTAAAAAATGATCCAAACTTTTTATAAGCTTTCATGTACAAAAAGCTGCTTAGATGCGAAAATCTCTGATGTTTAATGTTTGAAATATTGTTCAAATTCTTGACAGCGTTTTTTGAGTTGCAGTATTAGGGACAAATTGACAGCATTTGATAAGGCGTTTTTTGGATTACTCAGATTAGTCTTTGGCTAATTAGGTCAATATACTGTTCCACATTTTGCCGAAGTACATGCAGAAATCTTCTTAGCGCTGCGAAAGCGTCTAATGTTGTTGAAAGTCAGAATTGTAAAGCCAAAAGTGCTGTGCTTGTTCATTGACATGAAGCTCCTGAAAAAATCAAAAAGATACTTTTTGAAAACTAATTGAAGTTCTTGATTTTTATACAAAAAATTATGTTACGCTTCATATTATTTCTTGTTCTGTTGCTGAAGTTGCCAGATAAAAAGCCTACTAATATCCTAAACATTAACGATGTCACTGGAAAACCTAACACATTTCTATTTTGCGTGTGGGAGTATTCCATATTTTCATGGAAATCAGCGTTATAAACACTAGCGATGACGAACCAAGATATTGGACCAGTAACGATTCTTTGTGATTTTTTTGTTGCACTTTGACATAAAAGCTCATCTTGCATCTTAGGTGTGTTGTGGTTGTAACTATATTATGCAATATGAGATGCTTTGCTTACAGATACCTTTCGCTTCATAGTTTCACAGAGTTTTAAACAAGCAAATTGTCTTTCATACATGTTAATATTTTGTTTAAATCTAAACAGAACGCCCAATCGTCCAACATTTCCTGTTTGACAGTCAAATTCTAGTTTATCGTAATCCAGAAGGAGATCTTTTTGAGAAAAACAACCTTTACAATAAGAGTAGAAGAAAGTGTTTTTTTCTAAAATGTGATATAAGACAACATCCATTTGTTGACAAATTATCTTGCCGAATTCGTGCAATCAGTTTGGTCACATTTTAGAGTATTTCTTCCCACGTTTTGTAAATCCGGTTTAAGTTCGAAATTCTCTAACTATACTTTGGTTCTGTAGGAAGTAGATACCAAATGGACAATAACAACAACTGCAAAGTAAATGCAGTTTGTGATCAATCAGAAAAGTACCATTGGAAACAGGAAGGCAATAGACTAGTTCAACTTCGGTTTTCAAACTTGCTTTCCTGAAAACTGACAAGAACTTACAAATGAACAGATCTAAACAACAATGCTGAATCTTCCTATTTCTTCACTGGTTCAGATTATAAAACATTTGGTCAGTACAGGGAAAAGTCAAGAAGACACTCTGAACAAATGAACTATTTGAAAAAATTTCAAGAAATCCTTTTCTAGTTCAACCATACTACGTACGTATCGCAAACATGCTAGTTTTGATCTTGTAACGAAAAAAGACTTAATGTCTTTCTAAGCCCTAGTAAGAACAGCAATAGCTCTCTAAATGTTAAGCGTTTTGGGGGAATGAAAGCAGTGCTTGTACAGTAGCTGTTATTCCAACAGTCATCGCATCAGACTCTGGATGCTTTCCCTTAATCATGTCAGTGGCAACTTAAAAAACGTAAACGGCTGTGAAAGTTGACAGGGAAAGTATACTGTAGTTTGCATTGCTTGCAAAAAAACTGCCACGATTAGAATCGTATAGGCAATGGCTCACGTGTAAAATGTTAATTTTAGCACAATGGCATATAGGAAACCACGCGTTTGCTACAGCCTTCGGAAATACGCATACCACATTGTTCATGTATTTTTTTTGAAATTGAGCCATTAAGCAAGTAAATATATTCATTCTTGTCTTGCAGCTTTCAATGAATGAAAAAAAAATGAAGAACTTTTTCAATGAAAAACTGTGGAGGGCATCTATTCACATTAGTCTTCCTGGCCTTAGATAGCGTTGTATAAAAGAATTGGCAGCAATCAATGTGACCAATCTCTTCAATTTCTACTAAGCATCACTTCTACGCATAAACCGAGTTTGTTTACAAATTCAAAGTTCCTTGAAATATTATTTTTCACAGA
>JGI24021J15306_10004605_pt1 | contig 16098 bp, 7 predicted proteins | sample Ectturendosymbi1_FD_15306 | JGI IMG/M metagenome (IMG submission 15306) | reverse complement strand
CAAAACATTGAACTGCATGTATTTTGAGTATTTAGGAAGCTGTTGGAAGCTGTAAAAAAAGTTGCAAAAGTTGCAAAAACTTGCCCTACTGATGAGTATTGGGAGCGATCTATTACGGAAACAAAACTTTTGACGAAATGTTACATGAATTTGCTTGAAAAAAGCACGAAGAGTACTATTATTGTTTGAGTGTACATGGTGGGAAAAACTGAGAACATTCTGGCATTCCAGAGTTTATGATAGGACAAACGTTTTCATTTTCGCATTGCATATCTACCCTTTTCATTTGATGTTGCAGAGTGTGCTATTTCGTTTGATGAACACGAGAATTATGGGACACCATGCGACATTGGTTTTTATTGAAAAGATGGGACCCTCGAACAACTGTGCCTCAGGGCCCCTAAAAGCCTCATCCGGCACTGCATTATATTAATGTTGCCAATGGAAATCAAGCCCAGGCAGGCATCGCACTTGAAATTACTCATCACTGCAATCATCGTACAGTGACTCAGACTGTCCATCAAGCAGCTCTTCGGAAGGCCGTGGGAAACATGCTAAAAACAAAATAGAACGCAATGGTCATAGACGTAAACTGCAATCTGCGAAAACTTAACCTAAAGGTGCGGAAAATCTATTGCTCTCGTATCCTCCTTGCCATTCGCCTTGATGAAAGCCTAGCTACTGTCAGTTGGCTGAAACGTCGGTGTCCTTTTTAATAAATTTTACAACAGATGCGTAAAGACCTCTTATTTTTATGCTGTTGGCTGGTTCTTCAACAAACATAAATCTTGACCAGAACTTGAAACGATCGCTCAGTAGAATGTCTGCCAATTCTGGTGAAAGTTCTGAAAGCTTGCTATTTTGATTAGGTAACATCGGGCCAGTGTAATTTTCTGCAGATTTATAACAACAAAAGATTCTCTTTTCCACGAATATTTTAGTCAGAGGCGAAGTGTGGAAAACGAATAATCTGAAGCTTGTGCATTTAACGTTGACGTGTCAGCTTTTTAAATTTTCAAAATACTTACTGGTACCTCTTCTCTCAGATTAGATCGCACAGTGATCATATATTCATGGAACACCCTGCAGATACACGTATTTGCAGAGAGACACCTTAGCAGTCAAATTTTCGTAAATAATACTGCAATCTTTGAAGCAATTGTCGTATATATCAACAAACGGGTAAAATTTAAATATTAAACATTTTTCTTTAGACTCTGATTTGACAAAATTTACTCTCGTTTCATTGATACTGCATTTACAATTGTCTTAGTCTTGTCTTTGCAAGGATTTATCTACAATGAAGAAAACGGCCTGAATTATAAAAATAGCCTAACTTTTCTGAAGATCATGTGTAAGTAAAAACAATAAGTCTCCCACTGAGCTGCAAGTTTACTGCTTTTCGTTATTGGGTGTTTCGGCTACTTCGGCCTGTTTTGTGTGTAAATTAAGCCAACAGTCGAAAAAGTAACGAAGCTGTTGGTAATACAAAAGCAGCAAAAATAACATACCTCTTGCGGAACGTGGCTTGAGAAGCCCAGGCGCATGACGGCATAATCCAAGACTGACTTAGTCAATGGCACAAAGCTTTTGGCAGAAACATTAAAAAATGATGTACACATAACTCATACGGTGTGAAAGACTTTAATTTTTTAACTGAAAGGCAATGAAAATAAATGAAAGCTAAAACAAACACAAACAACCTATAGTACTTACAAAAACCGCTTTTTATAGCTGTTTCCCAAAAAGCTGTACAGGTATGGATTGAAAGCTGAATTGATATAAGCCATCAACGCTCCAGCTATGGAAAGATTGCGACATATGTATCTCTGGAAGCAGACGATTATGAGCTTTGCTTTTAAAACAAATAGTCATCTTCATCGTTGGCCAAGGAAATCAAACTTTATCAAAATCTATCTTTGCGTGCAGCAGCTGTAATTGTAAACTCCACGAACATTTCCTTAAGAAGGCAGTAACTCTCACTTAATAACAAATATGATTGAGTTAAATGCATTTTGCACAGGATTTGTTTACAAATTGTACCTTTTCCTTTGGTAAGGGAATTCCGGATAATTTTGCCAAATGCCCAACATGAAACGGCAACCATAAGAAAACGAAACACGCGACCAGAGATCCACAGGTCCACGTGATGCGTCTGCGATTGTTGTCTGATTTGGAGCTTTTAATTATTTTCGAATCTGTGGTCGCCAGTTTCTTCGTTGAACCAGGTGAGTTTCTGATTCCAAAACGTTTTGTTGACCGCGAAAGATGGCGAATTATCAATCCGTAGCTCGCTGCCATTACCTAATATGTATGTGCAAAATTGCATGTTCGGAGATCAGCTGTAAAAGACTTTGCATACCGGTATTAATGGTCTGAAAAGGAATAAACATGTATTTCAGGGGTCTTAAACGTAAATTACCCCGAGGGCCAAACGAGGGCTTATTAAGTAACTCGAGGGCCGCATTTTGGCCTCATTTTGACGTTGACCCAACAATGGCTGTACTTGAACTTTACCAGAAACCGTTTTACATCTTATTTCCTGCGAAAGGGATCATGAGTTACAGGCAAATCATTTCTAGTGGTCTCTACGACCGTTCGAAAGGAACTTCTTCGCTCGCTGGCCGTGCAATTTAAACAAAGGTGAATAAACTAAATAACGTAAGTGTTGATTATTATAAAATTCACTAAAAGCATCGCGGGTCACAAAATGCTCTTTTGAGACCCCTTATGTATTTCATTGATAGAACACAAGACGTTTTGCGCATGCTTGATGAACACAATTTGAAAATGGCCCCAGTGATCACCTCTTTTATGTGTTTTGCATTTTCCATATAGCAAATATTTACTTCAACTCGTAAGAGGCTTAAATATTTTTATAAATGAAATAGTAAAGGTGTGCATTGCATAGCCTACATTTTTAGGATAAAGTGAGGAATCTCCATCCGCCTCCTGGCGCCGAGACATTCACATGACACATGCAGGAATGATTGGCGGTCAAATAGGTATAGTTTTCTCTTTGTTGAGCCACTCTGAATACCACCCTTTTTATTGCCAGCAATTTTGCACAGTTAGCCGGTCGAGTCTAAGCATACCAAACAGGACATTTAGAGTCAACTTACAGCGGTCACTAACAGACAAAATTGTGTGACTTCCACGAAAATGGAAACGCAACTGAGAGTATGATATTGTAACTAAAATATAGTGGTTTTGTTGTCTTTATATATTACATGGCTATACTACTGTCATTATAATGCAATGAATTTACATATTTTACACATTTTTAATCCAATTTGTCAGCAGCTCTCTATTGAACTTAATATTGTTAGTTTATTGTGTTCATACCAAAAATAACAAATGCATCATTGGTGTTAAGCACAAGAGTTTTTTTGATTATATGCGACACTTACCATGATAGGCAAGACAAACATGACAACAAAATTAAATAATATGAAGCTCGTCCATTTTTTCCCAGCTGTTTGGTAAAGGCAGTCACTTGAAAATTCATATTTTGCATTCAACAAATGGTTTCCCTGGGGAGGGTAGTGATGAGAACTATCAGCAGTGCTGTTTATGTACGTGGGATAAGTTTGAAAAGAATCCCGATAAGCAACTTCGTTAAAGTCCATTCCATTTCCTCTATCTGAGTAACTCATTTGTCCTGTGCTTTCCAAGCTGCACAACATCATAAAAAATACAGGAAACATTTAAACTTATAGTTAAAACTAAATACTGAAGCATGGGAGTAAGAGCAGGTAAATATCGTCAAAATCAGATCCTTCAAATGATCGCTTAAAATTTGTTTGGACTTTTAGAACAATATTCGATGTACAAATTTTGCAATCACAGCATTATCTCTGTTGTGAAGCTTTGCTGTGTATGCAATGATACAAATTTGTCTGTTGTTCAGAGATGATTTGGCGATACTTGCAAATGTCATCAGTCAGGGTCGCCAATGCGCAGTGCCACAAATCTAAAAATCTGATAAGAGTTCCACTTCTCTTCTTGCTAAAAGCTTGGCTGAAGCCACATGCCTAAATCCCACTAAGGACCAAAAATCTACAACAGTGGCTATGACTTTGTCTAGTCATAACTTGCCGACCGATAGAGCTAAAGAGCTGTTTAAACCCTCTACGTATTCGGGAAGTCTTGTAGTTTCGATTAAAAACAAACTGGGAAGTTTTAGATTTGAGTTTTTTGGGTGACGTCACAATGGAGTTAGGTTAATGCTTTTCTTTGGACTACATTCATCGGGCCCTGGTCCCCAACCCCAAGGGGTGTTTTTTGTTTTTTTAAAATGAAAACTAGGTAAAAATCCGCTTCTTTAGAGCCCTTGTTTTCTATCGTTTGTGGTTTGGACGTTATGGTTTAAAAACAACAAATTACAATAATAAATCCCTAGGGCAGGGTGCTAGCACCCCCAGGGGGTGCTGAAATCAATTTCAGGGGGCGCTGGGGAATGCCACATATGTGGCGCAGAGTTGGGACCGGATCCGGATTAATGGAGTGGACTCCGGCAGGATTCTGCGTTTTTCGTTCGGATCCGGATCCGGAGTCAAAATTTCAGGAAAAAACGGACCCGGAGTCACTTTTGAATTTCGGCAGTAGTAGGAGTCTGTGTGGGCGTTTCTGAAGTAAAAACATGGGTAAATTGCGGTTGGATCAATGATTGTAGCCGGAGTCTGAACAGGAGTCGGATTCTGAAATTTGAAAAATTGCTGGACCCGGATCCGGATTCAAAAATTTTGGAACAGGAGTGGAGTCGGAGTCTGAAAAAGTGACTTCGGCCACCTCTAATGTGGCGGTCAAAAGTAAAAGGAATACATTCGGACAAACGTAGGGGGTGCTGGACTGCTTAGGCGTGACCAAAATGGGTGCTGAGGTGTAAAAAGGTTAAGAAACGCTGCCTTAGGGAATTAATTAATTTTGTTGTTTGTTTATTTCGTGGTTTCCTTATCGCATACATCTGATTCGCAATGTTGCAGGAGCAGCAGCAATCGTACCTCATCTGAATGAGTCATTTTTGCAATATGTGCACTGAACTGGCGGACGAAAATTTGATAGCTCGCGGAGTCACCAACGAGGTCATCCATTACTGGTTTAGGTAAACGACGTTCTCCGTGGTCTACATAAAACACTTTTCACAAATCATTATACATGTTCATGGCAATGAGTGCATGAAAAGTTGTATATCAAATGCAGTTAGCAAGGCAGTAGCTTATGTTTTAATGGAAATTTTTCTAAGTTGTTCTTGTGTAGCTGCTCTCGTCTTTACAGTGTGACTTTAATTAACAGATCACTGTGCTTGAAAGTAGAAGCCAAGATTTCCAACCTTCTAATGTTCATGAAATGGTCTTACAGTATGTATGAACGTTTGATGACATCATTAGTTTGGGAATTAGATATTGGATCATCAAGGTGAATTTAAAACTTATTTTGAATATGTCTGATATAGTATTTGCTAAATGATCATTTGTATTTACATACTGCTACGCATCGTTCTTAAAGTGGTTATTTTTCCTGCTAAATGTCATCTGAATAATTGGTTTCCATGTGTAGGTTATGTTGCATAATAACGAAAGCAAAATGAACATTTTTTGAAACATTTTTGAAAAAGGTTTGTTATTCGTTTTGAAGTTGTATTGAGTTCTTACCAACGCAGGACAGGGAGAGAAGGATTTTTTTTAGTGGCAGATGTACTTTTTCGGTTTTTCGAGATTGTTTCGATTTTATACTTCAAAACGTCTTCAATATTTTCTATCTGGATCACCACTGTTCTTCTTTATATTTCAATTGTCACTCATAAATGAAAGCACACCAGTACTTAAATTTTTGGTAGTCAATGTACAAATCTGTTAAACCACTTGCTGTAGACAAACCAAGATATTTCTTTCCTTAACAACAGGTTAAGCAATGCAGGAATTATTTTTTACAAGAGCGTATGCCAAACAAAAAACTGACTACAAAAATGAACTGTAGTTTTAATCGGTTCCTTTCCTTGTATAAATCAACACAATATCATGCAGAATGAAAGATAAGAGACTCAGGAAAATATCTCACCTAGAATAAAATGCTGAGAAACCGAAGTCTTCATCAACCGGTGGACTGGTGAACAAGCACAATAAATATAAATTAAAAATGTAAACATAACCAAAAAATATTTACTTATTTAAAAACTAAATCATTCTTTCTGTATTTTTGATTTGAAATCAAGTAGCTTACAAGCAGTTTCCATTTTTGTTTTGTTTCAGGAGAGGTGTCTTCATGCGCTGGCACATATCTTTGCTAAAGCCTTCTTCTTCGCATATTCTTGAAATGTTGCCTGATTGATATGTTGAATCCTGGAGATTTTTGGATGGGAAAATGTAGCTGTAAGATTTAGCCATCATTTCTTATGACTTCTTGCGTAAGTATCACATAATTCTAATATCAACAATATCTTGCTTATTAAAGGTGACACTATAATTCCCGAGATATTATTTTGACACAGGCTGATTTTTTAGCTGAAATAATTCACACGTTAAACTTTAAATGCCTTCAAATTTTATCGAATGTCTTGTTGATTGCAATTGTAAGCAATGAATAGATCTACTGGATAACTTACGCTTTGTTGACAGTGAAATAAAAATTTTAAGTTTTGCCCTCACGACTTCCATAGGTATAGTTTTCAACACCAGTGGCAAAACCAAAATAATAAAACTTATCCATGTTGTGTTTGACTGCTCTTTGTGCTTGTGATGACTTTGCAAATCCACTGTGTGTGAATACCAGTGGAAAATCACGCTATTTCTTTTCGATTCATTTATTTCTTTTTCGCGGTTAGGACCACCTAGGTTTACTTTGGAGACTGAACAGTGTACTGCATTTGTGATAGGATTTGTGATGTTGCATTTTTCCAGACCACGATGAACCTGTGATTACGAGCAGAAGAAATCGATTGCAGGGTATATGATAGTCATTTCACTGATGTTGAAGCGTTGGCTGTGAAGACAAACGGAAGCATGATGCATCTCACGCCGAAGCTGCATCTGCTAACCTTCGGCCGGACGAGCTAAAAAGTGATTCAGATAGAGTTAGGGGTTGGCAGTGTCAAAGAATGAATAAATGCACTACAATATTGTCGGTGGCATGGTTGCTGTTATTGCTGATGACAACTACACACAATCGTTACTGTTTGTGGAAAACTCGTTTTGGTAGGGTTACCCACACTTTGTGACTTCTGTTGGATATTACTGTACACATTTGATAACACACCTGCACTTCATCAGTCCAAATTTGGAGGGTATTGAGACATGCAGCGTCACAGCAGTTTAAATTCTTGTTTTCGTGTAGATAGTTGTAGTTGGTCACGATGTGTGTATTCATCCCGTCGTCTACAGTAGATCTGGCAGAAATGCCACAAGTATGCTTGTTTTGAATGTCCACCTTATTTGGACAGGCCCGTAGCCACGGGGGGCATTCAGGGGCACTTCTCCCAATTTTTTGTGCCCCGAATTTTGTTGTGTTCAGAAAAATTTGATTTAAACATATAATAAAAACAAAAATCTTTCCCCCCTAAAAATTTACTTTGCTCCCGAAACCTTAAAACCGGGCCTGCATTTGGACATGAAAGCTGGTAGTTTCGTTTGACTTCGCGTTTCCGCTCTATTTCTGTCCGTCTATATGACCGTTGTGCTAATTCACGTTTAGGCCCTTTTAATCTCATGATGTGGTGAGCGCATTTGGTGTGTCTGTATTCACTGATCTTGGACGCAATGGCCAAGCTTTGGCGTCTGATAAAATCGCGTAAAGTTTAAATTTTTGCTAACGCGAATATGAGATCTGTTGGCAGCGGCGATAACTTCTATATCAAGCGAGACGTGTAGATTTATAGGTCGTTAGATTGGTGGGCCGTTCGGAAAGGACACAATCCAAACGCAAATTACGTCGAAAGTGAGGATCTTTAGCGTTAGTCCTAATTGGCTAATCTCAATCCTCGTTGTTTTCGCCGGGAAGAGTTAAAGTTCTTGTTATACTTGGGAACCGGCAATTGTTGAGTCAGGCTTTAAATCTAGCATGGCTAAATGTTTCCAATGCTTTAAATGAAAAAATAACGTTTTGTGGTTTAATTTTGTTTTTTTAATGAATACTCAGTGTATCGGAATCAAATCTTGACAAGTAGGCATGCTTTTATAGCATATCTTTACCAGCTGAAGAGAATTAGAAAAATGTAACTTGAAACACCAATACTAAATATAGGTTCTGATAGAAGTTGCTTTATATCAGGGGTCCCCAATCTTTTTGAAACTGCGAGATACTTCATGTGTACCGATTAATGCGAAGGGCTACTACTTTGATACACACTTCTGAAATAAAATTTTTGCTCAATTTACTTTCGATTATTTTAGTGTTGATATTCGTTGAAATGAAGGCATTGATCATGCTAATGTTATTTTTAGAACACGTCCGCGGGCGACCTACGTGGTCCTTGGTCCTTGAGGGAGACCTGGTGCCCATTGCCACCACGTTGTCGACCCCTGCTTTATGTCAAAGGCACATTAATAAGCCAAGTTGTGCAGTTTTGACAAACTTTTATTGAACAACAATAATTATTTTTAATATCAATTTCCTTGTTTCTGCCAAAGTACTATATGGTGTATTTGGAGCTCGCTTTTAGATAATTTTGAAGCTTACTCTACCATCTGATTTTTCACACATTGTTCTTCGCCAAAACTCTTGTTTGTTTTTTTTTCGGGAAATTCATAGGTTGGCTGACCTGTAGACCCTGCGGTCAATTCACGGCCTATCTTAAGTAGGCCGTGGTCAATTCGTCAATCCTCGTAATCTTTTTAGTTGAACGTTGTCATATATTAATATCGTGAAAAAATACCAACTGATTGATTGATTTGGATTTCGTTAGCAGAACTCAACAGTGCGTTCGTGATTCGCTTTTTTTCAAACCAGAAAATTTGAAGTTAAACACTCGCAGTTCAAGTTGTACGTCAAAATTTTTTTCTGGTGAAAAATTTCTTTGTGGTGGAGCTCTTGTGTTTTTGACTGCTTTAGCAAAACAACTGTAATGCATAAATTGTAAAATTATTACGTGCTTGGATCACACTCTGAGTTCATTAGTATCTCAATATTACTTTCTGAAAATTACTCCCAAATGATTTTCGCTACTTATTCACCTGCAAATGCAATTCGGGTAAATTCCTGCAACTGTGCTGTACATCATCACTGGAATGCAGAAAAGTAGAGACACTCCCCATATCGCACTTGTACATATCGCTGCAACGTGAACTTGGCGAAATCTCTGAAGCATGCTACAATAACTGTGACATACAGCAATGTAACGGTCCACACTTGTAATCTGTAAGTAAAACATGTTTCTAAGAACGAATCAGGGCAGATGTAGGCAGTGTTCGAAAATTTCTCATTATAAACCTTAACAAAGTAACTCAACACCAGTCTTCTATGATTGATTTATAACAGGGGTCTCCAGAGCTTTTTCCGAGGGGCACATAAGCTATTACACAACAGTTCGAGAGCCGGACATTTTACGTAATGCAATAGTTTCGGGAAATGTTACTAAATCAACAAATTTTCCGTAAATATATTATTTTTTCATTACTGACAAAATGTTTTCGAGGGCCTGATATGGCCCGCAGGCCGTAGTTTGGAGACCTTGCTCCAGACCAGCTATGTCCAACCCAAACGGCTTACTGAGCCAAAAATTATATCATTGTCTTAAACAGGGCCGCACATTGAGTGACATATTAATGAGGGCCGCATATTGGATGGCTTACTTTGACCTTGGCAAACTAAATTCAGCTTAAACTAATGTACTGAAAGCGTTCTGATCCTAACTTCAATGTTCCAGGAATGATAAAGAGGCACTGAAGACCACCTGTATCAAAAATGTCAAGTTCAAGATTATGAAGAAGGACAGGTTGTCAGTATGTAGGATACTTTTACTACAGCAAAAACCTTAATTGGGCCGCACGAAACCTTTGACTGGGCCGCGGGTTGGACATAGCTGCTCTAGACGAATAGTACATTTAAACTTTTAACCACCGAAGCTGGTTAGAAATATAAGTGCGTTGTTTACAGTTAACATATTTTCCGAATCACATCCAGTTTTTATTGGCAAAATATCCTGCTCAAGGCGGTTGCTGTTTAACAACTAGAGATATAAATTTAATTGTTCTCTGTTAACTCGTTAAAGACATTTTAAGGAAAGACACCATCAATAGCGTGCCCTAGATTCAGCTGTCTGTGATGTCTGCCGCAAACATAACATGAAAGGAAGCCTGCTTTTTCGCGAGATCTATCAAATCCAACCTTAAAGTCCACTTTCTCATGCGTTTATACAATCACCCAGATTTCTTGCTCAGAGGCATAACACCTTATTTTGATGCACCTTTTTCAACCGCTGCCAATACCAGAAATGCAAGTCTTCACCTTTGTAGAAAAGAAATCTTAGACAAAACAGCGCAAGGGTCTTCTAGGAGGAATACAACGATTTTTTTTTCGTTTTTTTTCTTGTCACTTCAACTTACATTACGCTTTTTTGACATTTGCAGAAGAACCGTAGAGTTTTTGGACCTCTAAGCAGAGTTTGTCCTCGTTGCACCTTGGTTCATAGTATAGCGAATGCTTGCAGCTACCGAGAACATATGGCTGGATTAAGTTATTATCAGGTGACGCTCAGGGATCGGTTTGACGCGATTAATTCCGAAACACGAACAACAAAATTTTGAATGGCGTTTCAACGTCGCAAATTTGTATCCAGAGCACAACAACTGTTGGGGTTTTATCGACCACAAATACTTGTACAATGCTGACCAAAATGTATGTCTTATTTTTCTGAAACAATTTTCAAGCTCTGTTTCTAGACGAAATGGTGCGATACGTACGAAATAATTGTTCTTGCAGCGGCGGTTTGGCTAAAAAACATGTGATATATTCGAAACTGTATGGGGAAACTAGTATTTTGTAATGAATTTATCTGTTTCCCTGAATAAAGAAACTCCGTTTCACATGGTGGCAAAATGGGTTAAAAACTGTTTTTTGTACTTGAGCCTTGTTTTTTGAATAATTGCACACAGATTTTTCCTAGGCGTAAGCCTTGTATTTGAATAATATATGCCACTTTACCACTTTTGACAAAAATATTTTGATTTTGGGGCTTGTAATTAGGGATGTGCATTATGGAACATTTAGAGGTTCTGGAATATTCCGGAAATTTATTTAGAATCCAGACTATAGAGTACTATTCCGGAATAACTTTTTAAGAGCAAAATGAGCTGATCGCCCAGTGGTTTAGAACCGATCAGCGATCATACGACCTGTTAATTAGCTCTTTACGTCACTACGCAGTGCCGTGAGCTTGCTGAGTGTTTCTTTCTTTCTCTTACTCAGTAGCGCAGAGTGCCACTGCAAAAATTATTGAAATTAGTTGTTTTGCAACTTTGCCATTTTTAACGTTCATTTAATCCAAATTTATTTCGAATTTAAATATTCGAAGCAACTCTGATCTTTGGATTTGAACTGAAGGATTACTGAAGGATTCGAATCCATACACTGAAGGATTCGGATCGATATGTTTCGATATTCCATTATACGCATCCCTATTTGTAATGAAGATCTTTGAAAAAGCATGTTGAATTAAGTATGCGTACTTAACAAAATGCATATACAGATTGAGAGAACAGCGAGAGGCAAGATACAACAATAATATGTAAATGTTGTCACCAATCATTAAGGAGTAAATTAAATCTTTTAAACGATCAGCGAAACCTGCATTTCAGGCTAATTTGTAGCATTCTCCAAGGTCAACCTTTAAGACATACAGTGACTGTATGGGAGATTTTAACTCCAACCAAAAGCCTGGAGATATTTGTAGTGTCTTAGGTTAGTTGCATTAGGCAAATGCTCTGTATGTGGGTGACGCTGAGTGGACCAGGTTGCGAATAATCACAGTGGGGTCAATTCAGTGTGCAGTAGGTTTGCTGAAAACGCCCTGTAGGCCGCTGGTCTGTCTCATAATGGAAATAATAAGACTTTGATCAGACTGTAGCCGGAAGAAAATTCCAAACAATGTTTCTGTGGAAAATACACGAGGCAACCGTACGTTTATTGAATTGATAACATAGTATGAAGCAGAACCCGAACTTGCATGAGTACAAATTGGCAGACATTTACTTGAATAGGGTATTAAAGCTCTGTCGAAATTAAGCAATGGGGTTAGTTTATTTCAAACCATGGGCGTACGCAGGGGTAAAACGGGCATTTGCCTCCCTGGACATTAGGTCCAGGAACCAAAAATTTCTAGAAAACCTGAAGTCAGCAATTTAATTCCGATTAATTGATTTAGTTCTTGCAATGGCAGTTTATTTGCCGGTGTGACACTCACACTGCACGAGAGCCAGGCTCACCGTTCTGGCGTCATGCAGTGATGAGCTTGCAGTTCATTCGTTTCCGCTCCTTTGCCTGTAGTGTCAGGTTGCGTAACTTGCGAGAGGATTGTTCTAACGTTGGTCTTTATTGCGTAATAATAACATGGCAACGAATCTTCTAGCAGGGTTTTCAGGTGGTGCCAAATTTGGCAAATATTGGCAAAAATCACTGTTTTCCAAAAAATCTGCCAATTTTTTTGGCAATATTTCTTAATTCCAAATATTTGCCATTTTTGAAATATGAATTGTGACTATTAGCATCAACAAAATGTATCAAATTAATACCAAAACTTTAGAAAGTACAGCTCAGATAATGTCTGGATATGATTTATTGCTTGTGAAATTGATGTGATTCTTGTAGTGTTTCATTTGATTAACAATGATTTTAAAATTGACCTGCTGTTACTGTGTTTCAGGTCTCGCTGTGCTTAGGTTTGTTTGCATTTGAAGTAATGATTCTGCAAACAACGAACAAAACTGAAATATATTGCTTATGGTTTTCAACTAGGCCTGAAATGTTACTTTAAGTTTTGAATTATAAGTCATAAGGGAATCATTTTGGGGCCAAGCATCAGGGTCTATGGCCTAAATCAATGTTTATCAAACTTTTTAATTCCAGCCAGGGGCGGATGAGCCAGTAAGGTTAGGGTGGATGATTTCAGTAATATTTGTTGGTCAAGTCTCATAACGATTTCGCTACTGCTATAGAGGTGAAGTATACTTCACAACACTTCTGTGACAAAACGATGGACGGCAAAATGGCCGTATATCACGAATGCTGTTTTCCGAATTGTATAAAATCATGGTGAATAAAGTTACTTTCGTAGTTTCAGGGGTCTATCATACTAATTGGCCCTCCTGGATCCGCACCTGATTCCAACTCCCCCTTTTCACTTCCGACACGTCGTTTTCGCCCCCAAGCCTGATAAAGCAAACACAAGGTAGTACATTTAAATAATTGTATTTAAAGACGGTATTAAATAGCTGAACCAGAGCCATTAAATAGCTGAGCTAAGCAACTGTACTATGACGCTAATATTACGTTCAGAATTCTTGTGAAAATAATCCACACTGTAGCCGGACACGTAGACGGCCCTGAGTAAAAATTTAGCTGATAAATTGTTTTAGAATACTGAAGATAACTTGATGATCGATTAGTGGTTGAGTATTTTTGCCCCCTATTATTAGGCATCCCATACGTCCCGTTTTAGCCAGGACAGTCACGGTTTAAAGGCTTAGTCCCGGCGTCCCGGTCAGTCAACCAAAAAGTCCGGGTTAGGCATTCAGTCAGCGATCATACATAACATGTAGTCTCATAGCAGAAGCAGAATATGAAAGCCTTCACCTCATATAAATTGAATACTGACTTTTCCTACTGGATTTTTACGATAAAATAAAATCGAACAAACATTTTTGAAGAACGTATTCTCTACACAAAAGTATGATTGGGCGAATGCGCAACTTTACAAATGCTTGAACATTGCTTTGTTTCTTAGTAAAATGTATAATTTCTGTTTTTCTTGGTGTCTTAACTATAGGAATCCAAAATAGCTACACACTCCAAGTGAGCTATAAACCACATTTATCTGACAAGGTTCGTTGTTCTGAAGCGTCCCGGTTTTCAATCACAAAAATATGGTATCCCTACCTATTACCCCTTTGGTTTTTTCACTCCTTTGCCTCTCAAAATCGCCCCCAAGGGGGTGATTCCGATCACTTTGAGAACCACTGATTTAAATTAAACAGAGGATATATTTTGCGTGCTGAGCACGCATTTCAATTACCATAAAACAGACCTTTTCTTAATTGTTAAACTTAAAATATTTAAAAAGTACGGAAAAAATATGAATTGCAAAAATGTATGAAATCAATATTGCCCCAAAATTGCCATTTTGTAACGAAAAATCAATGCTGCCAAAAATATTGCCATTTTCAAAATTTTTTTGCCAATAAGTTGCCATAAATTAGACAAACTCTTGCCATATTTTCTGTCAAGCATCTGGCAACCCTGTCTTCAAGTGCTCGTTTCAAGTTATGGTAGTAGGCGTTTTGCCGCATGTGGCTGGTTGAACGCAGAAATCTTGGCAGGTGATGTAGCGAGACAGTGACTGCTGACAGCTGTAAGCCACGTAGTTTTATACTGTGTGAAGAGAAGCATGAGTGTAAAAGAAGGATTGCTGCACTAACAAGGCGCAAGTTTTGCGGCTGCTTCCATAACATTCCCTATAACATTTTCTTTATGGTGTAGAAAGGGTAAAGCGTTTTATGAACGCCCATTTGCATTGCATCGGCGAAAGCCTGAAAGGATAAACAAAATGCCGACTTGTTACGTTCGAAAAATGTCTGCGGAAGCCCACGTTTCAAGTCTGTATTAAAAAACTTGCACACACGTTCGAAGTGAACCCTTTCAGTTCATCTCCAACAAACTCGAAAAATTAAAAAGTTTTGGTAACGTTTTTTGGAGAAGATACGCACCAGGTAAAACGCAAACCATAGTACTTCTTTCAAACCAGTGATCTTCAACATTTTTTGTACCGCTACCATTATAGCAACCAACTGTAACCCAACGACCCCAATCTAAAACTTGAATGAAACAAATGTAATACAGCAGTGTAGATAAAATATCTACTCGCTACCCTTCCAAAAATGGTTCACGACCCTTCTGGGGGCCGCGAACCTCAGGTTGAAAACTACTGTATTAAACAGTAAACGCTTGCATATTCGGTACCAGCACCTTGATTCTCGGATTATGATGTAAACCTTGACCTGATCAATAACGGCAAACACACGAGTAGTGTCCATTAATGTTTTCATGATAAGAGTCAACGGTTGCAGTATATGCATCACATCATGTTGCTTTACCAGTAAAATCAAACAAGAGGTGTAATAGTTGAAAAAGAGCAGAGTTTCCTTGGCTTTGCACATCCATTCAGAATATATCCATCTTGAATTGATATCTTCTGTCGCTTTGAACGGAAGTGAGAACAAAAACATCGAGTCAGCAATGGCTAGCTGCAAAACGTACCTATGAAAAAAATCGTCATAATCAAGCTCGTCTAAAATTCTAAAACATCACATTTCTTTGTAGCGCAACAACAGTTTTTTGAAGCATTTGTTAGAAAATTTTCACATTGATATATTTTGCTCGAAGCTGGTGATTATACGTTTTTATAAAACGACGCAAACAGCAAAAAAGATTAATGGCAAATTATGTGTCTCAGATATTGCTATGGACAAATGCAAAAGTTGCATTAATAGAAAGGGCTGATGATGACGGGATGGAAAAAACCGCACAGTGCGTTTCAGGGGCGCAAATTTCGTTCGATGACGTCATCGTGCTTATTCAACCGTGGTACAACTTTTTCGCAAACGGTCACATATAATAATAATGTATTTTTGCCCTCAGACACAAAGTCCATAGCACAAACACACACATTCTGCACAACGCTGGTTAATAAAAACAGACAAAACAGAACGTTTTACAACAGCATTGGAGGCTGGATCATCGGTGTCAAGCGAAATTTCTGACTTCACGCCATGTGCGCATGCATAGAGCAACGTTCAACATATCAAATACGCTGAGAAAACTGATGATTAGGGCATAGGATTTGGTGTTTAGGTAAGTGTGTCGGGTTAGGGTTTATGTTACAGTTAGAAAAAG
>JGI24021J15306_10004604_pt1 | contig 16099 bp, 10 predicted proteins | sample Ectturendosymbi1_FD_15306 | JGI IMG/M metagenome (IMG submission 15306) | reverse complement strand
GGGGTCATTCGCGGGCAGCCCCCCCGAAAAGATTTTGTTGTGTCCAGAAAAAATTGTTTTAAACGCATAATGAAAACAAAAATCTTTCCCCCCTGAAATAGTATTTTGCACCCCTTAAACCTGGCTAGGGGGTTGAGAGGGGATAGGAATAGGAACTGCCTGTATCTTCATACGAATTATATAACTCGGTTTGCCAGCGCTTCTGGTGATTCTTCGCGTGTATTTGGTGCTCGCTTTCGACTCCTGTGATTCCCCACGCGTGGGGAGAACGTCCCATGGTGGTGGAGCAATGTAATGATTGGGGGGATGGGGCGGTGGCAATTTGAGAGTGAGCCTCAACGGAGGATTTTAGTGATCGGCGAAAATGTACGCAGGAGAAAAAAAGACACAATTTTGGTGAAGATAAATCTCAGGGAAAAGCCCCAAAGGTGGCAACACCATTTTCGCGAAGATTATGCGGGGCATAGTACAGACATTTTGAACCAACCGCACTATTTTCAAACGCCCGTCAAAAACCAAAACACTCTTCACAAGGGGTTAGGAGAGAATCGATCAGCAAATTTTGATTCCGACACATCCTATCGGTAACCAAAGACAAAACATGCATAGGTTTGCAAGCACGAATCTAACTGTCAAACGCAGTATACGTTTAAATGCGCACAAATGAGCGATATAAGGGAACAACTGTCAGTACGACGACAGCTTGCTGATGGGGAGTGGCGGCGGCCATTCAGGCGCTACATGCGTTCGCAGCGTTCCGCGCTAATTCGAAAGTCGTGCGCGTTGCGATGAGGTGCGTATGCGTCATTCAGTGCGTTTGACAAGATGCTACACAGCTGCGCTGCGTCTCGACCTACCACGTCTCTGTGAATTTTGAAGGCTTGCATTTCTGGCGAGTCTTCTTGGAGACCTTCGCCAAGACGCGACGCGAGAGCGAGGGGCGGTGCGGCGGCTGGAGGAAAGAATTGCTTGTTTTTGAAAATGTCTTTTTGCGAAAATATATATTTTTTTAAATCTTTCAATAAAAATTTTAATGACTTTTATTTAAAAACAATAAAATCATTAAAAATATATAAAACAAAACCGGAAGTAAATAATAAAATTTCGAAAAATTAAATTTTATTTAAAAATAAAATAAAAATTTAAATGCGTACTCAAATTAAGGCGCACTGCAGTTTGGGCAATGGCAAGGAAAAGAACGGTCGAAACGTTGCCACTCGCTTTGACCGCGCTTGCGCACTTTGAAGCCTCCATACGAAGCAGCAAGCTCGTTCTCGAGCTTTGCCCTCTCTAATTAGACAATGCTCCAAGTTTCTCAGCACACAGGCCCACAGCGTCTGACTAAAGCGACAACCAACGTCATCCGACCAATTATTAGAAATCTTGTTCGGTGCTCAATGACATGGTTTTTGGGAAAATATTTTACTGCACTTTTATAAGTTTCTGACCCTCACCTTGGGCTTCCATGGCGTACTTGGTCCACTTGGCCACTCTTTCTTTGACGTTGATTTGACTGGCCGGGAGCCCGTTTGACGCAATGGCGGATCGGACGCTGTCCCTCGTTTGGCGCAAAGTTGCCGGGCGATTCTTTCGACCTTTTTTCTGTTTCAGATCCCCCCACGCACTGCTTATGTCAGCGCAAACTACGTCAGCCTGAAAAAGTAAAAAATGTGTGAATCGGTGACTCGTATCGTTCGTCGACAGTCCTTTATTGCAAGTGGACAGGGTGAGTAGTTTGGAACGGTCTTAAATCGCAACAGAAATCGATACCAAGACACGGTACAAATTGTTAAAATGAACTTTGGTGGTGCAAAGAAGGTACATATCGTTAAGATCATGAGTAATTCTTTCATATGAATAATATCAGTAATTCTTTTATATGAAAATTGTGAGCAATTCTTTCATATGAAAATCATCAGTAATTCTGTATATGAAAGTTATGAGTAATTCTTTCACATGAGAAGTATGAGTAATTCTTTCATACGAAAATTATCAGAAATTCTTTCACATGAAAATTATGAGTAATTCTTTCATATGCCGGGATACGATAAAACGCGAGCTCCGTGTCGACCAAGACATTCAATCATCGCAAGGTTTTTAGAGCTGAAAAAAGTCGAACCAAACAACTGGGCGCGTGGCAGCAACTCGTGCGTTGTACGCGACGGAGATTTTGTCAAATTATTATAAAAAGTATGATATTTAATTCAAATTTTCGCAGAATTTTTGTATGGCTGTAAAAATTATTATATTTAAAAGCGAAATGCATCGTGCTTGCACAACAGGATCAGCGAAAAGATGTTCGCAGCTGAAGAAAATGCTTAGAACGGTGGCGAAACGAGAAAGCTCCTGACAGTTATTTGAGACAAGAACTTACTCTCGACACGATGCACTTTGACACGTGTTCAATACAGGTATCCCATTACAACGAGACTTCTTTACGAAGAGAAACGCGGCTAATTAACCAGACAACAATGGCACCGGAAAGAATCAGGTTGTTGTAGTTTTATAAGGACCTAATTAAAAAGCACGAATTCAGTTGGGAAGGGTCACCCCCAGTTCTCGTCAAAGTCGAGCCACACTTGGCCAATGTCTCCTCACATGCGGAAAGCAATGAAGCTGTTCTATTTGGGGTTAAAGCGAAAAAAGCACCGAGTGAGCGAGGTGAGCACTTGACAGGGAGGGCGCGACGCAGCCGAAGTTACGCAAATAAACTCGCCCGCCCGCACCACTCGAACAAGTGTCGTGGAGTGTTTCGCTGATCGCGACGGATCAGCAAAGCTGTCGGTGCTGATCAGCTTCATTGTGAGCTGCGAAGTAACAACTGTCGCGACGCAACACTCGTATGGTTTGCATATTGGTTGTGGTTCTACGCCACGCGCGTCCGAAGGCTAGCTTTCGCACACACGCCGTCCAATCTTATGTCGTACACCCAGGGCCGCAGCCAGCTGCTATTTTTGAGGGGGAGGCCAACTGATAGCAACGCGTTGTTACACCTAACAACTGAACATGTTTTCGAAAATTTCGGGGAGGTCAATTGCCAAGTTTCCAGTTTCCACCTGGGTACTATTATAGTTCCGACTAAAAGGCGGTCATGGACAGCTATACAAGAACACTGGGCTGCAACTTGGTGGACTAATAATGACAACCAGGTTTCTAGATACTGAGAAAATTTGGAGCCAAGTTGTCCAACGGCTGCCAGCGTCCAAACGACACGTGTGAGGTCACACACATGTAGGATGTATTTGCGAGTGCCCGCAAACAGAACGACAGAAATACAAATACGACACAGCATTATGCTGGTCGTCGCGAAGTTATCGATTAACAAAAACCCAGTAACGCAAACCCAAGGCCTCCGCGCTCTTCTTCACTTACCGGTGCGTCGATACACTGATACAAATGGATATCCGGCATTTTCTGGTCCGGCTCTTTCAGCGCCACTGCGCATATGTTGTTATAACTGCATGCATCAATCACGGGTTGGATATGTTGGACAGTTGACAGAGCGAAGTACTCTAGTTGTTCCTGTATGAAAACGGTCATCTTCAGCCGAAACCCAATTAAACGAAACCAGCGATCCAAATGTAGTTCTAACCGCTTATTTACTGCTCACTGTAGCTTTCCACAGACGACGCAGCTTTTTCTGTTGCTACAAGAGTCACAAACGTGCTAAAATTTAGGAGGCGAAAATGGATTGCTGAGGAAACCTTTTTTCGACATGAATCAAAAACCTTGCAAGTGAATTTTTTTTCTTCATGGGATTTTTGGGAGGCAGTTATCTGGTTTTCCCCGTGATTGCGATCTAGCTGTGAAAAAAACATTGGCCAGTCGGTACATTGTTAAACCAGGAAAATGATTAATCCCGATTGAATCCAACAACCGAAAGTTACTCTGTCTTCTAACTCACTGGTTCATTTCCTCGTTGGAGCTTTTCTTGAGAAATAGAAATTTTGGTTGCAAGCTCTTCGAGAAATACTTATAACTGACCACATCTTAGTTTATCATTTCATAACAAACAATTTACAGCAGACAGATTTTAAACGATCATGTAGATTTGAGTGTGAAACATGAACGTAAGGCAAAATCGCATGAAAAAGCAAACGCCAAAGATTTTCGATGTCAGAAAAATTCATTGCGGAAATCTTACTGACGATGGTTATGTGTTGTTTGCAGTAAAACTCAGCTTTTTTGTAATTCAGATAAGCACACACATTGTACATCAGTGCGCTTTGCCTGCACACGCACTTACACGATCCTGAACATCGAGCAGTTTGATGCATTTGTCATCGACATAAAGAAAGACTTCTTGCGTCCATATTTTTCCCTTTGCATCAAGCAGCTTTAATTTTCTGATGCTGTCATCAACTGTCAGCATCGCCCCCTTTCTCTCCAAAGTAAAAGTTGCCAGATGCTGAAAGTAAGGAACAGCTGTAACTAGCACACTACCAACAATTTTACACCATAACAGAGGCAAAAACAAACTTGACTCGGAGACGACTTGCGGCACAAATTTTCTTTGCATCGTCAAGCAAAATGGCAACCAATACACTCCGAAAAGAAAGATTTTAACAGCAAGTACATTATTTTAAATTGGCATATTTGTCACAGAAAATCCGCATGAAACAAAAGGTTATAAGTTCCAAATGANAAGATAATACTAAAATATAATGCAAACACACCTCAACTCTGTACTCAGATACTTCACTCAGTGTAGCTTCATGCTTTGCATAATTTTTTCTCTGCTCATACAATGCTTTTGCAGAAGGCTTTGCACCACCAGCATCAACACTATTGCTGACATACTGTGAAGCCTCTTGATCATTTGCAAGGGGCGGTTTCATTTTTGCTGTTGAGCCAGCTCGGTAACAANNAGCTGAGCTTCCAGTACTTTAGCAAGGCAAGCAATCCTTCTGAACAGTTTACCCAGCAAGACCTTAATTTCACTGTAATATNATGCACTGACAAAAATAAAGTTCCCAGCAGNAAAAACAANACAGGAAGTCACAAAACTACCCCAACCTCACCTGTACAATGGTCTGTTGAGTAGTTGGTAAGNTTTAAGCACATGCTATGAGACCAAAGAATCATACTAGTATTGCCACATTTACTGGATTTTTTCTAAGAAACAAACGTTCAAACAAAATCTTACAACTTCCCAGTTTTTCCTAGCGTTCAAATTGTCTAGAGCAGCTATGTCCAACCCAAATGGCTTACTGAGTCAAAAATNATGTCAATATNTTAACCAGAGCTGCACATTGAATGACATATTGATGAGGGCAGCACACTGAATGGCTTACTTTGATCTNAGNAAATTAAATTTAGCTGAAGCTAACGTCCTGAAAGCGTTCGAATCCTAACTGCAGTGNTAATAGACGTATATAATGAAGTGGCACTGAGGANCACCTGCAAAAAAATGTCAAATTCAAGATTATCAAAATAAGGACAAGTTGTCAGTATGTAGAATACTTTTACTACAGCAAAAACCTAGACTGGGTCCCATGCCTGCAGGCCGAGGGTTGACATAACTGGTCTAGAGTAACCGAGTCAACAATTACCTTAGCAACCCTTACATCATATTGCAGTTGCAAGCTGCAGAGATTATTATCTGGAGTGCAAAGCAGCTCATTTCCTAAGCAATCTTCTTTTCCTAAATTTTTTCTGGTATGGTAAAGTTTCAATAATCTGTATTGTGAAAATGTTTCATAGAAGTATAACAGTGGTTTTTGTTGGGGTCCAAAGGGACCCTAGGTGTTCCCATTAAAAATCTGGAGGTTCTCAACTCAAGACAACAAGGCTGAAACAAAATGTATGCAAATAAAGCTCAGGGAGATTTCATACAAACTAAGTGAATGCAAGCTTTTCTTTGCTTAACATACACAATTCAATTTTGATGCAAGTCCCATGATGGAATTCAATGCAAATGCACTTAGTTTAACTCTCCAAAGTCAAGTTATATTCTGTGATAGTCATGCAGACATTGCCAAGGTGCCTCCACAAGATCAAACGTCTTACATTTTACTTTTCAATGTATTAATGGTAAACACCAAAGAAATCCATGGCAGTAGTTCTACCTTCACCATAGTACCAAGCAAAAGTTTGAAAAATCTAATGCCAAACCCAGGACCAAATAAACTTTTTTTATGCAGCCCAAAGTTAGAAAACCATCAATTAACTGCTTTTCAAGAATTGGGACAGGCATCAATTTTTTTATAACATTACAAAATTACACAAGTTAGTCATTAAAGTACATCTGAAGAAAATGTGCCATGATTTGAGTAATTTTTACTCACAAAAAATCAGGCAGTTCTGCCACATGAAGTATAAATCTAAGAAAAAAGAAACAATGGCTTTCTCTGCTTGAAGCACATGAGAATCATATCTGAGAATCTTTTCATTTGATTGCAGGATTTAAGCACAAGGAAAGAAGTTTATGTCAACTGTCACAAGTCACCACTGAAATGCAAGAGTTCATTGTAAGTAGTCAAGGCAGACCACACTTTCACAGTTTAAGAAAATTTTGCTTTACATAAATTGTGATACCAGCTGTTTTTTTCGCTGAGACATATCAGTCATTTGTCCCATAATTGTATTAAAAGTCATCGCAACAGTATTCACTAGTCTATATTTGCAAATTAACTTAATTTTTTTCTATCATTTATTTTAAAATTTGGTCTGTGACTTGAAAAAACTTAGAATAGCAGTGCTATGGCATACTAACAAATACTAATATTATATAAGCCATGAAACCTATGTTATCAACATGAAAAGCATGTCATAGAAAGAACTGTTTTTCATCCATGTTTCTAAAATGGTGACCAGCATCAGAATGTTTTACATCACGATGGCGCATGCAACATTATCTTTGACTACTGCCTTTCATTCAGATGCAATCATTGGTTATAGACTGGTGGAAAAAAATCACAGAAGAAACACAAGTGAAAGTAGGTTTGTTGAAATGCTTTAAACTACTTTTTTTCGTCCTACTGACCATTGTACATATTTTTTACTAAAACTATTATTATCAACACTGCATTTAGGAAATAATGCACTATTATAAAAAAATGTGTCAATTATGAGTAATACAACTGCCAGTAGGAACAGAAAATGCCTTAGGTGGGTAGGAAATATTTCTCCACTCTTGCACCCCCTGCAGCTGTACCTGGCTCCAGTGCATTGTCCACACCTTTCCTTGGGACTCTCTACACAGGATGCAAACTGTATTCCACTCATGATTACTTAACTTGTGACCCTAAACCTTGCTCAGGCTTCCTTTGGATTATCGCAGAGTGATGAAACTTTTTCAAAGAGGTTGCCACATGCATAATGAATACAAGTAATACAAAAATCTAGAAAATGCAAATATAATTGCCAAATGTGTGAAGCCGCAAAGCACTTCAAAGGTGCTCCTTTCAGAACTTTTATAAAATCTTGTCTCCTTGGAAGATTGAAGTTTTAATACAGTGCAAGCTGGACATTACAGCAATACAACTATTTATATACATGGCAAGAAATACTACCGATATTGTAAACCTGAAACACAAATATTCAATAAAAAGATTGGCACAATGAGCAACCTAATAAAAAGATATCAATATCTTTACTTTTGACTAAATGCAGAAAAATACTTAACTAGAACAGTGTTTTTTAAACTTTTTTGAGCCATGGAACATTTTTTGTATTACTCTTCATAATATAAGAAATAAAACAGTAATAGTGGTTACTTCCATAATGAATTTTTTATGGATAAGCTAACCACCTTTTGCACAATACCAGTTGAACATCATGAGGCTACACAATAAAAAATGTGAATCACATATAGCATACCAATGAGCAAGCACAAAAAATACAGCAAAAGGTAGGTAACAGTTTTTTCTTGCAACCTTTACAAAACTGTGAAGCCAGGAGAATGGAAGAAAACTAAATCAACGAAATAGTGCCAGTAACTAATGCAAAACATCTGAAACTGCACGAATGCATCACAGTGACCACCAATTTCAAACAAGCCAATCTCAGCAGCTTTGAGGATGAATACACACCATAGTGCTCATGGCCTTAACTTTTATCTCAGCACAAGACAAATATTACTGTAGTTAATGTAGATTTTTTCAAGTCATTGAAGTGATAGTTTTTGACAAGATTACCTAAAAATGGAGCAGTGTGTTCTGGTGAATAGCAATGGCGACTGAAAATAGTTTTGCGAGTAGTATTCACACTGTACCCAAACAACCACAATGTTGCATTTGCAGAACATTATATGAAAGCTCACAACCCACCAACATTTTTGCTACATCAGCACGAACATATCAGTCATGTAAACATAAACAACTGATGATGGCAAAACAATGTTGCAATAAATAGAACCTGTTGCATTGTACGGTATTTCTAATAAAGTAAAGACTTTACCATTGCATGTGTTTTCCTATTAAGTGAAATGGCGATTGCTTGCTGGGTAATGGCTCTTATGTGAGATATATTTGTGATTTGTAGGATGTTTTTGAATCATTAATATTAGACTGAGAAGATTTTTTTATTTGAACTCATGTTTTGTGCATCACCTATTTATTGAAACTTGCTGGATTAAATACAGGCTGTGCTTGATCAAGTGGCTGTCTTTCACCTTGTGCTGTTCATTTAAGCAGTGTCAGTTGAAATGTGTTATTTGTTGCTTCCTTGCAGCACAAGCATGACTGACTAGTGACATAGACACAAACCACTAATAGTTTCAATAAACTCTCATTATCACACTACCTTGAGGTAGAAAGTTGTTTTGACTTTGCTTTTGTTGCAATGAAACACATGTTGTGTAGCTTGTAAAAAAACTTGCTTAACCATTCACAAAATATTAATCAGACAATCTTTGAAGTTGTTCATACATTTAGGAGAGAATAAAAGAACATCCACCTCAGCAGTTAATTTATTGGTGCCCAAGCGCTTTCATAAAAGTTTTCAAATAATGACACTATCCTATTAAACTAAACTTTAATTTTTACATGTCATTTTTAAAAGTTCAGTTGGATGTTCACAAGGGTTACTAAAATAAGAAGGGCTTGCATCCCATGGTTGTAGGCTAACAACACATTTTGCCATCTTAACCCATTGCTAAAAGCAACATTGAACATGTCAGAATACAGTGGTGTAATCACAGGCAGTAGCCTTGATAACTAGTCATATATGGATGTTATTTTAGCAGTAAAACAAATAAAAATCAAAGCACAGTTTGAAGAAAACAGTCAAGCAAACATACAGAAAACTAGTATTCAGAAAGCAATATCTATTTTATATTAGGATTTTTGTTCTTCTACAGTACTATCTTTGCCATGATTCCTGCTCTCATCTTATGTCTGCCAGGGCCTTGGCAAAAGCTTGCTTCTCTCTTTTCATAAGGGATCTTCTCAGAGAAATGAGTGCTGTCATTTTAGCTTGGTCTGCACAGTGGGAATCGTTACCACAACAAGCAGACAAAAAGTTAGTTTAGGATGGCCTTGCTTGCAGAGACGCTTTCAAAACTATATATGCTCAGTGCCTCTCTGATCCATGGAAGAAAGGCCATTACCTCATAGTACAAGAGAAACACACTGCTGCTTGGCTAGAATCCTTCACAGTTGCTAATACAGTATGGGCAATCTGCTTAACTGATTAGCTCTGACATTGCAGCTGCCCTCTGAATCAGTGCCAAAATTTGTTAGGTACAAGGTGTCAGTGTGATAGTATTATTGACAACAACATAGAGCTTTATGAACTGTCTTGCCCCAGGAATGGACAGCTGGTCAGCGGTGCTGGTACCGCCAGAGTAGGATGTACCACCAGCATAGGGATGTGCCACCAGCTGAACAGCAGCTGTCTGTACCACCAGTGTAGGGCTCACGTTTTTTTGCTGAGACATTTCGGTCATTTCTTTGCTGAGATATTTTGGTCATGAATACATTTCGGTCATTTATCTAACAGTTGTATTAAAACTTGCCATAGCAGTATTCATTAGCCTATATTTTCAAACATTCTGACCGAAATGACTCAATTTTTTTCAATCATTTGAAAAACATTCAAGTCTATTACCGAAAAAAATCAGGTGTAGGGAGTTGATTTAGAAAGTGGCAACAAGGTACTATCATCAATTTAGATTTCCAATGCCTGCAATGTTTAATACAAATGTGCATGATGAGTGCTGTAGCAAATCCAGCTGCTGGAAACTTACAACATAAATGCAAGTGATTTTAGAGTAAACGTTTCAGAGTGACTAATTAATTCTTGGTGCAATGAATGGTGTGTGTAACATTGCAAATTAAATCATGAAGTGTGGCCAACCTGCCGCTGTTAGGTACAGACTGCCCTGTTTCAAGTCAATCCTATGCTGGTGGTAACAATGTTACTGACCCTTACTTCAGGAATGCAGGCTGCTTTGCTAGACATTCAGCAATAAACTATATTATTAAAAGACCATTAATCCACATCAATATCCCATCCGTCATTGAATCTGTTAGATAGTGCGGTAGACAACAAAGGACCTAGTGAGTTGTTCCTGTGCCCATGTTCAGAGGTTGCAGCCTAGAGTACAATGTAACAATCATGAACACCTTTGATCCATGCCACTACCTGACCAGTTCTCCTCAGGCAAGCCTTGCAGTAGCACATGTTAAGACTATAGAATGAAGAAAATTATGTGACTTCTTGAACACTTACACATTTCAAATAGGTGCAATTACGAACGCCATTGTTCTGTAAGTTCACTGCTTGCTCATTTTTTAACAATCTTGCAAAAAAACTGGCTGACATGACCAACCTAGAGAATGATATTGGTTGCACTAGCACTTATCCTTAGCAGGGGCCAAAGGCAATGCTGCCAGCATACTGACCTGTAAGCAAGCCTGGTCACAGTCATGTATATCCCATGGATAATACCCAACCTGTTTACCAATCTCATTGTCTGCCACATGCTCCCGTCTCATTTTGCCTATTATAAAATAGATGTTGCTTGGCAAATGCTTGTTTTTTGTATGTTTTGTTTAATACATCTTGGAATGTTATTCTACTTGACTTGCTTTTTGCCAATGGTGCCTCAATTATTTTTGTTATGCACTTGCTATCAAGGCTGTTACCTGTGATGAAGCTACTATGTTCTAAATTATTACGAATTGCTATTAATTTCTGAGGCAGTAATACCGCAAAGTTTATACAAAAAAAGGGTCTCTGAATAAAAGCCAATGCACACAGTAGCTGAAGTTTTCATTACATACCATAGCTTTTTAAAAGATTAGAAAAAAAGTTTCCAATAATAATTGACAAATTAATGGCAATAAGAGTCAACACCATGAAAATGCATGCCAGGGCTAATAGATCATTATATCACATTCACATTTTTCATGACAACAACAACAGTTATAATATACAGTTTTGTTGTTTAATATTTTAAACAACACTTCTGCAATAATTTTGTTGCTTATGCATTATTGTGGTGTTAGATAAGCAGTAAACGCAGCTGATTGTTAATCCACATTGCTCATCAGAGGCATCAATAATTGTAAATATGTTGATAATGCAACTTTCTAAATCATTTACAATTTTGTTTATATTAAAATGCTACGCCAACATTTTAGTGTTCAGATCTGTATACTTTGCTAATTCTAATCTAACACACTCAATAATACTACTTTAGAAAAAAGCCAACAAAACTACTTTACTTCTTCTAATTAGAGTATAAGCTATAAGACGCCTTAATTATGACAAACGTAAAATAGATATTCTCTATTCTAAGAACTTAGCAATATGTCATTTTCTTCTACCAATTACATCACCATATTGGTCATTTGATTTTTCATTCGTATGTTTGTTCCATATTTAGATGATTTTGGATTTATACGATCCTAGTGCTTCTTTCTTTAAAAGTTTAAAAACCTTTTAACCATTTAATTGCTCAACCAACACTCACTATAGGGTATAGCACAGCACATAATAATAATATAATATTTTTTTGTGACAGACTCATGTCCTATATTGGGACAGGTACTCAAATAACACAATATAAGGGACAGGTACTCAAATAACACAATAAGGGACAGGTACTCAAATAACACAATAACATAAAAATGATTAGTCATATTGCAGTACAGAGCAAGCATTAGATGATAAACACAGACAAGACAGGGAAATGCCAAACACTGAAACAATGCACCAGTTACAACTACATTAACTATCATTAAATAGGCCTAGTAATCTGGCAGTGAGAAAAAATTAAGAATATTTTAACATCAGATTTTACAATAGGGAGTGGCTACAGAACTGCCTTGCATGACATGGTTTGAATAAAACACTGGGTTTATCATTCAAGCAGAACTGTCATGGAAGCGTAATGGTAGAGTTTATGTCTGCTGTTTCAATGGTTTTCTGTTCGGCACTCACCTTGGCAACTAGTAATAGTGCTTTCACGTTTCAATTCATGGAACCAATTTTTCTTTACTTTTTTCAAAAGCTTCCAAACTTTAGGTTTAGGGGTTAGGTTTAGGGATTAGTGTTAAGGTTAGCATTATGGTTACAGTTAGGGTTAGAATTTAGGTTTAAGGGTTACCTTTTACGTTCAGTATCTTTCTACCAAGCCTACTGCACTCTCATCGTGTATTACTGTCACGTTGCAGGTGGTGGTCGAATAACATTTCAAATATGAAGATCCACAGGTGGTTCTGTAGCCACTGCCTTTGAAATAAGATAAAACCCTCAGATTGAGGACTGTTGACGGCATCAGTACCACCAGCGTAGGATTGTACCTTCAGTGTAGGGATTCGGGTCGCTAAAAGTTCCCTAAAAATAGGATTGCACCTCCAACATAGGGATTTGGGTCCCTAAAATCAGAGAAAATTATTATCAGGTCTCTTGAATCAGAGAAAATTAGGTCCTTAGAATCAAAGAAATCGGGTGCCTACAGGTCCATACCAGGTACCTAACTTTTTCCTTAAAAACAACCCGCCTTAAGTTAGCAGCTTAATTCTGATTAGTTTTTTATTTCTTGCAATGACAGTTTATTTGCCAGTTTAACGTTCACACAAAGCTGGTTTAATTTATTTCACGTGAATCATAAAAACATTTAATAATATCAGTATGAGTATTAGGAAACAAAGATTTTTTTGGATCAACAGTTGCAGTAGGTACAGAGAATACTTCCTTACTCCTCACATTTGGATGCTCACGAAAGCATATAAATTGTTTTGATTAATGTTAGATTTTGTGGCTAGCATTTTACTAGTTCCATAAAACCAATTTGATTACACATTCAGCTTGCACACATCCTTGACATGGTTGGAGTGATAAAGGAATTACAAGAAAAAACATAAATCATGAGGCGCCACACAAAGCACTCAGACATAGCTGCCTACACTTGTTTTTACCCTTTTGTCTTAACAACTTTTGTTTCATGTTGAATTTTGCAACTGCATTTTTCTTTTTAAATTGAATTGCAAACGTCTTTAACTGATTTATATACCAACAACAGAACTGGCTGAAAATATTAAACAGTGGTCGACACATGAACGAAGCTATTTGCCACTGCTTCTTCTAGTCTTGAACTATCAACATACTAACAAGATAGTGGCCAATAAAATGCTGAGTTTGTCATTTAAGCAGCACTGACATCGTAGATTGTAGCAGATGCGTTTAAGGTCTGCTGTGACAAAGGTTTTCAGTTCGGCTCTCACCTTGGCGACTTTCATTTTGGTACTAGTACAGTAGTGGTTGCACATTTCAATTCATGAGACTACTTTTTCTTTACTTTTTTCAAAACTTTCTAAAGGTTTAGAGGTGACATTTAGGGGTTCAGTTTAGGGGTTAAGGTTAGCTTAATGTTAGGTGGTTAATGTTAAGGTTAAGGCTATGGTTACAGTTAGGTTTTAGGTTTAAGTTTACCTAACATTTTATGTTTAGTACGTTTCTAACAAGTCTAACTGCACTCTCTATTTTCATTACTGTCACGTTACAAGTGATGTATTAATAAGATTTCAAATATCAAGATCCACAGGCGTACACTTCCTATGTAGCCACTGCCTACTAACAAACATAAACCTGTAGGTAACAAATAATTTTAAGAATTCCTATGTTATCAATTGTTTCACTATTTTATTTTTTATTAACAATCAATTAATTTTTCTGTCCTTTGCCGTTTAGTGTTTTGTTCTTGTGTTTGTTCACAAATTAGGTTGTCACAAAAAAAAACGCATGGATCATGAAACATGGCTACCTCATACTTTTTTTAAGTTATAACAAACTTTGCCATATCAAAGTGTCGTATACTTGAAACTCCATGAAACATACCATAATATACGAAGATACTCTATCTAATACATCATCACGTACAACGACAGCATGAGCCTGGCGTCAGAGCTTAGATTTCTTCATCCAACTGCGCTAAGGCTTCCCTCACAACCACAACAACTCTCGTTCGCCCACTAACAACCACAATGATAAACCTGTCAATAGGCGTCGTACTTTTACAAATGGTAAACTATCGAAGGCATCGGAATTCGAATAAAGAAACAGATAGTGGAGANTGGAAAATCGAGATATAGCACATCTAAAAACTTATGCATTTAAGATATCCTAACAAAAAACTNAACACAAAGCAGATTGTATAAATTTTTAGTCAAACTTTTGGTAGAGTCTAGTCAAGTCACAAGCTCTTGGAGTTCCATNCAGAACCGTCGCCAGAAAATCGTCAATAGTGGGGCTTTACGTTTGTGCGGGGGTGCTTTACGTTCGTGCAAGGGGGATTCACATTCAAATTTAACAAAATTTCCACTAATTCATAGTGTTTCATATTTCAATTTGGGGAGGGGATTGAAGTTCTGTTTGGCGGGGATAAGCCCACCAAAGCCCCCCTGTGGTGACGGGACTGGTTCGATTAAGATCGGGATTAATTGAAATTATTCGCAGTATAGAAAAGCTCAAAAGAATCACCCAGAGATGTTCCGGAGTCAAATTTGTCGAGTCAGAGCCGCAAGCTCTTCGAGTCAAGGTCAACTAAAATTTTTTCGACTCGAATCAGAATCGGGTCATGACTTGGTTGAGACGAGTCACAAAATTCTTGAGTCAATTCGAGTCATTGGTTTGCAAGCTCGAGTCAGTGTAGAGTCAAATGAAATTTAACATTTTTCCTACATGTTTTTTTTACAACAAAATACAAAATCGCGCCCAACAAGCTAAAATATGGAACGCAACATTCTTTTAACAGTTTTGTTACCAGGTCATTTTGATCCAAATTTTTGGTAAAATCAGTTTCAATTCCACTTCTCTCCTTCACTCTCCGTCATTTCCACAAATCTAGCCCAACTTTGCTGAAAAAATTAAACCTCCTGGTCCTGCCCCTGATCCGTAGCATGCCCAAACATTTATCAGAAATGAACATTGGCTTGGATTCTGCATTAAATCTTCCCACATTTCATTATTTTGATGGATTTGGATTTGATAATTTCTGCTTAACCTTGGTGTCAAGCGAAATTTCTGATCTCTACGAAATTTCTGACCTACTATTGTTTGTCAGTTATTTTGCTTCTCAGAGTAAACGAATAAATTTTGCGATTTCGTTTTTTATGTGTTGTGTAAATTAAAACTTTGTAGTAAATTAAAAATTTTCGGTTAGATTTCAGTGATGTGCAATTTTTTTCTGTTTTTCAGAAAAAAGCACTTAACCTTCTTCACGTCAACGTCGGATGTGCAAATCACAGCAAGGATTTGTTGACTATGAAAACCGGAAACCGACCGTTATGGTATGGTTTATTTATTCATTTTTGTGACTCAAATCATGAAATCGCATGAATGCAGCGAAAGAAAAAACAATTACATTAAAGATCATTATGGGCGCAATTTTGTTGAAAAATGCGGGGGGACAGCTTGGTGTGAAACCAATATAATCATCGGGTCGATGCAGATGCGACGTTTTATATAGGCCTGTACAGTGTTGCAGTAGACTGTATCGCTTTGAACTACTGAGGCAAGCACAAGCGAAAGATCATAATTCGGGGCACTAACTAACAGGAAAGTGTGGCAGCTCCCTTCTGAAGAAGAAGAACAGCACACGTTTAGGACAATTCCGCGAGAGCACTGGTTAATAGGAAGTGTCCATGGC
>JGI24021J15306_10004601_pt1 | contig 16101 bp, 7 predicted proteins | sample Ectturendosymbi1_FD_15306 | JGI IMG/M metagenome (IMG submission 15306) | reverse complement strand
ATTTTCATACAGCACAGCAGCAAGTCGAGAACTGTGTTGAGCGAACGCGACTGCGTTTGTGAAGCCGTGAAGGCTGGGCAGTTCTCACACGGCAAAGAAATAACGAAACAGTGGAACTATTACGAAACAATAGCATTGTTCACCCTATTCGATAAGAGGTTGAGTAAAGTCCGGCACGTAAATCCTGAGGTTTAACTAAGCGAAAAACATAGTTTATTTTAGAGTATTTTTCAATCTATTCTACTTGCATGGGCACTAAAAAGGGGCGCATTTTTGGCAAAGGGGCGCCATTCAAGGGAGCGCCACGAGGTTTGGGGGAACAGTTGCCCCAAACTCCCCCCCCTGGATCCGCCACTGCTAGAAAGCAACGCACTGTTTTGTGGGAAACTACACAATGTCATTGTCATGTCACAATCTGATATCACTCACCGCAATAATCCGCGACTCGATCTTGTCCACAGTGCCCTGATAATAAAAACACACATTTGTCGCAACACAAGACCACGGATTATCACGGTTTAAAAAATAAGGAAATATCAACTATTTGGTCCCTACAACCACAAAACAAGAACACGCCAAGTTTCACAGGGCAAAATATCCATTAGTGCAATTGCGACGAGTGAATTTTTTCAACAGTTTTATTTTTGTAACTTTATTCAAGTTAGTCACAGCCACTACGGAAAATCATGACGTGAATCGAAAATTCATGATAATACTTTCCAAGACAGTGCCCGTTAACACCTGAAGCAACAAAGCAATCGGTCGAAAAAGTAGCGTTTTGAACAAAAACACAATCGCCGAATGCTGTGTTCGCAGCGCGCCGAAAGAAGCAGCAGCAACAATGCAACAACGGAAGTCGTAGAGACTGCAGCGTTTTCTTTGTTCGAATCAGCGAGCCAAGTTTGTTGCATTTTGGCTGCTGGGCTTGTGTTTGGCAAATGCGTGCGGTTGAAGTGGATCAGGAAGGTTCATAATTTAGGAACGATGGAGTGGGTTTCACATCGGTGGTAAAGATGGCTGCACGAATTTCAACCAAACGCGATCATCAGCAAGTCTTCGAAGTTCTGCTAGCAAGTACCCTTCCCCTTTACCACGGAGATTGTTTTAAGGACAAATTCTGTCAAACAATCGCCAAGGAAATACGAAAACCACTCTATTGATCCAACATGCTGCGGCTCCTTGCATTGCTTTTTCAATAAGCTTAACGTTACCCGTGGAAAAAATTGCCAAGTTTTTCGATTTGCTTTTGACGCTGCTAACGTATCTTTGCAAACTCTCCAACCGCCTCAGCGGCATGCAACCAAACTGTTCGGAAAGATACCCGCATCTGCGGATTTGTTGAGCGGCTATACTGTAAACTGCGTTGCGGCTAAGATATGCGACGCAGAACATTGAAAACTTGGGGCAATCGACCGACGTCTAACATTTCACTAAAAGAACTACTGGACGCCAAACGTTGTGTAAATATGCATTTGGAAAAATTCCGAAAAATAGATAAAAAGATTGGAAAATACCTGGCCAAAGTTCATGATTAACTGCACAAGATACACAAGAAACGCCAACTATAAAAACTTCCCTATACAGCCTGGTGAGCTATCGGTTACTGCAAAACACTTCGGTGTTATTTATTCCCCAGCATCTTTCTCAATTTTGCCCGCGTTCAAAATGAGATGTTCAAAGCAAAGTATCAGCAACACGTCGCAACGCTCAGAAACATAACCAGGTTTAACGCACCTGCTCCATATTTGTCACCGTAGCGGCCATTCTCTTGTTTTTCATAGCGCCGTATTTCTTCAAGGCAGAATGATGTTCTTTCAGCACACCTTTCTCGTGGCGTTCGCAAAGATCCTACATGCACAAACAACAGTCCACACACGTATGGTCAGGCAAGGGCTTTTCTAAAGGCAGCGGAAAGCACAGGTCTGAATGACCCCTTACGGCAGGGCTGGGCAACAAGCGGCCCGTCACAAAAGCGTTTGCAGTGGCGCGAGGAAGCATTCAGAAAAAATCTTTAAATCTGAAATTTTTTTGAAAAGCGTGTAAGGTTACATTTGTCTCATTGAATTGCTTGCGCTAGATAAAGTGTATTTGCACAAGAACAATCAAGCAGTAAGAGCCGTCACCAAACTACAGCCCGCGAAGCTGTATCATCTGGCCGCAAAGACATTTCGTCAGTAATGAAAAAATAATACACTTACGAAAAATTTATCGATTTGGTAGAATGTAACATATCCTGAAACAATCACATTACGTATAGACGTCCGGTCCTCGAACTGTTGTGCGAGAACTTATGTGGCCCTCTGACAAAAAAGTTGGGAGACCCTAGGCTATAACAAAAACCTTTTCTGTGTTTATTTATCTTACGATCAAATTAGAAGGCACGGCCCTCAAAGTGGCACCCGAGCCAAATTAATTGTCCACCCCTGCCTTGCAACGGGCAAACGCTGCACGATGAATTAGATTACCACACCCTGCTGGAAGAAATTTTTCAATGGTATTTATTTATAGAACTCGAAGCAAGGACGCCATTCTTGACATGAATAGTGTACACGACGCTAAAAGTCGAGACATTTATCAAGCTTCGGTCGCAAAAACGCACAAAAAGATCTTTAAAGTGAACATGCCAGCGGTAAAATCTACCAACCTTTTGCTTTCCACGTCATAAAAAGGCTTTGCTTGCTTTGGCCGGTTCTATAGCTATGACTAAACAAATACAGACAAAAGGAGCTGAACCATAGGTTTTCGCATTTAAGCTGCCTAGTACGTGTGCATTCCGCAAGTTGAATCTGTTGGTTGAAAACTATAAGATTCGGGCGTTCTCGTAACATTCAAGCAATGGCTCACCAAAGTTTTTAAAAATCACTAAAAGTTTTCGGCAAAATTGGAGACGATTGTTTGAATGAACCAATATTCTTTCTAATCTGTTCGCCCCCACGAACGAGACGTCATTTACGTAAAAATTATGAAATCTTGTTCATGCCATCAACACAGTGACTGAGCCCTACGATATTCTGCACAGGACGCGAAGTCAATAAACAGTATTGGCAACGATAAAGAGTCACTTGCGGTGTTGATTTTTTACCAGGCGCCATCGTGTTATTACACGTAACAGGATTGTTGAATAGAAGCACTCAACTAGTTTGATCAAACAGCTGCGGACATCGACCTGACATCCAGTTTGCCATGCTTTGACAAAAACTCTGCTTTAGAAAAGGGGGACTCGAAACAAGAGCGAATATCATTTTCTTTTCTCCGCTGAAACACAAACGTGATGAAACCTGCAAAAGCAGGCCACCAAGCGCGGAGTAATCTTCGACCTCAGCACAACCGCTTTCAAGCTCGAGATTCTTTAAAAGGTTTTATTCCAACAGCATAAGAAGCGGCAACTCACATGATAGGCGAGCAGAAGGTCGTACAGGACGTTGAGTTGATAAACGACGCCCTCTTCTTCACGAATGCCCTGAAATTTCAATGAGATTTCGACACATTTCCCACACTGCACTACAACCAGGGTTTTTCTCAAGGTGTTTTAGGGACCCGATTCGGGTCCCTAGAATCAGCGAAAATTATCATCGGGCCCCTAGAATCAGAGAAATCGGGTCCTTGCAGGTCCACACCGGGTACCTAACATTTTCCTTAAAAAAACTGAAACAACAAAGTGTGATCAGCCAGCCGCGGAAGGGTCCGGGGCACTCATCATCATATTTTTATAAACAGAGACTTTCGACAGGATCTACTTAAGAACTTTTCTTGCCACATGGAGGGGGGCGCAAGGCAAGAAACTCAAACAATGAAGAGAGCCACAAATCAATTCAAAATAAAACCACAAGCAGATACAGCGCGTTGTGCCAGCCTTGATGCGTAGCTGGAGATCCGGATGATGTTGCTACTTTTCGATTCAATCGTAGAATCGGGGCTAGTCAGCTTGGTATGTTTCGGAACCAGTCGCAAAAAAAATTTGTGCCCACACTTTTCACAATACAGTTGCGTTTTGCAGCCTTGCGCAGCTGCGAAAGTGCACAACCCCAGCTGGACCAGCGAGAGAAATCACCTGCTAACGCTCTGACCTGCTTGCGAACAAGTTAAATTTCCGCCGGGGTGTGCGAGCGAGACGTGTGGCAGGGAGAAAAAAGAACACGCTGAAGAAATGGCATGGGAATAGAGCAGCTGGACTTCACGTTCGACAGCCGCTTTATTATTGTGTTCACTAAAACGCTTTCCTTTTTTCGTACGAACAGTACAGCAACGTCACCTGAAGTGAGTGCTTTTCAGAAATCGATGAAAATTCAACGTTCAGACTTCGAAAGGACTGCTTCAGTGCACTGAGCACACTGTTGCCGCCTGTAGCCCATCGCGACGCAACAGCACTGTCATTTCCGAGAGCGCTAAAAAAACAAAATTACGTCAGTCATAAACTTTTCCTGCAGTAACAAAAGATGTGCAAAGAAAGTCCTGATAACATATCTGTCACGTTATATAATGAAGGATGTAATTTGAAAGCAGTTAATTTTTGCATTAACCGTGGTTCTGGCTGATTCACAACATCAATAAATGGAAACAAAAAATGTCTAAGGCGAACATGTCATGTCTGTTCGTCGGTCTTATTTATCATACTAGCGCTAACCGCTACAGCAATGTCACACGACGTTTCGGGCCATAGACCTTTTGATCGTGGGTACGGCGCTCGACTGCTTGTCACAGTTGGTCATTGGCTTTCTACAGTACGTAGCGAGACTGTTTCAACAGCACTAAACCAATGTCGCACTGCAGACTAAATTGTACAGCAACAAATATGTTCCGTCACAAAACCACCGTTCCGTGAAGCAACCCCGTTACGGAAATCTTAACGTCTTTCTGGTTTTGAGCGTAGGGACAAGATTTTTGCCACTTTGCTTTGAGCAGCATTATAAATTTGTAGTAAGGCCTTAATACGAATGTGATGAGCCTGTGTGGACACAAGCAGTTGGTCGAGGTTCTTGCAGCGAAAAACAATATATAGCGCTAATTGGCTCAAAAATCAAATTAAGGAGCACTTGGTGTAATCGCAGCAGATGGTGAAAACCAGCTTCTGCTGAAACACAACTAACCGAGTTTCTTACACTAATAAAGTCAACAAAAGGTAACTTTTTTGTTGCAAGCACAGAGCACAATCGCCATATTTCTTGCGGTACCTTGGGCAAGCTTTCGCACTTTTTCGTAGTGTTATCACAGTGTGCACTGACCAACAATTAAAGCAGGGCACAAGGGCGTAAGAATGAGATTTCGAACCTATAGAGCTGCACTGAATAATTGTTCGCTAGGAAATCTCACTGTGACATCACCATCATGCATTATTGTAACTGTGACAAATTACTAATGCAAATACTTTGCCACAGACGATAAGGGAAAGCAAAATACAAGCGGAAGATAGGCTGAAGCAAAAGGCTGAAGCAAACACTGTTTCTGACTCAAGTCAAGGGAGGGAAAGGCTACTGAAAAAAGCAAACTCAGCAAAGATGTAGCCGCACAATGTAAGAAGGTATACGAGCGAGTCTAAATGAGATATTCCAGGTTTAGACATTATTTTGTCAGGCCGGCTTTTTCGTCCTAAAAGTTTAAGACAGCAGAAACGCATATGGTTTTTCTACCAATCAATCTGAGAAAAAAATTGCCGGATAAAGTTGCAACTGCGTTATAAACGATACGGAAATTGATTAAGTAGGCAATTGCCGTGTATGCAATGCAGGCCTGATAAGATATCGAGGCTGGTTTAGCATTCTAGCTGATTTCACAAAAATAGACTAGCGTGTCAACAAAGTTTACAAATACATCGTCTAATATCCACCTGCTCTTTTCACAGCTATGAAAAATTGTGACAACTGACCTTTTCAACAGCGCCCACTTCGCCCAATGTGTAGACCTTTTCAGTTTTCAGTGCATTTGATGTATGAAGCTTAAGCAAAATAGCCTTAGCGCGTAGACAACAGATTATTAACCGTATTTTCTCGAAAGCAAGACCTCACTGTGAAGTCAGTCTTGGGCTTGGCACCGATTTTACGCAATGCTTGTAAGGGCCGGAAGAAAGCCAAGCGCCAGATACGAGTTTCGGTGTGACGCCAAGGCAATGTACATAAAGGTGCGTGCTTTAAGTTCTTAGGAGGTGGTGAGACCCAGTGACCCTAACTGGAAAAATCATATATAAAATATACTGGAAGAGCATAACATGACTGTGCTTTGGATGAATGCTTGTTTAGGAGTATTTCTAAATAAACGAAAATAGAAAAATGGGACATCCCTTGAAATTAAAACCTAATAAGCTTTTGGGAGGAAATACTACAATATTCCAATTTCAGAGAAGATACAGACGTTTTTCTCGTGATGTAATTTTTAAAGTAAAGTAAAAAATAAATAACCCCCAACATAATCCGAACACTTGCAAGCTTTCTTTGCTTAAGGAATAACAGCATTGGACTAGGCATGGCTTGCCGACATGAAGTCTGACACGCTACAAAATGAATGAAACAAAAGTGAACCCACATAGCGACTTTTCTTATATAAAACTCAGATCAATAAATACACCTGGGTAATGTGGCAGAACCTCTACGACATAGTATGATCGCTTTGAGGGGAACAGGGATGGCGTGTTGCTCCAGCGAACCTTAACGAAGGAATGCCCGCCAGGCCAAACGATTTCAGCTATGTGCTTCCCATTTGGGAAATGAAGGCCTTCAATTTTGCTGTCGCCATAGACAGAAACCACGAGCATACCCTACTTTATTCGTAAAGGATTTTACTATTGACTCTGAAATTTTTAGCAGACGACATTGCATGCTATTTCTTAGGATGTTTTGTTTGTTTAAAATGCAATGCCTGATTTAACTCAATATTGATTACCAGCAAACTACTTTGATTTGATTATAACAGCAAATCAAAAATTGCTTCTATCTCACGAAAAAATGCTTATTCTCCCATTCTAGCCTACTTGTTCTCAGTGATTCACTGAGTTCTGTTTACAAACAAACTTCAAAATGGACATACACAGTCAGTCCTTCTGACACTCGTAGCAAATAAAATAATGTCAACGCGTTTGCACTGTAATCATGAAAAAGCAGCACACATTGACAATAAGCAATGGTTTGTATCACCGTCAAGTTAGTTTTTATAGAGTACATCTAAATCCTCACATATTCATTGAAAGATTGATTACAAAAACAGTTTAGAACAGAAAAATAAAGTTTCGTTGTATTCGCTTCGTACTAACACGACTGGTCAGCGGGCGCCGCCGCCGGCAGCGAATGCTGCACTGGTGACAGGGCAAACGAGGCTGGACAAACCGCAAGTACCGATTTTCAAGTATTGGGTAAGACCTTCGCAGGATTCGAACCCATCGTGCACTATCTTCGGCGGTACACGCTCCATCCCACCAGCCCCTCAATGATTGAAGACAGCAAAAACGTTATGTGGTTTTCCCACTTCAGACTAGCATAGTAAAATTTTGATGTGAGTAAACTGAGTTGCGTTTCCCGGATAAAAACTTTTGAATAGTGCAATGAATTGTAAGATCCTTTGACACTACGTACCAACAAGTTTCACAATTTAACACACATTGGCTGGCTCCGGTTAAAATCCACAAAGTTTTCAGGAAAAATGCTGCAAAATCTTACAATAAAGTTGTAGATGTTGCATAAAGTATAATGAAGCAGCTACAGTGAAACCAGTTTCCCAAATTGTTTAGGATGCCAGAGACATAGGCTTCTGGCTCAAAAAAATAAGATTAGCAGTTGCAAGAAATTAAATGCTGTTTCAAACATAACATAGTAGCCACAGACTTAACTTTTGCATGTGCAAATTCCAACATGTGTGTGGTGCGTATCACTTGAAGTTTGTGAATATGGGGAAGGAATAGATAAAAGTGCTGTGGAAAACTCTTTTAACTGCATGAAGTACTGTCTTGATAAATAGAAAATGACCTGATTTGAGTTTATTTCAACAGTTTGTTTTCTGTTAAACATGTGTGTCATGAATTACAGATAAAATCACTAGAGAGCAGAAGTTTTATTCGTTAAAGTGGTTTTATCAAAACACACTCGGTAGCTCATCAATTGCAACCACTTATGTAACATCACTGTGGCTGTTGAGTCACAATTTTGCATAGTGGCAGCTTCAATCCAGGTGACAGTTATCAAATGGGGAATGAAGCTGGAAAGGTGAGTCTCTGCAGTGGTTTATTTTTCAAGATGCTGAGTTGTCAACATTACAATGTACCATGCGCTGTTAATCTTGATGTTGCTATGCTTAAATAAGCTTTTCCTTGAAAAACGCACAGGTGTCTAATTGATGTAAGATCTGTTGTAGTTCTTCTCTAGACGTAATGCTTTCCATGGTTTTGAAATCAACTTGAAATTTCTATATGTTTGATGATTCTTAACTTTTGATCAGTATACATTTGATCACATCTCCTTAAAACATGGTAGACTGTTGCATGCTTACAATCTAGCAAACCTGATGAAACGTCCAACCTCACTAGGAAAAACTCAGGTTTTCAAAATTGTTTTAAAAAATAAGTACTACATAGTAACAGACAAGAAAATAGCAGTCCCACTCACAATGAATAGATCACAACTACGATGATCTGCTAATTGTCATTATTTAGCCACATCACTGCCCCTGCAGATATCAGGGGCTGGCAAACTTTCTCAAACATACAAGCCATTCTGCCTCATCTTCCAGCAGATATGACCGGTGAGGAGCCACAAAATGTTGATACTGTTTTATTTGTTTTATTGTTCAATCAACTTCATATGGGCATTGGTTAAATTGTAATCAACTTAATTCTAATAATAATCAAATGCAAATTTAAATTCCAAGTTTTGTCAAACCCAAACACTTCAGAGGAGCTATGGAGTTTAGAAGAGCTATGAAGTTTTGTCAAACACTTTGGAGGAGCTATGGAGCCACAGGTTGTCGACCCTGCCCTAGCTCACATTGAGAAGTGAATATCACACAAATCTGAATCAACTTTGTCTTTTGTTGCTCTCCAAGAGACACACAAAACTTATGTTTCAAATCACACAATTCGATATTCCAAAAAAGTATCTGCAAGAGGTGAAACAAAATTTTGCATTTTCATGGCCATACCCAATAGCTTTAACATTTAAAATTCTAAGGGCTGGAACAGAGAAAAAATGTAACCTCAATGCAAGTCTCCTATTGCTACTAAAATTTTCAATAAGAAACTGACAATGCCATAACTCATGCTGCCTGTATCAAGCATTTTTTTAACTAAATCAAAACCTACACGTAGCAGATAGAACATTAATGAACAAATAAGTGTTAACCCCAAATCTGGAGTGCAAACAATTTTGTTTCTTAATGACTTAAAAATTTGTTGATCAATACTGTTTGTAACTTGGTCATTGGAACGGTCTTAAGTTGTAGTACATATATTAATAATTTCAAGTCCACAGAAAACGAAACTTCTTGCATTTTCAGCCAGTAACAGTTTGTAGAAAGCAGCACACAATTTAAGCGATTCAAGCACATTTTGCAAAACAGATGTATATGGATTTAACATAGTTCAGGCTTGTTGTGGAGAATTCAACAAAACCGCACCTAGTTGTTTAAATGTTTCAGCCAATCAGTAACACTTTTGCTGAAAAAATATAGTCATCTTAATGCCAGTACCCATCAATCAGACCAAACACCAATCAGCATTAGCAATCCTTGGCTTAAAACTCACTGGCAGCGATGTAAAAATTCATGGCTTATGGAAAAAGCATCCCAGCTGAAAAACAGGCTTTGATGATTGTGATTCAACCAACAGATGTAACTACAGCTTTTTATCATGGAGTGTCTTTGTAGTCAAACTTTAAATGCTACAATTGCATTAAGTTGCTTCAGGAAAAGTAATGAGACTGAGGTTGAGCCAGTTGACTTGGGCGTGATTCCTAAAAACCTTGATTCATCACAATCCAGCTGTGTAAGAATCAGAGATATACATGTGCTTCAGGGAAAGCGACTGGACATTCAGAAAAAAGCTATGGCTCCAGATCTTGAGAAGGAAATCATAAAGATGGCATCGACAGCAGCAAGAATTTGTAAGGCAAGCATTTAACAGAACTCACAGAAGTTGAGAGATTATACAATAAATACATTACAATCAGATATGTTTCAAACTTTTGTTTGTTCTAATGAACTGATAGTTTATTAGCAAGCAAGGTTAATGCTCTACACCAGGCCTGCACAACTCAGCAAGCTCCTAGTGCCAAATTGATCAACATAAATTTGCTGTGGGCCACAAAAGTCTATTTCATTTCATTTCATTATCGTTTGGAAAACAACCTGGAACAACAATTAATTATCCAAAGCTGGGCTTTTGCAACATTTTCTGCAATTGAGAAAAGCTTGTTTGGGCTTATGTTGAACAGACCTGCTCTACACCTACGCCAACATACAAGCAACTACTTTGCTGACTTGTTTGCACATTAAAAATCAATTTTCTGTTTGAAAGCGATTTTCATATACTGCAAAATTATGTTCAGACAAACAAGGAGAAAGCTGAATACATAAAACTTGAGTTGGATGACAAGTTTCGAGGACCATGGAATGTAGTGGTAGGACCAAAGTTTGGAGGCATAATTACACACATTCCAGGCAAGCTACAATTTGTTTTTCTACTTTTGAAATAGCAACTTGTATTTCTCTCAATAATTTTATGAACATTTTACCAACTTTTTTTCCTGGTCAAATTTTTACTTTGGCTATGAACAACACAGCTCCATGCAAACAAGCTGGAATAAGCATTTTTCTATTTAGCCAAAGAAAAAAATGATGTGTCTACAGTAAAAAGTATTGTGTACAATAAGAAAGTAAAACTTGTAAACTTGTTTCAAAAATATAGTTGAATTGTTGGGAGGGTACGTCAACATCTTTTCTCAAATTTTTTCTATGACATCAAATAACAGTCTCTGAACATGCAAGCCAATACTGCAAGATTAGATGAAAATGCACAGCACGTTATTTTATCAGATAGCGTACAATGAATTACTGAATCTCTTTTCTGAAAACCACACACTCACTCAGAGTGAACACAAAAAACTAATGCCTCCAGTCTGGGCTTTTTCTGGTCATTTTTCAGTCATAGACCAAAATGTTTGAAATGACTGAAAAAATGTGTCATTTCAGTCAGAATGTCTGAAAACATAGGCTAATGAACACTGTTATGGTGAATGTTACTACAATTATGAAAATGACCGAAATGTTTCAGTGACCAATTTGCCTCAGCAAAAAATGACTGAAATGTTTCAGCAAAAAAACAGCCTCCAGTCAATCCACATATTTTTGTGGAACATCAAACTGGCTATGTGCCTAGACACAAACCTATCAAACTGAAAACAAAATATGAGCAATTGCATTTGCCATCATTTGCAATTGTCACTGAGTTATACAGAGTTCTGAGATGGAATGTAATCGGTAATGGACAGGACTACTCAAAACACATCAGTGGCATTACTAGCATGTAGCAGCCTATTTATCAACATCAGTTGACCTGATACTGTCTTGTTTCCCCACTTATACCTCCTAAGTATAACTCTCTCATCATTTGCAACGTCTCAATACACAGGTTTTTGAATAAATATGAAACATTCTGCTTTGTCTGCAGTAAATATCTTGCTTTAAATGCATGTGGTAAACATTCTTGAATTAGGTTTCACAAAACAGGGGCAAAATAACTCAGTGTGCTAATCTTATCAATTTGTAGCAAAAAAAATGATGTATACACTCATTTCATGCAGATCATTTCATCTATTTTGGAATTTCTGGGACATTCCATCTGGTGTATAGTACAAGGCATATGAAAGCAAGTTCCAAAGGGCATTTGGTATCACATCAAACTGGTGCTGGACGTGCAGAAGAATATATCAGCAGTGGCTATTATGACTGAGGTGCTAAGAGTTAACTGATTTTCAATAAAGTAAAAAATGCATTTGCTCCATTGTGTTGGTGGTAAAATAGTAACAAGTAAAGCTAAATCAAGGTGTCTGAAATCCTGAATTTGCATAAGCACAAAAACAAAGCTCAGTACTTCAGAACAAAATTTTCTTAACTCATAAACTGAAATGACCTGAACTTTCATCTTACTGCCTGTCATGTTTTCATACTCATCTGCACCTTTGCCCAAGTCACTTTCTTTCGACTTGGCATGTTTGAATCATTCAACAATAATCCCACATCTTACAAAACAACATTGACATTAGCTGCAGTTGCTTGACAACTGCAACATTGACAATAGCTGCAGTTGCTTGACAACATTGACAATAGCTGCAGTTGCTTGACGATTGAGTCAGATGCTAGAACTGTTTATTCACCATGTTAAAACTAAACTTGACATATGCAATTGAAAAAGCAATATATCAGTGGACCATACATTCAGCAAAAATATTTCACATTTTGTGGATATTACCTGTAAGTGTACATATTATATAGGTGACTTTTTAAAGAAATATAAAAACAGATTGCACAGAAGTGTTTAACCCCATGTTGAATCAGTGTCCGAAGGTTAACTACAGGTATAGTGTAGAATTTTCAATTTCAAAAATCCTTTGTTCTGACCCAACCTAATGTATGGCTCACAAAACTCAAACAACAAAAAATCATGATTTTAATGCATAGTTAACTTGTAAAAAAGTGAATAATAAAAACATAAAGCTATAAAAGAACAATTTCTGGGCACTGTTGAACTATGCAAAGGAAGGTATTAAAAGTGCACAGCATTGCAGCAAACACACATCCTGCTCAACCTTTACTGCAATGGGATCTGAGAGGGAAAGTTGATCCCAGGTTGTAACATGAAGCTAGCTGCACACAGAGCTTGCCAGCATGTTTTACAAATTAGTCTGCGTGGTATGTAATAGCTGTTGCACCTTGACTGCTCTCATGCTTACATCACAGGCATGCGATGCATTTTACGCAGTGACTTTCATTGTGCAGCCTGCCAAAATTTTGTAGGTGTCAAACTGCTTCAAAATGATTTTCAGCACTAGTTTGAAACTTGTTTTTATACATCACAAGTAAGATCATTTCATGCTGTTCATCACTATTAAAACATGGGTCCCTTTATCAGGACTGACTAATAAGCTAAGGGCTAAATCAGTACTTGTGGGTAAACACAGTACATGAACTGATTTGCATAGCCAAGCTTGTAGGACACTGTGGTCCAACTGTAGGCCTGTGGACAGAATTTTTAAAGCCTGCAAGCTTTCTAAGTATTGATTGTTGTGTGTATGTTACAACAGGCAACTTTAATAAGAACAAGCAAAACATCACAATGTACAATATTAACATACTAATGTAAAATCTTAACGGCGTTAGACTAGACTGTAGGAAGCTTCTAGAAATTAATCAGCAAAGATAGGTTTCCCGAACGGAAAGATTTTGTATTAAACATGCACTTGACATCTAGAAGCACATACAATGAGAGTACATTTTCTACCACGAAGCAAGTCAAATCTAACATAAATCGGATGGCAGACGAAACACTGGACAATAGCCTCCCACTGCTATCATTACGTCATGGGTTTTGATATGTAAATCTGTTGTTTCAAACATCATGTTATGAGAAGTGGCCTGCGAGTTGGCCATGTTTTTTTTATAACAGTCACAAGTAGTTGGACCACACTTTTATAGGCAAAAGTTTTTACACAAGCTGTGAATTTAGTATCAATAACAGACACTAGGTCAAACAGCAGGGCAGTTCTGTTTAGGCCATGGCTGTTCGCTCACATTGTTCTTGTCCATTTAATTGGCTACAGCACAAGTCTCTAAACTTTTTTGTCCAAGGCCTTGATAAACTATTACACAACAGTTCGAGGACCAGACATCTTACGTATGTAATTTTTTCGGGATATGTTACATTCTACCAAATCAACAAGTTTTTCATGAATATATTATTTTTTCATTATTGAAAAATAGCTTCGCGGGCCTGATGGAATGGCTTCGCAGGGCCGATTTGGCCCACAGGCTGTAGTTTGGAGACCCCTGGGCTACAGCATACTGTCCACGCTACACACACACTTGTAAATGCTATGCCAAATATGTGTTCATTTTGTGTGATTCGCATGTACATGATCTGCAAGCATAATTAAGTTAAATCCTGCCAACATGAATAACAAAAGTGATCTTGCATTGTGGTCTGTAGCTAATTGACATAAAATGAATGAATTCTGCTTCATTCCAATAAGCACTTCTGCAGGTTTGGCAAATATGCCCGTAGGACAACTGTACAGTTGTCAGAGAAGCAGTCAGTACAGTTGTCAAAATCCTGGTACAAGCCTAGAGCCAAGACAGTGAATTCTTCAAAGACCCCACAATCTCAGAAAAAATAGACATTCGAGTATCTATGAAATGCTTTCAACCAAACCATACAATTTGATATTCTAAAATATCATTAACTGCTGCATAAATACACTTTAACTACCTCACAATAAACAGTTATTACTAAGCATTGGCGTTCACGCAAGGAAACCTGTTTGTTTTTTCAGTGGGTGTCTAAGCGCTTTTGTTGTGGTATGCAAACAGTGGTACGCGAAACTAGAATGGAGCCGCGCGAAAAGCTTCAACAGAAGCCTATTGCTGCATTTAACGCTGACGTCACTCTGCATTGTCATCAGCGCAAAATAATGTTGCGGTGCAGCAAGACAGAGTGACCTAATGCTTGAAAATAAAAGCATACTGGCCACTTGTACTACCAGCGCAGCTGGCGCTCGCTTTCCAACTAATTTTGCAACAAGATACACGTCGTGCCATTTGTTTTTAACAAGATACACGTCGTGCCATTTGTTTTTACAACTATTCTATGAGGCACAACTTAAACAACACCGCAATCGAACACCTGAGTAAAGTTTTTGTGCTCTTAGTCTCTGAAATGAATACATCGTTTAACGGACTCACATCAGTTCAGCGCCGAATCCTTGCATGTCCATAGCGTTGCCTTTCGAGCGCTCGGCGATGCGCGTGGCCATGTCGCGCAGCTTCGAGATGTGCGACGTCAACTGTCGAATTTGCTCTTTGCTGGATGCGAACTCGCTCTGCGTGTCCGCCGGGACCAGGTCCTGCGATCAAGAAAAAGACTTGCGGGCTAGGTTTTTTTTTCGGTAACAGACCGAAAATTTTTTCAAATCGGCTGAAAAAACTTAAGTCAATTCGGTCATTTTGACCGGTGAAAATATAGACCGGGGAACGCTGTTACGGCGATTTTTAATACGATAATGGGACAAATTATCGAAACACGTCTAAGCGAAAACAAAAACCACGGAACATACGAGCGGGGAGAATTTAAGCCCAACGTTCACGTGTTGGTTTCACGACGTGCGCAACGTCGACATTGCGTGTATTTCAATGCAAAAAATGCCGCAGATCGGTGGCACGCTCCGTGCCAAAGAAACTGTAACTGCCACTTGAGCACGATGCAACAAAAATCGCCACGTTTTCTTAAGGGCAGTGCTGACGAACATACATGCACCAGAATTAATTCCACTACAGAAATCGTCGATCCTTTGACTTGGTTTTGAATCGTGCTCGGTCGCTTGAACTTCTGGGCTGGGACTGCTGCCCAGGCTCAACCACAGTACATTTGTATGCGCACTTAACTGAGTCTGTCGACTCGAGGTTGAAAATTTCTGTGCTAGCGAATGTCAATGGAGACTTCCACTTCGGGTTAAATCTACCAGCCGTGGTGTCGTAGACAAAGGAGGTAACAAACGGAAGCGGAACAGTCCGAGTCCAACTAGAACCGCGCTCTCGCATCTACACCAGGCTTTGCGACTATCATTAAAACCTACAGCAGGGCGGCAAAGCGCAAACCACAGCAGCAAAATGTTAAACTTAATTTCCTGAAGAGAAGAACTTGGGTCGTCTAAATTCCCACTAAACTATCAACAAGCAGCAGTTAAAGGTGGGTAGTTGCGCCTACGAACAGCTACACCAAACCCACTCCAGTCAATTACTTCCGTGACAGATCACCATCGTTTGGCAAAATCACAATAAATAGAAACTGACGAGTGGGATATACTGACGAGCACACGATAAATAGAAATTGAAATAGAAACACAATAAATAGAAACT
>JGI24021J15306_10004600_pt1 | contig 16102 bp, 7 predicted proteins | sample Ectturendosymbi1_FD_15306 | JGI IMG/M metagenome (IMG submission 15306) | reverse complement strand
CCCCCTTAACGGATTCTCGAGGTCACGCTTGGATGTAGATACTGCTAAGTAGCCACTTGCGCATGTTGATGTTGGTCGCGCGATCCCAAGCAATACTGATGCGCAGGACCCCTAAGTAAAGTTCAACGTTCTGGGTTGTTAAAAATTAACCGTTTTTTGGGGACCTTTACAGGGACGGGAACGAAAGATAAAATACAGAATAAAACATTTCCTGTGAACACTTGTTATAAGATTTATTCAGAACAACACATACGGTACTATAGGTATGCCAAGCAAATACAAATGCAAGTAAAACGCCCGCTACGCAGAAGGCAACGCTTTGGTCCTAAGCGATAGCTTTGATGTGTTTATTTATGTTTTTTTCATTTGTCTGAGGTCCAAACTTAAAAATGACATCTATATGCAATGACGACTTATCTGATGATGATCCACTGCTGCAGCAATATCCAAATGTTTTCTAGAATTTTTTAACTTCATTTTTTACAGAAACAAATTAAAGTTCAAATGAATAGTTTCTGCAAGTCTTTTGGTTTTCAGTCTGACCAATTTATTTGCTGGATAAGTTAACATATGATCGATTTGCATGGTCCCATAAGTAATGCTTCCAACATTCTGAGTGGGGGTCTTGAAGATGAGAATAAGTGAATCAATTATCCGCGACTGCCGGAAGAGCAAGCTTGGTCTCGCTTACTCAGGAACTGATACTCGGTAACTCGGGCAATCATTCACAACTGTTTAATGTCCTAAAACAGTTTGTTGTGTTCATTTTGCAATCTGCACTTTTAAACCTTGTAATGTCGACGTTGTATCCGTTATTTTGTAAAGTCAAACACCAGACGATATGTAGTCGATTTTGTGCTCTCATACAACATACGTCATTCACTTCAGTAACAAGTACTAAGTGCGTACAAATGAACTGCCAAAAGCTGGGGTGGATGTAGGGTGGAAATTGGGGCGATCGCCCCACCCTAAATCCTACGAAAGTAACTTTATTCACCATAATTTTGTACAGTTCGGAAAACAGCATTCGCGATACAACAGCAACTGTAATATGCAGGTACTCTGCTTTCAATAAGGCGCTAACAGCAACTGCAATGTGTAAGTACTCCGCTTTCAGAGAGGGTCAGCGGTCCCCGACTCTGCAACTTCTCCAATGCCACACTGTCGCACATACACAGAGCAGAAGTAAAAACGACTAAAAACAACATGTAATAACACAACATGCAGTATAACCAGTGCGAAGCCTAACCCTGTTTGTTGTTAGAAGGCGTAGATATTCGAGGCTCAATACACGATAATGCACAGATCAAGACTTGATCATCAAATCATCGTTTTCATGGCAACATGGGCCGCCTGGCTGACCATGGCCTCAAAATGCCTTCAGTAACTGCATATTGTGAACAACTTAGCAGGCTACGTGGAAATTTCCATTTCGCAATAATTTCTATCACATGATGACGAAAGAGAGCGTGTTAAGACGTTTGTAGCTGAAGAGCAACCTACGTTTTCGATTAAAAGGTTCAACTTGCAAAACGCACACAACTTCAGTAATGCCAGGCCGTGACCCGTCAAAAATTCTTGCGTGGCACACAAGTTGAGAAATCCTGGATCAGAGAGACTTTTTCCCGCAGCTATTATTATACTGTGCGAAGGGAAAGTTGTAATAACAACTTACAAGTTCTTGTTGAGACCCAGCCTAATACATTGTAGCCCACAAGCACAGTTAAAAGAGGCATGGAAAATTTTGATCGGATTGATCTACTTGTTGCTGCGTTTTGGACAAAGTAAACTCTTCGACATGAATGACGTGTATGCAGGGGCATAGTCGGGTGGGAACGGCGTTCCCACACTTTTTTCACAGTGACTTGACTTCAACATGTGTCTTTTTACTCAGATTTCCTGTGTGTAGCTCCAGACGTCGCATCAAGGAATAAATGACAATATATCTCTTATGTAGCATCTTAAAAAGCTGTGAATATTTTCGTATGTAGTGTAATGAAAGTGAATGCTTCATTAAACACTGATTTAAAATTGAGCTTAAGGTACTGGTGAAAATGGCTAGTTTTTCGGTGCGTTCCCTTCTTTTTTTAGCATTACCCCTCTAAGTCCGGCGTGCGCCACTTTTTTGCGTTACTTTGCACCAACATAACTCACCAGCCGATTGAGCTAGAGAGCTGTTCAAACCCTCTAAAGATGCAGGAAGTCTTGTAGTATAGATTTAAAAATTGTAAAGTTTTGGATTGGGGGTTTTTGTGGGTGATGTAGTAATGGGGGTAGGTTTACGCATTTTTGGCCAAGGTCACCGGGCCCTGGGCACCAACCGCAGGAGCCAATTTTTGAATCAAGTTTTTAGCGGAAACTAGGCGATAATCCGAGTCTTTAGAGCCCTTGACTGGCCGCAGCTAGCGTTTGTGATTCAAAAGTTATGGCCAAAAAAAGAAAATTTTGGCAAAAAAATAAACCCAATTCAGGCTAGTCTACTACAATACTCATGGTCGTTAAAACCGAATAACTTTTAATCAATGTTTCTTTGGACATTTTAAATGTTTACATTCTGGAATGGGGTATTACAGCTAATCAGGCCAAATTTTCAACGATGCTCAAAAGAGGCCAAACAACATATTTGTGGCTATACCCAGTGACGGATTTACGCATAGGCCATGCCCCGCCCTTTTGGGGTCCCCGCGCAACTCTTTCCTATGACGACAAAACATTAACTAAAAATTTGCGAACTGCGCAGAGCACAATCCATTCATTGGACACAGAGCTTATTTATGCCGTGAAGTTATTTATGCCCATAACTTCACAATTTACCTTGAAACGAGCGGAAATGCAAATGTCTACTCTAGACTCTTACCAGTACGGTAACAACACGACAATACTGTGCATCTGGGCGTGAGAGAGATGCAGGCCGTCTTTATAAAAGCGGTTACAAAAAAAATAATGAAAAGAAAAAAAACAACGATACTTACTAAAAACGGTAAAAAATAACGGTAACGGCACATAGCTGATGTTCAATTTTCCACTGACAAAAAGCTCCCAACAACACAAGACCGCCAGACAGTACACTGCAAAACTCCGATGAAAAGCAATATTGTCAGTATTGGATCCGACTAGATTTTGCGCAAACAGAGATTGCTTGCTGAAGCTCCGTATGTTAGGTAAATCAGCTGGAACAGTTTCTCGTGAGCTTCACTGGGAAAAACGTGTCTACATTGGGCTTACTTCGTATGGTTAGCTGAAGGTGTTGCGACAATACTTGGCTGATGTGCAAAACTTGTCTTCATGCTATTTATAGCATCGGCCTATGGCATAGAGCAGGCCTTCTTAAAATATGGGTCGCGGCCCCAAACTGGTCGTGAAACCAATTGGCTTGACAAATCAGATATGCCAATTTTTGTAAAATTTACAAGAAAATTGAAAGTAAGTCTGCAGTGAATTTATTTATACTGCATTTTTATTTTTAGGGACATTATCGTACTTTATGCTGTCAGTTGTTTACTATGATGCCTGCCTGAGCTATCAAATGAATAAAAACCAGGCACAACAAGTTATGCGTTGTTACACCATGATTGTTTTAACGTACTGACCGATACTGACCTTATTGCGTTCATTCCGACACGAAGGCATGCTTCTGTTTAGACTCTAGGTCAGGGGTGGGCAACCCCTGGCACGCGTGCCGAACTTGGCACGCGCGAGAATTCTATCCGGCATGTGAGCGAGGCCTCGGAAACGAGATCCTCCCCCTTCAAATGAAAAAGTTAATAACTTGCAAGTCGCAGTATTATCTGATGAAACTCGGTGTCCGTTTCTTTATTTTCGTTTGTTAACAATCCGTTATTTAATTTAACCCTTATGTGCTTTTGCTGTCATATGGCTACAAACAGAGCAGTATCAGCCGCGCTCCATACCCCCCAATTGGGGGGGCACGCTGCCACAGGGACCCAAAATTTAGACCCCTCACCACTTAGCCACCCAAAGAAAGCTTCAATCCCCCCAAATTGAAATATGAAGCATTGGAAATCAGTGAAGTTGGGGGACCCTTTGAAATTTTGGTTGGCACGCGGAAGAATTTTGTCATTGATTTTGCCGATTTCGGCACGCAAACCGAAAAAGGTTGCCCGCTACACTAGGGGCTAGACTAACTGCTCGGAAAACACCGAGTAGTTTCAAACTAAAGCTAAAAGCTTCATGCACAGTTTCAGAAGCACTTTGGACTTTGATTCAGGAGAAGTTGGATCTACAAATACACAAAATTGAAACTTTAGGAGGGCACACAGCTGCCATGCTCAAGATGAGTTTGCGGAGTTATTAAACGACAAACGTTTGCAACTGGAATTTTCAAAACAGAGTTCAGCCTATGTCATTTTTGGATAAGAACATAAAATGAATGCTCAGTCATTACTGATCTAGCCATTCATGAACTCTTAGACTTCTGCACAAGATATTTATGTCAAACGGTATTCTCAAAATTGATAATCTCAAAACCGATCCTTTTTCAAAAATGTTGAGAATGCCCTTCGTCCTGTGTTGTCTTGTATCGATCTACGAATGACTGATCTGTGTAAAAATTATCAAGTACATCCATCCCATTAGTTGTGCTTGATAACTTCTATAAACTGAATTGTTTTTTGTTAATTATTTTTCGCCTTGCTGTTTCTATTACATAGTAGTTTTATTACTGTGTAGTTACTTTCCTGGATTGTGTGCATTTGTAGGATTTCGCCATTGACAAAAATGCATCTTGAGATTTGTAATGAAACGTTTACACGTATCATTAACATCTAGGCTATCCATCAAGAAGGCTGCACAGAAAAACTTTTTTTAAATGGGGCCGCAGAACAAAAAAGTTTGAGAAGCCCTGGCATAGAGAATTAAAACATATTTTGTATTGCTTGGAAAATGACAACGTAAAAACGGCATAAATAAGCTCTGTGTCCAATGAATGGATTGTGCTTGTTTGTTTCATTAAATATGTGGTTACTATTACTATAAAAGAGTTTACGTACAGGTAATCAGATCGACAGCTAGACGATATTTTCGAGGGCGGCAGCATGGTCCCGCATGAAAATGTATACCTACATCCGATAAACAAACCTACAAAAACGCTAGAAATTACGGAAATTTAACGAAGAGAACTTTTGAACCACACGAAAGAGCTATAAATTCCAAGAAAATATCGCAACCATTTGTTCTTTAGAAGAATGTAGGAAAGACTTTAATTTCTGATGAACATCTGGGGCAAATGTAGAACCAAAGTCGGCACAACAAAAGATAGATTTTTGAGGGGGAACTACACATAAGCGGGGCATACTTTCACGCTTTTTAGACAAACGGCCAAATAGGTCACACCTGCTTGGGCCCCAAAAACTAAGATGACCTAGGGCCCCGCGCTTCCTAAATCCGTCCCTGGCTAAACCACTTTTGAAAACGGCCGCAAAAAAGCCAAGTTTCAACTCTGCGCAGTACCACTGGTTGAGTTCTCGATATCAGCCTTGTTCTACAGACGTTTGTTGAGAAACACTTGATTTTCTTGTTATCAAAATTTTTCGCCAGTGTGTTGGCTTAGAAATGTCAGGTTTTGAGCAGCACTGCGGAACTTCGCATTCACTTGTTCAACAAATAAATTGAACACAAAAGTCATTCCTTTTTGGTAATTAATGCTGTACCTACAATCACTGCAGTACCACGTTTTTTTTCTGAATTTTTGTTTCTATCCTCGTTCACCCATTGCTTCACTTTTCATGCTACTTGTAACCAGGGGTGTAGTGGTGTGGGAACGGCGTTCTCACACCTTTTTCATGTTTTGCTTTAAAATGAGTTCGAAGCTGTTCTAAAATGGCTAGATTTTTGGGTGCGTTCTTACACCTCTTTTGTTAGCACTACATCCCTGCTTATAACTTTCATTAGTTCAGTTTGTCGAATAGTGCAACTAATGCGTTGCATGGGTCAGACTGAAGAAACAGACAAACTAAGATTACAGCTTCGGGTCTGTGTTGTTCACAATTCGCCTGCAATTGCATGAATTATAAGGACAATGGATTAGCTCAGCTGTTTTTGTCTCCTTGCAGCACTTTTCACAGATTTTCTTGTAACTTGCTATGGTTTTCATTTCTGTCAGTACCAGAATAACATCGCCGTTTTGGACTTCTTGAAGCATTTACGTTACCAAAAGCGCACTTACGTGTGATGGGTTTGTCGGTCGAATTGGCTTTGAAACATGATGGTCGATGCTGCTATTGTTGGTTGTACTTCGCAACATAATATTTATATGCTGGTATTATACCTAAAGTTATCAATATTGTTTCTAAATCTATGACCATTACACTGTATTCAAGTAACTTGTCTCCACAAAGGCGATGAGTTCGAATCTATCAGCGAATTTTTTTAAATAGGAAGTCGGTTTCACGTAACACTCCGCATCGCCAGTCCTAAAATCTTATTCAAAGATTCTATCTGAAAATTACTACATATGTAATGTATCAACAATATCAACGCCATTATGCTTCAGCAACATGTCGATTGGACAATATCTCAATTTCTCTAAATAGTGTGGCGTGGTGATTCGCCACATATAACGTTGAATTCGTAGCAGCAATAGTACTTTGATTGGCTCAGGGCGACGCAGCATTGAACTGCAACAAAAGTGCGTATTTGTCAATAGTACAAATTAGTGTTTCTCAACCAGGAACTGCAAAGCTTTCTCTAGGATTTCGCGGAAACCTTAGAAATTTAACGTTCTATCTTATAGTGCCATTATTATATATAGTTCACCCCTCACCGGCCAGACACTTTGTCTGATGCAGTGGTTTGGCGGGAGATGATACAAGGATTACAAAGTATCAGTACTGTCATTGTCGCGAAATAATCTGATAAGGCAATTGTTCTAGTTCGAAATTAACTGTTCGTAGATCTAACCTACTCAAGCAGCGAGAGTTACTTTCTGTTTAATCAAGTTTTGTTTCAATCTTAGTTCCCGTTAGATTTACGCTGGTAGTTTGTCAGTCAAAATAAAGTTAGTATTTATTATATTTGTGTTCCTGTACTTCTGTTTGCAGAGTTTGCCATCACTTACGCAAACGGTCCTTGCCCAAACGGGTACTGGGGTGATGATTGCATGAACATCTGCGGAGAGTGTTCTGTTTTCAATTTGACTGGTAAGTTCAACTGGCAGCAGTTTTTTTTGCATTTGTTTTTATTTGTACTTATGTATTTGGCTCTAGGTCCTATCCCAGTGGTTAGTAAAAGAAGAAAAGACAAAAGCTTTTTTTTCATAAAACATCACCGGTTGGATGTTAGTTGAAACGCGTAGGTAATACTGAAACAACCCACCGACAGATACTGCATTCGCTTATCGTCATACAGAAATGTTACATAGTGATTGAAAAACAAAATCTTGTAAAATCCATCGGTCGTTTGAAGTGAGCGGATAAAAAAGTAAAGTGAAGATACAAATCATTGAAAAATTGCGCGCAAATTGCTTTTGATCAATGCGCTAAAGCAGGGGTTCCCAACCTGGGGTACATGTACCCCCAGGGGTGCATTTGCCTATCCGAAGGGCTACATTTAAGGTTATCAACAGATGAGCAAAATATCTTTGCATATATTTTATTTCAAAATATCAATACATATCAGTGAATATTCTTTTCAAAAATCATTATAAGCTTATTGTTAAATATATCTGTGAATAATCATGACAACATGTATTGTCATAGGAAATTTTAGGGGTACATGTGCATCTGTCAAAATGCTGAAAGGGTACATACTTATCTGTTGAAATGCTGAAGGGGTACATGCTAATCTTTCGGAATGCTGAAGGGGTACATGGTAAGAGAAAGGTTGGGAACCCTTGCGCTAAAGCATGAAGCATGAATATTATAACGCCTTGCAAACCTAGAGTTATGACGTTGGCAAGACTCGGGGAAACCAGCATAGTTTAATTACAATATTTTCACATTGAGTTGGACACAAGCTAACTAACATACTCCTTAATTTCAAAATAGCTCTTAAGTACAGTAATGTCCGGCGATCTTGCCGATATAATTGAAACAGCTATTTTTGCACAGCATTCGTGTCGTGCTGTGAGTGAAGATTTTAGCTACAGCAGGTAAAGAATTGGAGCTGTACCGAATGTTTTATGTTGAATTCGAAATGCTCAGTCTGGCACATGGCGCCTGAATTTTTTAAGTACTTCCTGATGCTGAAAATACAACCAACCGAAATGCAATATAGTATTAGGGAACAACTTGCAGTATAAAAAATAAAACCACAATTGGAGAGTTTTTCAGTCTCGTTGAACCATTTGAATGCACATATTCATTGTGTTAGCAAAATCATCAAATGTGAAGCGGTGCCCGTTCAAGAACTGATTAATATGTTTTGGTAAACTGAAACCGTGTTTTTGCACCACTTTTCAACTTTTGATGTTGAATTTTGCCTTTGCGCTTCTGCGCATCAGAAACTTCTACAGCTAGCTCCGCTGCTTAGCTGTGATGCACTGCCAGCAGTGCAAAAAACGCTGTTGAAGTCGAGGCTTTCTGAGTTTGCATCGAATGAGATCAGGCTTGTCTAGTTTATGTTGCCAAGGCGCAGCTTTACTCGCAGATTTGTGGCAAACGCATGCAGTGCAAAGGTTTCTTTCCTAAAGTTTTGTTATTAAATAGTGATCTACAAAATGCAGGCAAAAGTTTTTTAGTACCAAAGATTTTATGTACGGCTAAACTTTGCTACTGCCCGCACGAAAGCAAACGGAATGTAAATAAGTTCAGATATGGAAAAACCATAGAAATTCCACCAAAAGCAGCTGAACTTCAAACAATTTCCCAAATCCAAAACACATTTCACTTAACACGTCAGGAAAATCCAAACGTCATGTATTTTTCAACCTGGTTGCGACCTTCTGTTAGAAATGTGTTTTATTAGTTTAAAAAACAACGCAACAACTAATGATTTAAATGAAATGGACCGTTCCCGTTGTTGACAAGGATTCATTGAATCAAATGCAAAAGTTATCAGCAGTGTGTCTGAAATCAACAATAATGTCAACGAAAAGCAGTAGATTTTTTGAATTTTATGCTAGATTGCGAATGAACTAATAGCAAACGAGGTAATCACTTTTTTATTATGGTTTTCAGCGTCTTTTAAGAAAAATCCCTTGCAGTCCATAAATAGAGTTGTCGCTGCACACTTCCAACAACCGTTAAAAAAGAAAAAGAGTGTTAGTCAGATCAGTGTTACTTATTTTACTTGAATCATTCTTATGCAATAAAAACTTTGTTCTATTGATAGCTAAAGTCGAGTAACTAGTCTCCACAAAGATGAAGGGTTTGAATCCATCAACAAATTTTTAATAGAATCTAAAGTCGGCTTATATGTATAAGCAAGTTTAAGTTCTTAATAAACGAATTGCTCCTATTGCTCAATAATTGCCCTTGTTGATTAATGAAACCCCGCCTGCATAATTTGTTTACATATCTGTATGCTTTACGGCAATTAACTACTGGTGTGGTTGCAAAACTGTCTGGTGTCGCAATAGCTTCATGAACCCAATTCAGCGGCAGATGCAGATTTGACGTTGGAGAGGCATTGGGGAAATCAGGGCACCAGATAGGCCGTCACTATTACTGTATGACTATGGTGTAAAAGTTCACAATTTCTGAAAAGTAAACCAGTTTTTTCGATTTATCCCTTGAAGTGTGCAATTTCTCTTTCAAAACTGTAAGCAGCTTGTTAACACACTGAAACACAAACATTTTTTGACCTGCTAAGTTTTTGGTAGTGAGTTTGAAAAATGCATCACTCCTTTTTTGTCGTTTTCGAGGGTTTTTCAGATGCTGTAAAAAATGTTTTGCACTAGATGTGGAATGCTTTGCGGTTTGAAAATGACCTGCCACAAAACTGTAAATGCTTAACACAATAATGATGATGTGAAGCCTCGGAACTTCTTAAACCACATTGTTCACGTTAAATCATCTTTACCGGTCTATTTAAAAATGATTTATCCGCTTCCCGCGCGAAACGCTGAGAAAAAGAGAGTTTAATTTTTCATTGCTGCAATGCTTCCCATCCTTTAGAGTTCTTTTGTTGAAAAAGGTGATTGATAAAACTGTAGCTGCCACAAAATTAAATGCAAACTCTGGATGTGCTTGTATTCTAAGTTTCATGTATATGCGCAAACACTGTAAAATAAAAATAATCTACATCATAACTGTTCGATGACTTTGATTGTTTCCAGATATGGTTTACAAAAAAAATAACATCTGTCAAAATGATAACTTTTTCGAAGAAACTACTCATTTAAAGGCTACGATTTTTTAAATAAACCCTATGTCGGCTAAACTACAGCAAAATATTGTTAAAAATGTGCCAAAAGGAACCATATCGGTAGCTCACTACTATGTTTATTCAGTAACAGTAGTTCCCACATTCCTAAAGTAGCGGTTTCCGACCTCTGTACGGTGCACTTCAATACTGCACTAAAAAGCACCAAAGATATTTTGTAATTTTTGATACCTCAAACTGCATCTCGCTGTATGGATCGCCCTTTCACATATTCCCTAATATGTTGCTTCTTATTTGAAAAAGATTTGCAGTAGTGTAAACGTACTATAGTTGAACAATGCGAATCAATAAAAGTTGACAGCAAAAAAAACGGTTGTAGTATTTTCTCCCGACTGGGTGTAGTGTAGCTTAAAAAACGAAGGGGATGAAACAGCTAAAAAGATTTTTATTCTTCTTGCAACGAATTTTTTAACGAAAATCATAGTATCTAGGCTTTGCTATTTGATCTTTTATTTTGTTTGTTTCTGTTGAGAATCATCAAAATTGTTAGCTTTACCAGGGTTTTTCTTAAGGAAAATGTTAGGTACCCGGTATGGATTTGTGGGGACCCGATTTCTCTGATTCTAGGGACCCGACTGTCTCTGATTTTAAGGACCTGATGATAATTTTTTCTGTGTTCTAGGGACCCGAATCGGGTCCCTATAATGCCTTAAAAAACCCTGGCTTTACACAAATTTTAGGTGCAGCTGCTCTCACAAACGGCCCGTTTTTTAAATTTTGAACTACGCCTTTTACTTTTGATTATGTGCCCATTGGAGAATGACTTACGCTATGTTATTTGAATCGCGATGTTTCAAAGTTCAGTTAAAAATTTCTCTATGCAAAAGTTTTCGCAGAATGAAATTGTCTTTCTACAAAATGAAAGGGATGACCGCCTTTTCTGCACATCATGATTTCCTGCTACTACGCTTTGGTTGTTTTTACGTTAACATATCTAAACATTGGATCAAGGTTAACGTTGCGAAGTTTTATCACCACGCCGTATAAGAAACCGCCTTTTGATCTGCACTTCTGCGGCAGTTTGAATGAACTGCATTGAGACTTTGGTTTTGCCAGTGTGGAATTGGCTGTGAGTGACAACTCACTTGTGCTCTTGTGGTAAGTGCTCAGATGTTTTGCAGATGGGCAACCTCTATGTTATCGCAATGGCACCTGTTCCACTGGAAGCTGTCTCTATGGTTATTCTGGAGAAAAGTGTGATCAAGGTAAGGTCACTGTTTTCCACGTGAAACATTAATCAAATATGTCACGTTCCTGCGCCTGTACGACCTTCGACGTCATGGGTCATTTCAGGTTTTGTTTTAAATCACAATGCTTAGTGGTAAGGCATTGTCCGTGGAGAGCAACGCCGTTTCTCCTTGGTTCGGAACACTGTTTGCTCTCATACTTTATTTTCATGACTCGATGCCCACAACGCCCAATTGGCCTTAGTTTGGCAATCATCAACCAGGGCCTCCTAGATAGATAATATTTTCTAGAAGGCCTTGCATCAACCACCTCTTTTTTAGGAGTCTTGTTTTTTTCTCTTTGAGTTGCATTTTTGTCGGTATCGTCGTCAATGTCGGCTGTCAGAAGACGCCTTCGAGTATTTTGCGACGATGCTGTGTTTTGCTAAGCATGATGAGTTAAACTTTTGCAATTTTCCATGAAAAAGTAATTTCAAGTGGAGTTGTCGGTAGAACTCTAATCATCTCTAATATTAAAACAATCCACACAAGCGCGTTAAAATCGTCAGCTCTGCTGAAGAAGCAGGTTTCGAAGCAACTTTGACGGTGCACGATTTGTTTCGCAGCACTCTGCCCTGGTGGATGTGGAAGTGGTAAGTGTCTTTCTCCTGGCTACTGCTATGGTTGTTACAGCCCTCATCAAGCACCACCAGACTGCTCAGGTGAGCGCAGCGGCATTAGGAAACAAACGTCAGATCAAGCCCGTAGCCAGGTTTGAGGTTTGGGGGATCAAAATACATTTTAGGGGTGCAAGATTTTTGTTTTTATTATATGTTTAAAACAAGTTTTTGTGCACAACAAAATTGGGGGACATAAAAAGATTAGAGGGCAATGCCCCTGTGGCTACGGGCCTGTGTCAGATTGCAATGTACCTAAAGCTCAGCACGTGACCACCAAGACTTATCAAATCATCGTCGCTTATGGTTTGCGAACAAGTGGCATTGCTGAAAACGCGTAGTACTGATGCGACTGTTTCCATAGTCGTAGCGTATAGCATCAGTTTTGAGAAACAAAGAACTTGCCAAACTATACTTTTCCTGTTACAAACAAAATACTGTCCACTTGAGTTCATAACCAATGATTTCTTGTATAACTTCGGCAGTTTCGTATGATTTCCGAGGATAGATTTTGCAAAACAAAATTGTCAATGAGCAATAATGAAAAACGACTGTTTGCATCATCACCCGACTTTAGCTGTTGATGAAAACATTTTTTCTGAAACATCGAATATGATTTTTTCTTGTACGACTTTGTAAGACGTCCAGGTTCTGCACTGTTCCAAACCATTAGCCTTTTCTAAATTTTTGGTCATTTGACATAAACGTGTTTTTACAGCTCTTATGGCTATGTGCGTTAATTAGCTGGAATGGGATGTCATAAAGACGTTCTGATTGTGAAAAAGTAACCCAAATCCAAACTCTGGTTCGCTAACGTCTCCATTACTACTGTGACCTTGGGCATGGCAGAGCAGCTTGTTTGATGAAGCATCATAGCTTCCAGGTTTTGTTTACCCGATTTAAATGAGCTTTTTGCTAACAACCAGCGATGGAGGAAGCTTTCTGAAAGTTGGTGGGCACAAGCCGAAGCCGAATACAAAGCAAGCATACTCCACTTTTAGATCACATACTAATCGAATGCTTTTAAAAGTAGGTGGGCCAGGCCCACCCGCTTTCTCTACCCTTGCTAATAACCTCAATTTGCTTACTGTTCAGCTATCAGCGCTGGGATTTGTTGATTTTTGTTATTTGCTTCGAAAAGAAAACTAAATGAATGTTTTCAGTCATATTTTGGAAGTAATCCAGTTTTCTTTAAAGCACGGTTCGCAGAGAAGCTCGTCATGCACTGCAAGTACAAAAGGCGTCTTTATTAAATATTGCAAATAACTTTCGTGAGCTTCTTTGTGCGTCAAAGGCTTCTGATGTAGAATATAACTAAGTGTCATGAATCATGACAGTAGCATTGGAAACCTTCGATATTTCGCAAGCGGACAGCCCAAAACCTTGCAGGAGTCGAAAATGAAAAGTACCTGGGTTTTGAGATCATTCATTTTATCCTCACTGGCAAGAGTCTAAATCTGGATTTTAAGTGGGAAATAATGGCAGTCGTAGAGCGTTTTTATAGCAGTGAAATAATGGTAATCGTAGAGCGTTTTTATAGCAGTGCTCAGGTGTTGCCTATTTTATTTTATACCTTATTCATGGTGCGATATACAGCTGCAAGCATTCGGTGTTGTACGAGTTGGTTGCCATGTTATTTTTTGTCCTGGAAATGCTTGCCATTAGATTATACTCGTTGACAAGTGAAATCTAACCGACGATTCACGTAACAGTTTAACCGGTTGTGATGCTGAAGATTTGCGTGACGCTAAATTTTGTTACGGAGCATGGCGCGTTAAATTTAGTGGCAAGTCAACTCATTTGAAAGTGGTGCATTCAGACATTCGCCTTCGGGGTCTGGCCGGCTCCCTATTAAGTTTCGCCGTCATCACTGCGTCTTTCAGCCTGTGCGGAATCGGGGCGGTGAAGTACAGCCAACGACTGCCGCGACGAATCTAGCAGTTGAACGAAATTGCACCTGTAGCAACCTGGAACTGTTCAACCCTGAAGAAGCACGCAAGTCCCGTATTTCCACATAATTGTCGGTGCTGTTTCTGTGACCTTGCGAAATGTTGTCTTGATGAGAATAAACCTTAGTGTGCGACGATGTGCTTTCCAGCAATGTTACCACCTGCTGTTCTACTGGCTGACGTTTGCTTGCCAGGCTGCTTGTGAAAAAAATTTTCAAAGTCGTTGTTAAGCATAACAACCATGGCTGACCTGCACCGGTGTTGCCACTAAAAAGCGAGTACGAATCCAATCGAACTCGATGGTTCCAGTCCAAACCTGAGTACAATGTTTAAATTGTCAGACTCGAGCTTAATCCGGTTGCACAACTTTCGGACTCGAGTTCAAGCCCAGATACTGGAAAACTAATTTTCATGTTAATCAATATTTGGTGTGCAAGCCAAAGAAATGCGTCAGTGCAAATCAACGAAACTGCTTTAAAAAAATATTCTACTTCAACTTTTAGTCGAAGCTGATCAAAGCAGTATGGTTTATCAATTCCCCATGATTAATCAAACATTGTGTATAGTGTAAATGCTGGAGAGTTCATGCCATGGTTGACCTTTACTTGAGGCTTAAGGTCCGTGTGGAAGTGATGATAATGAAATACAAACTTGTATATACGCGCTTGTAATCACTAACCGAAAGTAAAACAAGGAGTAACACTTTTCGCAGCTGTATCCGGCGCACCAGCTTGCTGTATCCCACCTAATGGTGATGCAAATTTCATTTCAAGACCATCGCAAAAATTCTTTGCTGATAACTCTGGCATGCTAAAAATGCTATTTATTTTGCCCTTGACTGGAGCATCAGCCGTAGCTTTAAATGAACATCGTAAATTTTGTTTTTGTACAGTTTTACAACTAAATGTATGAATATGGTGATGATATTTTATGTCTTGAAGCTCAAGCATTGACTAAGAAGCAATTCAGTTTCAAGGTCTTTTTTATTACGTAATTAGGCCATGGACACTGTTTAGCAACAATAGCAATTATTCTAGATATTTAGTTGTGATGGCATGTAGACCTACTGTGACTGTTCGATCAAAAATGTGTGGAGCCCTAACGGTTTCATCAATGATCTCCCATTACTTTACCAGCGAGTAAAAAAACTGTTGTGTCAAGTAATCAGAATCCGATCTGTTCATAGTCTAAAGTATTTCAACATTCACCTGATGCTATTTGCCACCCAATCCTGCAGTAACTTTGAAAGCAGCATTCAGCTGCAACGCGAAGAGACAGCAGAAAAATCTAACGAAAGTAGAAAGATGCTTTTTATTTTGTAAGTGTGAAAGCCATTGACACTGCCAATTACTTACAGATAGCTTGCAATCTTTTTTCTTGATAAAGCGCAAGTTACCAAAATGAAACTGAATTGAATTTTTTCCTAGTCGTTTGGATTTTTTATTCAAACACTAATGGATTTAAAGAAAGACTTCAACCGCTTACTTTTTGAGCGCGACCCAAATCTGAGTTTGGTGAACACCTGCCGGCCCAAGCCTGAAACACCATATCAAAAAAATACTGAGTTAGTGGATGATTTTTGGCAGCAAGTTGCTAAGTTCGTTTTTAATGTGAGCAATCTACTCTTTTCTCAAGTACGCTACAGACAGACGTAGACAAGCAGTGGTAGTTGAAAGTCTCCGGCTTGGATCGCCTCTGCGCGACCCATTTTTTGACCCTTCTCCACCCTTTGGGTTTTGATTCATACTTTGGAAACCACTGGGCTAGATCAACTAACCAACCGTTGTGTTAAGCTATGGCTACAAGCAGAGAAATCTTGTGTAAAATCATAAACTGTTCGAAATTTTTTGGAAAATTTAAACTTCATATGAAAGAACATGATTAAAGTACCAGCTCAAAGAAAGTGCTTCTAGCCTAGGTCTGCTGCCATGACACGGTTTGAATAAAATGCTAAGCTTTGTCTTGTTAA
>JGI24021J15306_10004597_pt1 | contig 16106 bp, 17 predicted proteins | sample Ectturendosymbi1_FD_15306 | JGI IMG/M metagenome (IMG submission 15306) | reverse complement strand
TGACGCGAATGACAAGTTGATACAAACCAGATCTCACGAACGGGATACAATAGCGAGTAGGAAACGGCAAGTCGTAATGCGAAAAGTTAAATCCACTATAAATGCATGTGCGTATGCATCCTACGTTGTTGAAATTCTTGCCCTCAAACAGCTTTTTTGTAATAATTATGCTTAACTTTGAGACGACATACCACAGCTTGCAAATTTCGCATTTCATTGCAGGAATGCGGACAAGGAGTGTTGCTCACATTATTTTCCTGCAATAATGCCTAATGCCTTATCCAGCGGTTCCTCTTTGATGCGCTCTAAATATGAGAGAGTTTTTCTCTGTGCACCGCAAAGCGAGTCCTCGCTTTCAATGCGCTCTTTCTATGGGATGGTTCTCTTTTTACGCCAAGAAGCGCTTACAGGCGCTTGCAAGTTACTATAAACATTTATAAGTTTGCTTGTTGGTGGTGTGCGGCGCGTGGTGGTAATAGTGGAGCGGTGAGCGCGCGTGATGATAATGGCGTGACTTCACTTGAGACCCCAGTTTTGCATCACAAGATCTAAAATGGCTGTCAACGAACTTCACAGGCAGAAAGCTTTTCAACAACTTTTTTCTGCTCAGTAAGTGAAAATGTAGACAGACGCATAATTGAGAAACAAGGTCAGTGCTCGTGAGAGTTGCAAATTTTCTGGAGCAAGGCCTTATAGACCTTGTACTGAGCATACCTCGTTCGGGCTGGTACATTTCCCGCCCTTCTCTCGTTGTTTTTAGGTCAGGAGCCATCACGTGACCATGCTCAGTGTGTTTCTGCAGTGGACTAAGACGCCATCTTTAATGTGTGTGAATTGATGTTGAACGTTTGCTTGCGAGTGTGGGTGACAAATCTTTCAAACACTGCACAGTTACACAGCTGCACGTAGTTGCGTTCTAGTCTATCTGCTGAGGGAATTCTCGTGAGCAAGTGCTTGTCAGTGTTCCCGTAAGCTACCGCGAGTGCTGTGAATTAAACTACTGTATTCTAGTTGTAGTTGTTCACCTGCTGTAACTGTGAGCCAGAGATTGGTGGCTACAGCGTAGTTCCCAGAGGTGGGCAGTAGCAAGCTACTAAGCGAACTGCTCCAGTAATTGCTCTTCTCACTGTTTTGCGCTAATTTTGGCTGATTTGTTTGCGGTAAGCTAGCAGCATTAGAAAAGGTTTAGCTGAGGTTGCTTCTGACCTGATCGACCGATTCCACGTTAGCTCGGAAAAAAGTCGGCATTAGGGACAAACTTCTGGTGACCTAAGTTGTGTGAGCATTGTTAAACTCTTTGAGAGCAGTGACCGTTCGCCTAGCGCAGTATTTCTTATCCTTTTTTTTCTTATTGGCCACTACCGGTTGAGACTCGACCGTCATTTCTCACAACATATATTGAATTAAACCATTTGCTTGAATCTTCATTTTTCCACAACCACCGTTTTCATGAAAAGTATATCGCATCGATTGCTGCCTTCTCTACTGTTTCTCCCCTCTTGGTGGAAACAATATCTTGAAAAACATTGAGTTTTTAAATTTTGTTATTTTGTTCAATTTCAACTGGAATTTCGTTATGCTTCTACTGGGGGCGCCAAGAAGGTCTTCACTTACATAAATACCAAAGTTTGTCTGCGACAATCGTTGGATGTCACACAAAAGTGGTTACCTTTTGTAGGCCGAAAGTGGCTATTTTTGTTGGTCGAACTATGCGATTTTTCAGGTTGCAGTTGAAATCGTTTTATATCATTAATTCAGAAAAGGTTTGAAACGGGTCCCAAACAGTAGGCCAGTACTCTTCAACCTTTTTTATTACGGTGCACCCTTAAAGATACTTTGAAGAACTCATGCACCCTGTTTACTTAAACTCATGCACCCTGTTTACTGACACTTCCCCGGTGTCCCCCACGTAATTGCGCCCATGCTTGGAAGTACCCGGTCTAAATAAACAAGTCCCCTAATTCAGTAACTCAGCTACATATTCAGTTGATAATGGCTCATTGCCTGTTGCTTATGAATCACGAATATATAATCATCTAATTACAATTTGCTTGATATGGTGTGATGCTTATGCACCACAGTTTAGATTGTGCAAAATCTCGGTTAAATCCTGAAAGTCATTGGTTGGTTAATGGTTCATTTTTGCTAACAGAAAGTTTTTGTAAAATTATCTGTTTATTGTGACAAGTTTCTGATGCACCTTTTTGAACACTTTTTAGTCACCCGCGCATATTTTGGTGCATCCTAGGGTGCACCGTGCACACCGGTTGAAGAGCGCTGCAGTAGGCCTCGTTTTTCACAAGCTACGCAGGTCTCGTATATCTACAAAATGTATTTAAAAGGCAAAAAAGCATGCTGCGCGCAAGCGTTTTGTTTTGGCTATCCGTAGGGAAATCAGTGAAGAAACAGTGTCTGAAATGCATTTGCCATTTGTTTTGGCTATCCGTAGGAAATCAGTGAAGAACAGTGTCTGAAATGCATTTCCGACCTGGTTAGAAGCAGAACGGTTCTTCGTAGACTTGGTCGTGACAACTCATGCCCCACGATAGGGCTCAAATATAAAGCTAAATGACGATCACGTTTCCAAGCGAAGCTTGTGCATTTACATGTACATGAAAGACTTATTTATTGCTGAAGCGACAATTAAAAAACAACACGTGAATAAAAGATATTTTCCAGGGCACTATTCCCATTTTAGGTAGCTTTGCTGGCTATCTTGAAAAACAAGCTCATAATCGCGTGATAGACTCACACTGGGCCTTAAGCATATTGCCCTAAAATACATTTAACGACACTTATGAAGGTAGATTTTCGATCAAGTCTCTAATACCATTTCACATTTTTCGAGATTGAATTGATGATATGAAGAAAAAACATCAATCCAGACCAGGTTATTAAAAAGGTTGTGACACCGTTCAACAGAAGTGATATGTTTGAGCAAGTTCCTTAAGCAGAATCATTGCCCTGCAAAACTTTCCTATTCGTTGTCCTCAAAGTGGCGCATATATTCGGGCAAATTGAAAAATTTTCCCTCCCTAAATCCCAAGATTCCGGTATGCCTTTGGTTAAACGTGTGTACCATGGTTTTGTTGAGGCGCGTCACTGCGCGCAGCAATCACGGGCGTAACGACGGGGGGCAAGGGGCACAATTCCCCGGGCGCCGAACCACTATGAAGGCGCCGAATGACTGCGGGGCGCCGAGAAGTCCTAACAATGGCACAAGTACTTCAGTGCAGTACATCTGCTTCCGAAAGACCTCAGGTTCGAACATGGTGACGCCAAACTTGCTTCTTGCCCCGGGCGCCATCTAACCTCGTGACGCCCCTAGCAGTAATTCAATACTCCTCTGCGTTGTCCATGTATATGAAGTGAGGGATTGGACAATTACATAGTCACAGTAGGTCATAATTCTTGAGCTAATCGAGCACGTTCAATGCATTTTTATCACACAGCGGCAAGTTGTTTGCTAACGTATACATCTGTAGCTTTTTCACGCTGTATTGTGGTTCAACAAGCAAGGGCGTAACAAGGAGGGCGCAATTCCACGGGCGCCGAATCACTCTGGGGGCGCTGAAATACTGCGGGGGACGCCCAAAAGACCTAACAATGACGCAAGCACTTTCTTCAATACAGTGCATTTGCTTCCGAAAGACCTTATGTTCGAACATGAGGTTGCCAAACTTGCTTCTTGCCCCGGGCGCCATCTATCCTCGTTACGTCCCTGTCAGTCAGCAGATTAGTTCCGTCGGGAAACTCATCCACTCACTTTCATGTGATGCAGACGAACTGCGGACTCACGAACTGAACTGGCAACAGCCCTGAAACTGGTTTCTCGTTTTCATTTTGGAAACTTGTAAAATCTTGAGTCAGTTACAAGCTTTCCATATTGCATTCCTATTTTTACTGCTGCCTTTCCTTTTCCTTTCAAGGCGGTTATCAGGCATTAAAGAAACAAACTTGCAAAAAACAGACCACTTACGTACAGCCCAGCGGCAAGCCGAGAACTGTAATAAACGAAAGCGACTGCGTTTGTGAAGACTAGGCAGTTCTCACGCGGCAAAGAAATAACGAAACAGTGGTGCTGGTACGAAACAATAGCATTGTTCGCGCTATTCCATAAGAGGTTGGGTAAAGTCCGGCATGTAAATCTTGACGTTTTCTAAGAGAAAAAGATTAAAGTATTTTTCATCTCTGTTTCTACTTTCAGGGGCACCAACAAGGGGGGCATTTATGGCAAAAGGCCATTTGCCCGCCATTCAAGGGGGCGCCACAATGCGTTTGGGTGGCAGTTGCCCCAAACTGCCCCCCCTGGACCCGCCGCTGATTTTAGGATTAAATTAATTGATTTTGCGGCTCGCCAGCGTTAATGCACAAATCATGCGGCCCGTGATAGTACATAGGTTCCCCATCCCTGCTTTAGGTGAAACTTCGCTGAAAGGTGCCCACTACAGCCAACGCTCAGAAAAAAATTAAGAAAAATGATGGTGAATCCGAATGCAGATGGCTATACTATGACCCTAAATCACCGGAATGTACTCCGAAAAACGCAAAACATCAACAAACTACTGAAAACCAAAATAAAACTAAAACCGAAAAATACGCTAAGTGGGGGCCCGGTTTTTACATTTAGCTTGTCAGGGGAGAAGGTGATTCGCCCCTCTGTTCTTCTGTCAGTTGTGACACTGCATGTAGGTCTGAGACTGCAACGTAATATGTTTTTTTGTTCATTCCTGTGATTATAAGACATATTGAATCGCTACAAAGCTTGCCGGAAATAAATTTTTGCGATGCTGAGTTGAAAACACAATTTTGGGATTGTAATGAAAAATGCCTTATGAGGACATTTCATGCAGCTATTTGTTTGAGATTGGTATATTTCTCATCCATATTTTACTATTTTGTGTTGGAGCAGAAAAAATTAACATTGTGGTCTGTGCAGTTATTGAATAAACATTACAGAAAACGTGCATAGTCTGGGTTGTAGGAAATGTCTTATTCTCTGAACGAACGCTCTAATTTTAGTCAGTGTTACACCGCCAGGTTAAGGCCTTGTCTCCACGAAAAATCACTTTTTTCGTCGTTTTCTCGAACAAGTGTTCTTCCATTAATTCTTAATCTTTGAACATACGCAGTTCGTATTCATTATTTTGTGCTCTGGTCTCATCGTAGAACCAACCACACTCGATTTTTGTCAACATTACGATAAATGTTTGCTGTTGCAATCATCAGCTGGGTAGAAATTAAGGTTGTTTTGGTCATATATTTGTCTGTTTTAATAAGTTCAACTTTCAGTTCTCAATTTTATAAAATTTTATGAATGATAGCAGATGTTGTTGAAAACACTTCCTGAACGTTGACAAAGTTATACAAAACTGTCAAAGAAACCAGGCTAACCTATNCCTCAGTAGTTACTGGTTTTGCAAGTTGAGTGGTTGTGAACGTCTGATAANGCGCTTGGATTATGTAATGTTATTTCAGACTCGATTCTATACGGAAATCCCACACTTTGTGAAAACTGAAGGCTTGTTTGATTATTGTTAGAGCGAAAAATTAGAAGAGAGAATATCGAGGTGACAGCCTGAGCCAAACGTTGAAGACTGCTTTTTGATTGCTTTTGTGCTCTTGTAGATTTTGTAAAAACACTTTTCAAACTTTGCTTAAACAGAATTTCAAAAGTTTTTTGTTTAGAGTTGTTTTTATATTTTTTCTGAAAATACATGATTATAATACAGTAAAACTTTTGTCAATGGAGGTTTATGTTAGTTGACCGTGTTTTTGTTTCAATGTAAACTTAAAAAAAATATAATGTTACTGGAATGATTTAATGCTCTGTAGTTATCTGCAAGACCGCAATTGTTTACAATTTAAAACGTTTTACCGATTCCCATAGAGTTCATAAAGATGACCGTTACTGTTTTCGTCCTTGTCTAAGTGAGTGTGCTTGGTAATATATATTTTTTACTTTATTCTAGTGATAAAGACGCAATCCTGGGAGATATACAGCTATTAAGACGTTACAATCAACTTGCCTTTTTAAAATACATTTCTAAACTAACTTACGCGAATAAAAAAGTGCGCATTGCTGAACTTGAAGCGAATAAGACTGCTACCTTTGAACGCCTTCGCGGCTTAACGGAACTGCTAACTTTTCGAACGCTTTTGCAACTCTACATTTCTGAACTCACAAGAGACAATAAAGATTTCAACAATTTGAAGCGCCTACGCGACTGAATGGGTTGTGTGCTCGAGCTTAACCTACGATTTAGTCGTCGATGCACAAAACACCATATTGCGATGTAAACCAAGATGTGTAAGCAATTAAATGTAACACATTAGTGTAAATAAAAGTGAGTAACATATGTATGTATGTATGTATTCCAACTTGATAAATCTCAGTTGTACTGTCTATCTCTTCAGACGCATTATACGGCATTCTTGACTGTAACCACTAAAATAATTCCCAAATGCATCAGTAAACCGACGTCCAGCGTGGCTAGTCATTATTGTCATTACTGTTTTTCAGCAAATAATATTGAGTGAAATGACAAGAGTGGGCAATTTGAATTGGGAGATTTTCTTTTGCTTTTGACATTTTTTGCAAAAAGAAAGTTAGAGAAGCCCTTTGAAAGGTTTAGAAAAGATGGACCAATTCATGAAAACTTTCAACGAAAATAATATACGTTTGAACTCGAAGCACTTATTTTCCAAAAAGCATCGCGGGCCGCGTGTTTGAGACCCCTAGTCTATGCTAACAATTCCCTAACTATTGATGTGCTTCAGAGTAACATTCGAACAGAGATCAGGAGAATTCCTTATGAGATGTTGGACAGGATCATGACAAATTTCAATGCGTGAGTATCCACAGTGATTTACCGCCAAGGAGTTTTGGATCGAGCACTTATTAAACTCTGGAGCTANGTTCAAAATTTGGTGGTGTGCGAGTAAAAACGTACACCACACAAAGCTTACATGTCATAAAGAAAGGCCTATCAAAAAAATTGCCAAGTCTTTCTTTCCACACAAAATACTATTTTATCAAAAATGGGTACATCTTGTACCACTCTGAAAAAATCTTAACGCAATAGCAGTTTCTTTTTTTGTTTGACATCAACAAATACTTATTGCAGCATTTGACAAACTTCTTGATTCGCTATTTTTTGTTGCTTAACTTCTTGAGGATACGTTTCAAGAAGCGCAACTGACAAAGGGTATAAATAGAGTAGTGCGACGTGTATCCCGAAGCTCGGTAACCATGAATGTGACGGTGCTGGGCTGTAAAGCGTTCTGTGCAGAAGTGTTTTTGACGTGCATGATTCTGTGTAAAAATGAGGTATTTCTTGTGTTTCATATAAAACCACCGTTCCCGTAAACTGGTGAGCAGAGGTTTAGAAGTTTTGCAAAATCAGGTTATTGACAAATGAGAAACCCGTTACTGTCGATAATTTGAAACGATTTCTGTTCAGGTTACAAAATACAAACGATGTTTTCACTTTGTATTTTTTAAATTGATTTGGCAAAAATATATTGACAAATGTTCTTTAACACAAACAATTTGAACGAACGAGTCTTCTGTAACAAATTGGTGCTTGACATTCCAGACGAATGGACCTTAGTTTTTGCATCATGTTATTTTGCTGTTGATTGATTGAATAGATCTTGTTGGTTCGAAGGTTCACCATACGCAACGTTGTTTGTCAAACTGTTGGAGGTTATTTACTGCCAAACTGGTAGTTTTCCGGAAAAGGGTTTGCCCAACCTGCATTTCAATGTGAAAAACGAAAGAAAAAACGTAAAAGTCTTAAAAGGTTTAATAGACAATGTTGATGTTTTTGCTTTTTTATGTTGAGTAAAAACCACGCAAAAGTGAAATCAAACAGTACTGTATTAGCATGTGCGAATGTCGTATTTAGATGCAAGTTTTGAAAAAGTATAACTTTTTTGCACACAGGCCTTACGTTTCATGTTTTTATAAGTGCGCAAAGTTTCTGTTTATCAACGAAAACAGTTTTTCTCAGTAAAACGTAATGGAAAATATGACCAACACAACGTTTACGTTTCAACTTGGTTGGAAAGAGATAAACATTGGATCTTGCGTTTGCTTTGACGGAACAAGATTCTCAGTAGTGAGTGAAGAGGAATTGCTAGAAGAAGTAAAAGCATTTGTTAATAATGTGTGTCTTTGTGGGTCGGGGTTGGTGGCTTGGTGTTTCTTTCGGATTTGTTACAGACCTGAGGTAGAACTTGCAACAGACCAGAAGTAGGTCTTGAACATGAACGTGCCAAAAAACGGTTTTTCCACTAAAACGATTCTTTGCACGTTATTTCATATGTAACGTTTAACATTTGTTTCTTGTGCGTTAAATAAACCAATGGAGTTCATATCGCGGTCAGCGGCTTCGCGAACTGATCTTCTGTGATTGATACACAGAATAAAATAAAATTTATGCCAAACTCAGGCGGAAAGGCAGAACAAAAATGACATGACTTTTACGGATAGTGTTGTGCACATTCCAAATGCTTTTTCCGTTCGTCTGCGAACGTGACGTCGCAACGTTTCACAGTCAGCCATCACAGAACATGAGTCAAGATAAATTCCTGCTCTCACAAGGTATCAATTATATTTCGCACGAGTTAGAGTTTTTCAAACAACATCCCTAAGAGCAGGGACTGGTTTTCAGATTTATAGAACACAAAAAATAAAATTTTGTGAAATTCCATAGAATTTATTGTATATTGTGACACTGCATCACAATAGATTCATGAACACCTTGACTCGGGACTAAATGCTTTTGAATAATATGTAACATTTTCCCAAACTGCTCAATATTGTTAATTGATAGTAAGTTTTTCTTATCGAACTTAATTTCTGAGCATCGTAAAAAACATTTTAACGAATTGATAGACAGGTTGGAGACAGGAACAACCACATACATTTGTTACTTAGCTTCAACATTAATCGTGATGTATTAAATCCACTATCATCATGAACGTACTACTAGCGCTGATCTCCTTGAATCAGAGGTGGGGAACCTATTTACTATCACGGTCCACAACAAAATTTAATTTTATCTTAAAATTCTGCCTTTATCTCCCTAAGGAGAATAAGGAAAGAAAGATATGAGAGGCGAGAGATACTTTTCAGCGCTTACCTTGTAAGTTTATGCTTATCGTGTTGTTTTCTAACTTCGGCAACGAAAATTTTGATGCAGGCCATAACTAAAAGTTAACTCGGACCACATTTGGCCGGCGTGCCGTAGATTCCCCACCTCTGCTGTAAATACATAAAAAGATCAAAGAAAAATTGTTGGTACTTCATGAACATTTAAAAACATACAAATGAGAATTCAGTTTGTTTTGCTCATTGTTAGTCAAAAATTCACATAGTTTTATTTTGTCACAAAACTTCTTTCTTGTTTTACAGGTCGGAATGCCTGGAATAGCACAATATTGGCATGTGCCAAAAAATGCAAAAGGTCAATTCAAAGAGAGGTTTGTTCTTTTTAGTTTACATCTTACGTATGTTGTTTTGCTCATGAAATTTTTGAAAACAAAACGTTTGTTCCCATAAATCACCTGATTTTTCAGAAGCAAACCATTTATATACTCTACGTTGCGTTTCTTGCGAAAAATGCTGAAGCTAAAAAACAATATATTTCGTTGCTCCTGCTGCTTGCAGTGTACAAACATAAAGATACTACCCATCGTGTTTGTAATTGTATTTTTTTCTGATGTAATTTTATCCAAACGTACAATAAAGACTGCAATCGTATGCAGGTTCTTCTGGCTGATGGGAAATTTTCATGTAGGACATTTAGGAGGCATCGTTTGCATATTATATTTTCAGACTTTTTGTTAGAAATAAAAGTCTGTTCCGGATAAAAACAGCCCACTCACGTTTTTTCAGTGCATCCTCGTTTTGAGTTGGAAAAATATGTCAATGTATATTTACCGTATTTCTCTGTAATTTACCATTTGAAATAATTTACAATTTAGAAACTTGGAATGCTGTTAATCCAGTTTTGCTGTACTGATTCCTGCCGTAAAGTATGATTTGATTCCTGCGTTGAAGTATTTTGTTTATTTTTTAAATAGATTTTTGGCTTATACTAAACAAATTCCAATACCTTAAACTTCAATTCTGACAGCGTTGCTTGACAGCGGAATTATCAGGTCAACAACGCACAGTAATTTGCTTTGCGTGCTAAGATCACTGTGCATTCGACTGTCGTACCGCGTGTTTTTCGAGTAGGAGCGATTTGTGATACGTTCGTGATCTCAATCAGCACTGATCATTTTTTGCGGCCCTCGCACGCAATGCATACTTTTAGTATTTTTTGTGATGGTCGAGCATCACTGACTTACCAGAAAAACGTCAGATAAAAAGCGATGATCATGGTCTGTAAAAATAAAGTACTCTTAGATTGTGTTTTTCGTTTCAGTGTTTTTCAACAATGATTGCGCTACTACTGTGCAAAGTCGCAATACCACAGTACTACATATCGGTATCGGAAACTGCATGTTGTCTACCTCCTATTTATTACCACGCAAAAGATCGTCGAATAATTGTTTTATGAGTACATACTCTAGTTTATTTACAGCGTTCCAGCTGAAACAGCAGCTAAAAAGTCCAAAGCCGTTACTTACAGTGTCATGTAACGCGTAGAGCAGTGGTTCGTAAAGTTTGTGTCAGTACCCCCAGGGGGTATTGATATTAGGTGGTGGGGGTACTCAATAGTGTTGGGAAGTAAAGTTCAAATCCAGACTGAAGTCCTCATTCTAAGAACTTGGACTTCCTTCCAGATTGGCTTTTGCAGCTTTCGTTCTAGCAATCTAGCAACATGGTGCCCAGATGAAGAAGATTGGTGCGGATGCATGTGATGCAGCCTTTGCATTGACCTTTTTCCTCACTACTTTAGTGAATGTTTCTTTACCAGTTGTGTTTTATTTCTTGTAATTTTTTTCTTATTAAACTTTGTTGAAAAGGGGTACCCACTATCGAGGTTGAAAATTTGTCTTGGAGGTATTGAAGCGTTAAAACTTAAGGACCATTGGTATGGAGCAATAGCCTTTAACTGCTGTTGTATCATCGTCACGCCAAATAACTACAAGAAAGATATAATCTGGTTTATTTTAGGAAAATTTTTCTTTGAATTCGCTCAGTTGATAAGAGCACAAAAGAGTTCAACTTTTTTGCAGACGTTTTACAATAATTAAATGCAATCTTACTGGGTGTTACGTAATCTATATACAGTAGTCTTTTTACTCTTTCTGGAACAAACATGATTTAAAGCAACCATTTGAAAGTAATGCTTCAAGATTTTTTCAAGCAAAAATATGTGCTGATGCAAAGTTCAATTTTTCGGTTTGAGAGCTTGCTGCAGAATTAGCAATTTCTGGTTATCAAGACTGCCAAAACAATTAACTTGAAATATATGACTTACTGTTTTGCTGGCGAAGCTTGTTAATGTTTGAATCGCACAAAGCTAAAATAAGCTCTTCAAAAAATTGCAATTCGTAGGGCAAAAATAAACTGATTTCCAGCAAAGAAAAGAAATGATTGCTATGGAACATGGTGGCCGTAGAGCCATTCAAAATAATATTCAAATTCTGGGGAACGGCAACATACCAAGTTGCGAAGAACTGCAAACAGTATTGCAAAAATGAACGATTTTATACATTTATGTAAAAAACGGATTGCGATCCTCTTCATTCGAACTGACCAAGTGAACAAAATCTAATTTGAATAGTTGTGTGTAAACATCAACTTTTTTTAGGTGGAGCGAAACCTGGAACCTGCTGGAAGCAAAAGCAAAACGCGTGAAAGATAGAAGTCTCTATTTCGACCAACCAAGAGCTGTTTCCATTATGAGTTTGTTTCCAACGATTTTTAAACAAGCGTTTGAAATAAGCAAAGAAGGCAGCAATTATATGCTTGAAAGTCTGAAGGTACAAAACCAGGCAAATATTCATGGAGTCAAAAAACCTTATTCGTGCATGCAAAATAACAAAGAATCTGCCAGAAAGTTGAAAAGCTTGGAATGGAATTCTGTTAATCAGCATAAAAACTTCAATGATATTCAGAGAAATTTGCTAAGTGCGTTGCATCTAAATGACAAGAAGTTGGACAAAAGTGGAGAAAACTCAGAAAAAAGCGAAAATCACAACAAATCATTTTCCCGAAAGCACACATCGAAAGTTCTCATTTTCTCTGGAGAAAAAAAAGTTAGGCGCGAAGATTACAGCAGATGCTTTTCTCGTATGTCGAATTTGAAAAAACAGAAGCGCATTCATACCAGTGAAAAGTCATACAACTGCAAAATTTGCACGGAATGTTTTGCAGCGAAGTCCAGTTTAAGAAAACACATGCGCATTCATACTGGTGAAAGGCAACATACGTGCAAATTTTTTTCCAACAGTTTTTCAGGTATATCCGGTTTGAAAAAACACATGCATGTTCATACTGGTGAAAAAACATACCGGTACAAATGTCAGGTTTGCAGCAAAACGTTTTCACGGATTACTGGTTTGAAACAGCACATGCGCATTCATACTGGTGAAAAACCATACAAGTGTAAGGTGTGTAGCAAAGATTTTGTACAGTTGTCTCATTTGAACCAACACATGCGCATTCATACTGGTGAAAAACCATACAAGTGTAAGGTGTGTAGCAAAGATTTTGTACAGTTATCTCATTTGAACCAACACATGCGCATTCATACTGGTGAAAAACCATACAAGTGTAAGGTTTGTAGCAAAGATTTTTTGCAGTTATCTCATTTGAACCAACACATGCGCATTCATACTGGTGAAAAACCATACAAGTGTAAGGTTTGCAGCAAGGATTTTTGACAGTTATCTCATTTGAACCAATACATGCGGATTCATTCTGGTGAAAAAACGTACAAACGCAAAGTTTGTTTCAAAGATTTCTCACAGCTGTCTCAGTTCAACATACACATTCCAATTCATACTGATGAAAAGCCACAAGTGCAAGGTTTGCAGCAGAGATTTTTCACAAATGTCCAGTTTGAAAAACTGCATGTGTAGACTAACGGTTAAACTCATCTGTGGTTGCAGATTTGCATCCAATGTTCTTAGCTGTCCAGCTTGAAAGATAACATGCACCGAAATACTGGTGATACTCTATACAGATGCTAAGATTCCACCAAATCTTTTGAAATGCTGTTGAATTGAAAAAAAGACATGTGCATTTACACTGGAAGAATAAAGATGGCTATAAATACTGAAGACCCTTCTTTGCCAGATGATGAAGTTGAATTTTCAGCTGCAAATGCGTATGTGTCGGCGGTCAAAGTCATATAAGTGCAAGGATCGCAGCAAATTGCAGTGGATGTAATTTGTGCAGTTTTAAAAAAACGATCCAATACAGTAAACCTCGGTTAATCCGGATCTTCGCCCATTCAGGATGAAATCTGCTCTTTTCACATCCACGTAATCCGGATTTTTCTGCACTTCCACGCAGTTGCGGTCTTAAGTGCATTGACTGGTCTCTAAGGAAAGAGTTGGCAGCTTTCAGACGCAAAACAAAAGTTCTCACGACCACCAACGAACGTTTGGAATTATCATAACAACGGCCGCAACTTCGCATAACATTTGACTAATCGTAGAGACGATTATTCGTCACACCGACATAGCGTGTCACGTTGAACACAATGCTCAAGGTGCGCCGCACCACGGTTTCAGTCTCTTGATCAGTGTTGAGTGTGCGTGTGTAGAGCATTATCCCTGAGCGTACTGCACTCATTAAGATTATCTGGAGGGCATTACCTTCCAAATAGAGTGACTGCTTTTGGGCCAGTCGCAGAAATCTCTGCTTCAGTCAAAACTCCCAGTTTTTTTCGTAGCCAAGTAATCTTATGAACTTGCCTGGATATGGTGGTGACTATCGTTTTGCTTTTGCGAAAATCTGGTGTTGAGTCTTAAATGTGTTCAAGTGATTTTCACTTATATCTCAGTACTTAAATGACGTCAGGCTAGAAACAACCATCTTCGGTTAATCATGACTGTATTTTCTTGTGAGAACCCACTGGTATAGAAGTATCGTGTATTATAACTTTTCTTCGGATATCGAAGCTGATGCGTCACGCGTGCGCAATCATGGCGATGGAAACTAAGAAACCGCACAAGTGCTGAGATTGCTTTTAGGTTTTTCTTCGAAGGTCGGTTTGGGAAAAACACATGTGCATTCATGCGGATGAAAATTTGTTGCCAATGCAAGAAAAATAGTTGTGTCCAAAAATGAGTAGAAAATAAATACGGTATTGCGTGAACTTTTGGAACAAACAGTTGTGCTGTTCTGTGGAATAATGTGGAAAGGTTTTTAGTTTGGATTACGAGTCGGCCATCGTGATGAGAAGAAGCCTGAAAATGAGATACCTGATCAATGATCACATGAAGGTGTGCATGCAACAGCATGATTTAACAAGGAAATATAAGACTTCCGCGTATTTGTTACTATCTTGCGGAAAGTAAAGTGTTTGAAATGTTAATTTGTCATGAAAATGGGTGTCACGACTGCTATGGTCTGAGTGTTAGGAAAATTATAAATGACCAAACAAACGGCTTAATTTTAGTCGATTTGTTTTTGTGGTAAGCTTTGAGATAATTTTGGTTTTCATATTTTCTTCACAGCACGATATAAACATCTGCTGCATTTGTAACTTTCCGAAAAAGGTGTGTTTTGCTGTTGAATATGCAAATGGATCAAAGAATTGACACACTGTTCACAAATGTGTGTGAAAGTGAATTATTGAAAGAAAATGTTACGTAGTATTGCATGCGCTGTTATTTGTCTGACCCAAGTGCACATCGTGTTAGCGCAGTCGTTAACGAGAAGTGCTCTTTGAAAACCGTTGCTGGTGCATTTCATGTCGCAATTACGTGCTGTGTGTGTTCTCCTGCAGCTAAGTGTGGTTTGTCGTAACTCGTATTACTGCAATTAAACAGACCCTGCACAAGTAAGGGAGGTAAATACTTAGCTTGAGCTAAGGTGTATGGTAGTCAAAGAAGTTTTGAATTTAAAGCTGGTTACGGATGGTTGCAGAAAGTAAATGAGTGAAGACGAACCAGGCATCATAATCAAACAAAGCACAAAATGAAGCAAAAGCTAATATACCACGTGGACAAAAGAGAGATAGAGCAGTTCGGTTCACTTGTTCCTATCAAGCAGTTGCCCCTGGCATCACCAGAACCAGGGTCGCAACGAGCTGAAATTTTCGGTGTGAAGCGACAAAACGATTGTAACTTGTACCTAACAACTGAAGAAGTTATTGGCCCTTTTAAAAAGATTTCAAAAATTTCTGTGAGGGGGCAATTACCCGTTTTTCTTCTGGTTGTGGGCGTGACCAGACCTCTGCACGCCCCTGGGTGCTATACGTTGATGAAGATTATCTTTCAAAATATATGCTTGCATGGTTTAAGCGTTCTCTACATGCGAGTGTTGGAGAAGTTCTACTCGAAGTGGAATAAATGAAGCAATAATGAGAAACTTGCGCACTGACTTGGACCGCTACTGAGTGCAGCGTAAGCCACCCTACTATGACCCATCCCGTCGTTGACCAGCACCGGTTTTGCCCATCTGTGGACCTTCGCAATTTGCATGTGTCTCATAGTACTGTTAGGGCCGGTTTTAAGCCGATTTCTTCTAATGGGACTACGCCTACTAACCAACGCAAACTTAGACTTTCTATCGAAACTATTTGTTTATAGTGCCGGCGCGGGGCTCAATGTTTTGAGGGACTAAACCGGTACTCAAAGTTTTTTTCAACGATTTCTCAAAATACGGTATAAACTCGCTTACCACCATCCAATTACACTAAAATCTTGCTTTGCAATCATCTTGGTTTTCAGATAAAACATGCGGTCTCTCGAAGTGTCTTTGCAATCAGCAAGGTCAGACCGTAATAAAACCCTGGAGGGGCTCACAGTGTTTTGTAAGCGTGGGTCCGTTACCACGGAAAATCCAAGTGAACTGCGCGGTTTTTAACACCCTCATCCAGGGCCGGATTAAGGGGGGGCAACGGGGGCAATTGCCCCGGGCCCCCCGCTAAAAGGGGGCCCCCCGTGATGAAATTTATTTGTTTCAA
>JGI24021J15306_10004596_pt1 | contig 16110 bp, 14 predicted proteins | sample Ectturendosymbi1_FD_15306 | JGI IMG/M metagenome (IMG submission 15306) | reverse complement strand
CACGCCTCACCAGGGGGGGATCGAGCCCTTACGCGCTTTTCAACATGGAAAGTTTTTTCAATAAATTCACCAACAAATACATTTGCTTTTACAACTTGTTTAAAGTCAGTGGGGTCTTGAAACAAAGGACATTTGCTCCTCATGGGAGGCGTGGAAAAGAAAAGGTTAAGAACCACTGATTTAAGGGGGGGTGGACGAGCTGCTTTGAGTTGAAAAATCAGTGAAACACTGCAAAAAAAGTAATTCATTCTTTGGTGAAACACTTCCCGCCAAAACATTTCTGCTGCCGCGCAAGTTTTAGTCTCGCAGCAGACCCGCTTGCCCCTTCTGTTGACGATTGTACGTTCTTTTCCTCCGCAGGCGACATACAAGTACAAAGTCTTCCGGTCACGCTTCAACGCACTATTCACGTGGCCCACTCTCCTCTCCTCGCTGGTTCCGTTCACCCGCGGAAAGGACGGCGTCCTGCGCCCTGTTGTGCCCATCAAACGAGTCGGGGGGGCAGGGGAGCAAGATGGCGGCGCCCCGGCAAAGAAAACGAAATTGCACTGACTCGTTGTTTGTTTGTCTCTCGCTAGTTCTTGTTTTGTATTCTAAAATCACTCCAAAAACCTTTTATTACATCACAGAGAAGCCCTTTCAAAATCGCGCGAGATTTTTTCACACGCTCCTCTTCCCATGTGTCTTCGTCACGCTTGGACGCACCCGTGACGTACCGATTTGCATTCGGGGAGTGACCAGGATCTTTGCGACTAATCGCTTCGCCGAAGGCGCGATCCACACTTGTCCCACGTATTTTTGCGCAGTTCGCTTTTGTTTCAATCACTGGATCCGATCTGTGGTTGTGACGTCACAACTGCCACCGCCATGCTGCTCCTGTGAGCACGTTGTGCGCTGAACCACCTGCATCTTCTTTTCTGACTGCCTGAATTGAGGACCTAACACTGGTTCTTGTGACGAAATAAAGAGCGTTCGCTGTGACGTTGAATTGTTTATTGCTGCGCGCGACGAAGTGCAGAGGAGGTCGTTCTTCGCGAAAGGTCATCAGAACTTCTTATCACGGCTGCGAGCCTCGTTGCTAGACAAAAAACAAAGTCCCTTTTATTACGTCACAGACAAGCCGATTGACCGTTAACCCAGCCCGTTGTTACGTTGCAGTTAACGGTCATTGTTGAGTTTTCGCAAGCAAGGAAGCAATCTGTTGACGACATCGCGCACGTAACAATGATCAGGCATCGCCGAGGTCGGCCATTGTTATAAGTGGGAGGGCTGCCTTCGGGCGTTCTGATATTATTGTCAGCGCGGAGATCGTAACAAGCGGTTTTAGAATCGGCTCTGCTCGCCAATGCATCGCCCGGTGCATCTATGACAAAACAAAGAAAACTTCCATACGAAGCCTTTTTCCTCGTCGCGAGATCTCACCGTTTACTTCTCAGGTGTTGTCGACGCTGCTCGTGACGCGTCCTCTCGCATACGCCGCAGGGCGCATAAGACGCGACGCGGTCGGCGAAAAATGCGCAGATGATCGCGAAAAAGAGGACGGACGAACGAAAGTTTCAAAGAGTATTTAGAAGTTGCTGCACGATAGTCGCCCTAGGACCAGGCCAGAGGCTGTGCCCGAGGAAAGCAATTTAGAAAGGAATAAAAGTAGCCAGTATATATTCGAACCGACAGGCGTGTTGTTTTAGGCGCTGATAGCCAGAGTTTGGCAGCAGGAGAAGGCAATCTTTTTAGCAAGAGCTCGCGACAATTTTGCCTTCAGGGTTTGACCGAGTTTGGAAAAATAAATCCTGCAAATATTTTGCTACCCGCACGCCCGCTTTGGCGCAGCCATTCGAGTGGGTGAGTGCGAGTAACGTGTACCGCTCCCGACCTTTCGGTTTGTTTTTTTAACGTCTGCAAAAAGAAAAACGAAAACGAATTTCTTTTCGATAAAGTTACCATCAGACAACTCCCAACGTGGCCGTTACAACCATAGCAGCCTTTTCAAGATGGCAACCAACGCTCAAACAGTTGATCAGCTTCGTGACGTCACAGAAGATGCTGTGGCTTGAGGCGCGAAGTTTTTTCCTTCATTGCAAAATCGCTTTCGCAAAGGCTGCAATTTTGAAAATTTTCGCGCGTATACCGTGGGCTGCAACAATTGTGCCGCCGTTTCTACAAAAAGTGATTGCACATTTTGAAGAATGTGAGAAGTTAAGAAGGATATGTCTACCTTAAGTTTTCGCAACAGGTGTACAAACCAAACCTTGTAAAAACTCTTTCGTGTAATGCATTTCAGAGTAAAGTTGCTTGCTTTTCACAGCACCTTCGCGTCAAAGCTAAGGCACAAATACTTCTTCTTGAAGCAACGTCTCTATTCCGATTACGACAGAATTGAAATTCTCGATTTTTTAAAGCTTTTGGTCATATCTTTTTCTCGAAAAACAAGAAATGGAAAAAACATTTCTACCAACCAGAACTGTTCATCGAAAACACAAGATACAATAAGTTTCTTGTATTTTTATACAAAGTACAAATATTTCTTACAGAAAATAAACAATTTTTCGAATCGCTCTCGAAAGCTTTGCAGACTGAGGTATCGCGCCTATCTCCGGCATGTTAACTTCGTTCCGTCCATCGTTTCTGCGAAACGAAAACGTAGATTTGTTGTTCGCTTCTTTTTTTCTTTGGTTCATTCCATTCACGGCCAATGCCAATTGCAAAATATATACCGATCTCACGCAGTAGGAGAAATATTTAATCAACGGGAAAGCGCTGTTTTATCCTCCGGTTTGGAGCAAACACCATGTTGGGCAAGTTTGGTTGAACGCGTGTAGATTAGAGCGCCCTCTCCTGGAAAACGTACTGCTCTCCACAACCTCGTGGCTGAAAAGGCTGAAACTTAGCGCTGCCTGGTGCTTTGTGAAAATAGTGAATAATAACGGAATAAACTGAAGATACAACCCAAACAATAGACAAGATGTGGAAGAATCTCTATCCCACGCCCTTCAAAATAGTTTTCTCAAAAAAAAACAAAAAAACATACGCGCATTGATATTACGACTTTATGTGGCAGTGCAAAGCGGCCAATACCTTTTTACTAGTATTGCTACTCGCTCATCAAAGGTCGCCCACGAAAATCATGTTAAAAATCTCAAAGCAATGAAGCCATATATGGTAATAGCGCATGAAACCTGATAGCTTTCACACCATAGGCGTAATCAGGACGTCATAGCCCACCCAAATTTTTAAAATATCTAGTCATTTGCGCTTTGAGAGGCGGTATTCCTTACAAAATACTGTTGCTCGCCTAAAATCAAACATTTCGATCCTCCAAGTTCTCCCCAAAATTTTGAGCTGGCTACGCTACTGTTTCAGACTCACTTACTAACGATGATTGCAAATCTCCATTGTTGAAACTGAAAAAATAATAATTAACTTGAGACTCGCATAAAATGCATTTTTTAAAATAACGAGCAGGGGATGAATTTCCCAACTGGCCACTTATGAAAGGATTCGCTTCATTGGAATGTTACGGCACTCACTTAGTTGAACATGAGACTGTTGTGAACCTGTTTCACCAAATCCGTACAAAGCGAAAGCTTTATTATCATCCGTATAATCAAAACGTTTGAGAAGAGTTAAGCCAAAACTAGGGCGAAGCTTTTTGTGATTTTGTAACAATGTTTTAGTATCTTTGGGCGTAGCTGTCTTTGTTACTTGTCAGTAACAAAATAGGTAATAGTTTTTGTTTGGTTCCCTTAGACCTTTCCTGACACTGCTAGCCATGTCTATTCTGTATGCATAAGTATTTTTTTCTAGCAAGATTTGGAATTCGTTGACACTTTTGGACATAACTGTAGAAAGAGCAAATTTATCTTTTTTGCTTCCCAAATGTTTTCATTCTCCCACGACAATACCTGTCACCCATTTTACATTGTAGCTGTTCATACACGCACGTGTACACAGTGGCGATTCTGAAAGCTACTAATAAAAGCCTCCCCTTGAAAATTAAACTAAAACATCCCTTTTGTTTAATTTATTTAGTTTGTTATAATTCCACCACAACAACGTTCTTTGCAAGAGTGCTGACACCTTCATAAACCCTGTAGATGGAGTCGGCTGAACATTGGCACAACAACCCAATCTGAAAGTAATAACACAGTTTAATTAACATCGATGTTTCGCCTTATGGGTATGTTGCGGGATTTGTGCTGATTTCAAATGTCTGTCATGCTGTGTTCTTTTTATACACAAAAAACGTCAACCTTTATACACATAAAAAGTTACACAAAAACGTCAGAATTTATACACAAAAAACGTCATTCTTCTACAAGCAATTTTCACAAAACTTTAAATTTTTTGACACCTGTGAAATCTCTCCGATGCAATGTCGAATTTTTGTTTTTTTCGGATTTTTCTGTTCTTTCGAAATTGTCCAAAAATATGTCTTTTTTTGCGAAGTAAAAACCTTGCACTTCCTCAGAGAAACTTTCAAAAATGTTTAAATTTCCTATTACTGTTTTGAAAATCGTTTCAGTTAACCTTTTTTGGTTTAACTAGTTCTTGCTGCTGTAGTACATTTCAAACACAAATCTTTGCTTGAGAAGCGTTGGTTCAGGTACTTGTTCGCATTTCAGATGTTATTTAAACAAATTATATTAATTTTTCGCTCAACAAACAACAGTAAAACCCAGCACTGTAGCAGTTGACATTTCTGTTAACGTGGCTCCATTTTCCAATTAAGTCAAAGGCTATAAACAAATCAGAAAATTTTATTTTTTCGTGAACACTTGTTTTATAATATTTGTAACTCAAGCCACATCTTGACAAATCTGTGTTATTCCGATCCAACCTTATCAACATGGTGAAAGCGTTTTACTTTTTCAGGGAAAACTGGTCGCACGCAGGGTTTGCTTGTGTTGAAATCTCTCTTTGCCAGAGCAACGTATTACACTCGGCGTGTGCAGCGATGACTGAAATACGTGCTTTAACTGTCCGAGGGTCGGAGTCCCCCCATCTGCAACGGCCACCCCCGTCACAGTCTGTAAACATACCAGTGCAGAGCGACGCGACTCCATCGATTCTCATAACGGAGGAGAGCGAAGCAAGTCACTCGCGAATGGCATCGCCCGCTCCGAAACGGCCTCGTCTCGAGGAAAGTCACGTGATAGTGCTTGGGCAACAAGCAGTGGCCGTGTCAGACCCAAGCCAGTCACTGCAGCAACAGCAGCTGGTGCAGGGAATTCCCGGGTTTGCGCTGCTGCAACAAACCCTTGAAGTAAGCTTGCTTTCTGTAAATGTAGTGGTACACAGTAGTGGCGTACCCAGCCCCCAATTTTTTTGGGGGCCAAACTGTTTGATTTTAAGCGAGCAACAGTATCTTTGTTTGGGACACCGCTTCTCAAAGCAGAAAATGACTAGATGCGCTAAAAATGTTGGGGGGCATTACCCCCTGGGCCTTTCCCTGACTATGCCTATGGTGTAAAGTAGAACTCGTTTAGTAAATCCAAGGATAATAAGTCCAGTCCCATATTAAATCCAAATTGCCTTAGGACGGAATTTTTCAATTAAAAGATCTGTACTTAAAAACTCCACAATCCCCTTTATATATGCAGTTTGTTCAAAGCAAGCATTTTCATCTTGTTATGACTGTTGTGAACAGACTGTATTAGTTTAATGTCAGTCGATCCAAAAACATGTTTCTCACCAAATCGAGCATTTTCAAACTGTGATTGTCGCGCAGGCCGTTGCCTGTTGCGTCACACAAACGGTTGTGAACAAACAGTTGCCTTGTGTTGCTGTATAGCGGGAACGCTGTCAAACATGCCGTTCCTATTTGGTTTCATTCTATGAAAAGAAATATAGATGATCAAAAGAGAGACATTCCCACCCAAACAAAATTTGTTGCTTCAGATTTTTAGCGTTTAGCGCATGATTCATCAATGCAGCAAATTAACTGTGTCGTTCAGCACACAGTTTGAAGCCGTTCAGGACTTCCACCCAGTGGCGCACGTAGAAGATTTTCAAGGGGGGATTTCATTCAGTGGCAAATGGTGGGGATTTATATTTGGTGTGCGCTGTTTGTGACGTCATATTCATGTTTCCAAACAACGTTGTGACGAAGTCTGTTGACACAATGTGCTTATTCTTCTACAAGCATTCCCCTTATTTTGAGTCATTGCACTGAATATAAACTATCAGCGCTCAAAGTTAGGATATCGGAGGAAAATACACTCAACGCTACGACACAGTAGTTCCTACCTGCAAAAATATCAGGCTATGCGTTAAAACTGGGGAGTAAAACACAATCATCACTACGTCAGAACAATTTACAACCGTAATATGAGGCTGCGCTAATGTCTTCTCGAATAACAGCAGTCGAGCATAGAAGTTATGCGGCTGGATTGGCTGACGCACACCCCGGCTTGCAAGATCGAATCTTGCTAAATCACACAAGAATTGAAAATGCGCATAAAGTACGCAAAAAAACTTTCGTTTTTTTTAGTGTACACAAGTCCGGCAAACTTTTAGTTTTCCTTTTTCCCTGCTGAGACATTATCAAATGCCTGAATGCTTCTATGTTAACAACTGNTGTTTTTGAGCTCGTGCAACTGTTCTATCATGCTACAAAAATTGGGAATGTAGTCAATGGTCAGCGCATGCGCTGATCAGTCATAGCAGACAAAATATAGACAATTGTTTTGGATAAAGTGAACTAGTGTGGAACCCAATCTTAAACATGCGTAGTGGACGAAAGGTCTGCAAAAAGTGATGAGATGATTCCCGGATGGAGACGATAACCCAGATTCCCATCTAAACCTAATTATTACTTTTTGGCTTATTTGAAATGTACCTTGAAATTTGAATGAAAATTCATTCCTTGGTATTTGCATTAAGTCGACAAATTAACAAGCAAAATGTACGCGAAAACAATTAATATCCTTTGCACATCTCATAAAGTTTTTAGATATGAAATTCAAGGAAAGTAAATTATGAAACTCAAGGAGAGGGTTTAAACCCCAGAATCCCTACCCCCCTTGCGTACGCCTTTGTGTTCACCACTTAGTAAATGAAACTGCTTTTATTAAAGACTTTCCAACACAACGGTGACGACACTTACGGGTGGAACCTTATCTGGATTTCAGTCTTACTGATAGTGACATTAACGTTCAGGGTTTTTGCAAACCGATCTCTTTGCCATCACGTTGGACAGACGCTGCTTGCTGTAACTGTGAGGGTAAATGACATAGAAGGGACTTATTGAACCTTAGAGAATGGGTTTGCTCTAGTCTTCAAAAATTGCGAAGAGCAGGTGCACTTGCTGCGCTCAAGATTCGAAGACTCATTCGACATTTCGGCGGTAGTCTACTGCTCCATGCCCGCCTGAGCGGTTTTCGTGAATTCGGGTGTCGTTTAATGGCGTGAAGTGCCTAAACGAGATATTATTGACCACCTGCAAATGCTACAGGTTTTCTCATATTCGACTTGATGTCTGAAAACATTCGAATGTGTTTTTACAACTTAAATTGCGCCGTGAAACTTAAGTCAAGCACTGAACTACCGGCCAGCTTTGGTGACAACCCCACCGTGCAGCAGGGTTCCCATCTGCCTAAGGCTATTACCCTATCGGATATCAAACAGCCGACGACAATATCGCTGTCCTTACTGTTGTATCATTGTGACGTCACAATCGGCACTAGCAGCTGCGTGGTAGCAGGTTTGAAGGAAACGAATAGTTATAAAAATGAAAGCTACTGGATTAATCTATAAGTTTGACATGGGCATGCGCCATGACAGTGCTTCTCAAAACTTTTTCTTGCAGTGACACAAACATCGACAGCAACCAGCAACCCACCTCACGAAACTACTTTTCACACAACTACTTTTCATAATCAAGAAGTGAACTTCACGTGTCAATAGAAGCATTGTGACGTTACAATGACAATGATATAGTAGCAATAACAACGTTGTGATGTCCCACTGATGATAGCATAGTAGCAATCGGTTGGCTCAAGACTTTTCGCCTCAGAAACGAAATTATGCATTGGAGTACTGTATCAATAAAACTTCGAGAAATTTCTTCGAAAATAAACAATAATATCATGGCGGCTCACCCACCAAAATCAAGAGGGGCTAGTGGTTTAGAAGCACTGCGCTGCGGTTTATATTCTCCTGAGTCAGTGGTTCTCAAGCTTTCATGAGCCGTGGCCCCTTCTGAGTTTAACTGGCGAATACTTAATATATCGTGACACTTGGATTATGCAATATCACGACAAAGCTACCTAGTGAAGGCCTCTGTTCGTGGCCCCCAGAGAACCGCTGCGTGGCCACCAATGGGGCCGAGGGCCTCGTTTGAGAAACTCTGTCTTGAGTGAAGATGACAACCCCTGATGAAACTTTCTCATAATGTGTTAAAAGTCAGAATCATCATGATATGCAATGCGGAAAATGCGTATGGGAAGTTTGTTAAGCGGTACAAGTTTGTAAAGATACACTAAACAACGGTTTACATTTAGTCCGATTCGTAAACAGATTATACACATGGCCTCTGGATAGGGTTGCCAGATGCGTTTTGTAAAAATACCGGCCGGTTTGTCAACAGCGACAGATCTAAGCTGTGTCGTAATTCGTAAGTGGTACAGGGGAAACATAGAGACAATCAGTATTGTTAAGCCACAATTAATAATTTGCTCGTATTTTGGCTGGCTCATTACATTTCGGTGTGTGTGTGTGACGTAACAATCACACCAAGGATTGCGTCAGCAGCAGCAAATAAACTTCGCTGAAAGAACTGTCCTGACAAGATCGACTACTAGAGTCAATGTAATTTGAGAAATTCTGCGTTTTTGAAGTTTCGACAAATTATTCATTTTCAAAATACCGGCCTTTTATCGGCATCTACTAAATTAGCAATAAAATACCGGCCATCTGGCAACCCTTTCTCTGGAAAGTCATGCATTCAACCAGCATAGCCAACGAATTCATGCATATAAAAAATGAATTCATGCATCACTGTTTTATTTTTCAAACCTAAAAGCTTTTTGCTGCACATGATATCTTTTTATACTTCAAGTTGTTCTTTCAACCGATGCACTAGGGACAACTGTTCTACGGTCTTTGTTTTGTCCAAAAAACTCCCCAATTATTTGAACAGGCATAACATCAGACCAGAGGTTACATCAAATTTAAGGGATTGTTGAAGGGTTGTGTTTTTGCCTCTTGCACAGCAATGTTCTAATGAACTTCGCGCTCGTTCCTAAAATGATGCTTGTTTTAGGCCCGTCCCACCTCAGCCAGCCAAGCTGATCAAAGCCTCACGCAGCTTGACACTGTTTCTTCCGACACCTTGCAGACTTACAGTGCGTCGCCGACAACAGTTGTCACCAGGTAAGAAAGACCTGATTTCAGAATTATATCATTGGTTAACTATCTGAGAATAAGTCGCGAGACAAACTTACTACGATGAAGTTAGAAGAAAGATTGCTGCAAAGAGTAAATGAAATTCTCGACCTTGTTCTGCAACTTAAAACACCATCCTCACGTCAAAAGTAGTTAAGAAAGGCAGCATATTTGTTGTATATTGGTGAAACCAAACACATAACAAAAGGTAAACAATCCGTTGATATCAAGAATTTGCAAAAAATGACCTGCGCAATATTTCGAGTTTCAAAAATCAGTATTTTCTCAGTTAAAGCAGTTTACAGTGCGGCCAAGCGGGACACATTTGTAGTGTGACACATGCACGAAAATGATTTTGTTTATTTCAATTCCATCAGCCTTGTCTACTTATACCTCAATTTTCATTTAACAGCTTTTATTCTGTTGTGCCTGCATATATATTGTTTCCATTACGCATGCCTTTGGGTTTTTTCCTTTTCTTCCTGGGAGCACTGAAAGTCTGTTGTACATCTTAAAACTCATAGTCGTTTACAAAACTTGGTGTCAAGATTTCCAACATCACTTCCGTTTTTGTGCAGGTACCAGCCTGGCAATCCCATCGACTTCCAACCGCCCTACTTTCCTCCCCCTCATTACCCCCACCAACCTATCGATATCCACAACTTACAAGTTACCGACCAATACATACAAGCGGTGAGTTGAATTGTATCATGAAAGGCTTCTTTGAAGACACCCGACTGCAGTGATCTACAATAGTTTGAAATGACCATTTAAGTTTTCTTTTGCATTGCGAAAAATCAACAATCGCAAAAACACACACAAAATCCATTTTTCAGTTACTTTCTCATAAAAAGAAGGAACGACTGTGGAATCTATCAATAAGCGTTATTAGCTTCCGAATAAATAATCGTAACAATCGTCACACGCGCTAGCAACCTCTTCTTGCGCAAATCGGCGTCGCGCGTTTGGTTTGTCACGAGGATATGAACCATACGTGGTTTGGAGCTGTCATGATGCGTCAACTGGCTCAGAAAAATATCTTTGAATCAGAATAAGCCAGCAAGGCAATTGGCGCGCTAAATATCGTGCGTGCGTGCACGCAGTGATAACAATTTTTACTTGTTTGTGCGTGACCAAGACGTTTTGTGAACGAGGTCAAGCTGAGCGTTTCCCCAAAAGAATTGCTAACCTAAAAACGTTTCTTAAGCTTTGGCCAGGCTCGATACACCCAATGCATCTCGAGTATCTTTTCCAGACGACAGATTGCAACTGCTAGAGATGCTTTGCTTGCTTATCTATAAAGTTTTTATTTTGTTTGACAGCCATATGCTTACGCCGGCCAACAACTTCCCAACATTCACACGTCATTACCTCATCACGTGATCGAAAAGTAAGCAACTGTTTTATGTCATCTCGTTTTGTGCCTCAGCGATATTTGTTTTGTTTGTGCGCTTTAAAGTTGGTGGGATCTTTGAAGACCCTCTGTGAAATCGAAATTACCTCGACTTACGTTATTGAACACGTTTTGCAAGAAGAACAGCTGTACTCTGGCCTTGCTTTTCTTTGATTGAACACCGTGGGAATTTGCGGTGGCCGGGCGTCCTTCGAGAAGAGCATTGTTTCGTAACTTCGCCTCCGATTAGTGAGTTTGCGTAAGCAGGTTTGAAGATACCAGCTGCCTCGAGAAAGTTGTTAATTTTCTGCTCAGTTGCTCAGTATCACGTCATCACGTGCAACTGTGTGAGAAAGAGTCGACGTCGAATGAGCAGTAAATGAAACATGGCCGCTTCAGTCTGGGTGTGAGCAAATTAGAAGAGCTGCGCTCAAAAACGTCTGTTGTTTTTGTTTCTTGTACAAGATGCACACCGTCGCTGCGTTCGCGCTGCGAGCTTTAATGACTGGGTAGTGTTCGGGCCTCTCTGACTCACCGGCTCATAAATGGTTCCCGCGAATCAAAACCGCAAGTTGTGGACTCGAAAAACTCAAGCATTTTAGACCCTCGTGTCCCGCTGAACTGGCAGGTTATATGCGTCGTCGTTCTTGCGCCACGCAACCGCATCAAACTTCCTGGCCGCAAAACAAACACTTAAATGTTTCGCTTTCAAACGTCATAAATAATTTCAATCGACTTGGTCGACTGTCTTTGTCGCCTTTGGTGGAAAGTACGAAGGCTGAGAAATATATGCAGTAAATTGAAGACCATGTTGCACTGTGACAAATTGCACATGCGGCCGATTGTAGATTTCGTGAGGTTTTTTGTTTTGAAAAATCTTTGTAGGAGTGGAACCTTTAACTCTACGACTTGCTTCGGCGCCAGACAGGGGTGGCTAGAATCACAACTATGCTCCATGAAAATTTATGGTTTTGTGACATCACATTATAAGATATATCTGTCGAGATATGTGACATGTATTCAAAAACAAGACAGGTTTGCGCTAAGTTGCCGTATATTTTGAGGTCTTTCTTTTGGGAAGACATAGACTTACAATTTGGGGTACACCCATACCCTGTTTGGATGATAAAGTCAATAGATTTATTACTTTACTGCGTTCTTTTTTACGAAACTTTCTGAAGACTAACTTCTCTCTACTTCTCTGACAAAGTGAGGACGGTGGTCTGTTACTCCTTTCTTCTCTCTTGACTCTCGTTTTCTTTTTTTCCTGCACAGCAGTGTTTGAACTGTTTTTTTGTGCGTTAATTGCCGGAGTGTGGCTCTCGATTGGTTTACATTTAACACAAATCAGTGATATTTTAACTGCTGTTTTTATGGTATTTGATTTTTCTTTTTTCATTTTGCTCCTCTACAAACTACAGACTCCTTTTCATTCTTTGCTTCCTAACATTCAATTTTAATTACTTTTTTAATTAAATTAAATCCACTAAATCCACTCCTTTGTATACACAGGCATGCTCTCTTCATCTGTAATTTGTCTTCATTTGTTTTGTGTTTGTTTGTTTATTTACCCAACTGTGCTTATTTTATTTCCAACAATTGTTCATAAACACTTGTTAAAAAGTGATTACCGGGGTTGAGTTGACTAGGTGACCTCTGTGGTCTTTCACCAATGCCATGTGACACTCTTTGTTTACAATGACCAGTTATTTTGCCATTGTCTTTTCATTTAAACTGCTGCCGACATGTGCAAAACTAAAGGACACACCATTGCAGGGGCACAGGTTTAGACGTGTATGAGCGACAGCCGGAAGACATTTCAACAAGTGACGGTGTTGTCCAGGAGGCTGGCAGTTTGCTCTCCCCGATACACATCATTCCCAACCTACCTACGGTATGTTGTGTGAGCTGTGTTTGAAGCAAGTTCTGCAAACAGATGTTAAAAATAAAACTTCAAGTGCCTAAGCATCGCGGCGCTGTAAGTAAAGAAAATAAGCAGACAGAGGTCCGTAGCGGTCCCTCAATATCTTCACTTTAACTTGTTGGTTATGAAGCTTCGTTTAATAGATTTTTTTGTCATTTAATATTTTTTTCATCAATAGTTCTTATTTTTTATACTGTGTTTAAAATTTTTGTGACCACAACAAATTTCCTCAATTAAAGCTAGATCCACTCGTTTTTATGCATAGGCATGTTCTCTTCACCTGTAACTTTTCCTCACCGTGATGTGTGTTTATTTTATTTCCAACTATTGTTTCCTAACACTTGTCAATAACTAATAAATGCGGTTGGTTGACTAAACACTAAATACCACCATGGTCTTTTGCCAATCTTATGTGACACAATAACTCTTTGTGTTACATTGATCAGTTATTTTACCATTGTGTTCTCGTTTATTCTTATGTTCACTGACAACTGAGTTCCTTATTGCGCGTTGGTTTTCTGTATTGTTTCTGTTTATTAACTGTGTCATATGAAACAATGAAATAATCAATCAACCAATTTTACCTTTAAAAGTGTATGATCTTAAATACCATCAGCTGAAAGTGTTCAATTTTGCCTGGGCTTTCATTCGAATAGTTGCGCAAATAAGTTCAAGCAAGCACCAGAAGGCTGGCAGTATTTTTTTACTTTTCCCGAAATAACCGCTCAATGAATTGCTTGAAGTGGACGGAACAGAAACGCAGGGCGCAAATGTGCCACAGTCGCCAGTGCACTTTGTCCATGCTCGTATATTTAAGTTGTTTGGGAGCTGTTTACAGTCACACGTGGTTATCTCTGAAGTAGCTCAATTTGTACGGTGCTTAGTCATAACACCTTAATACCTGATATGAGGGCATTTCTCACAAAACGTTTCGGTTTGACGTTAACAACTTCCTAAAGAATTTTCAAAATTCTACAGAAACATGGGATTTATTTTGTGTACTGACTACTGTAACACACAACAACGCATCATGAAGACAATTTGCAATTTCACTGTGAAGCGCATTTTCAAAGATAATTTCAAAGAATCTCGCTCAAGTTGGCCGTTAAACTTATACGACATTTAGAATTCAAATTTTCAAAATTAACAATCCTTGTCGTTCGTTCAAAACGCAGGATTAGAAGGAATTGAAAACTTTGACTTTGCTGGAAGAGCAAAAGGAAAGATTTTGCTTTACATTTAAACTTAAGTTTAGTTAAAGTCAGCAAAAATGTTTTTTCAGGTCTACTGTACAATCAAAAATTTGCTTAACTGTTTCGTAGCTTTCTTTTTTGCGTGTTGCCGTTTCTACGAGTGTTGCAAATGCCAACATTATACTGTTACAAAAAGACTTTTTAAGGTTAGCTGTTTTGTCCGGCACGGAAGCCACAATTCATTAGATTTAGGGTGACGTCGTTTGTGCCGCCTGATAAAAAAGTTTATTTTTTGTTTTTGTTTTTATCCTTGTTCTTGAAAAGATTATATTATACCAACTTGAAACAACGCAGTAACTTAAACTGTGCTGAAAAAATTCCAGGTTTTATTGTTTTAGGGTCATCAGAGTGATCACCACCAAGTGGCAACCTTTATTTCAACCTCGGACTCAAGTGTCATAAGAAAAGGTTACTTACATATTTTCTATGCCGCAAGTGTTGTTTCAAAAGTTGTTCGTCTGCCAAGAGCTTGGCTCCAGCCTTGCGCTTGCTTTTAACTCAGCTTTTTACAAAGCGATTGTTTTATGAACGAAATGAAATTTAAAAGTGTTTGTTTGGTGTTGAAACAAAACCATTTTTACGGTTCTTTCCTGCTACAGTGGACTTAATAATTGCCTATATTTGTCATATGAATACGTCATCTCAGAGTAAATTACTCTGTGGGTGATGTTAATAGACACTGGTATAAGCATTTGCACTCCGGGTTTATATGTCCTACACCGGAAATGTACAGTGATTGATATAATAATGTAAAAAATGGCAGATTGCCATAAACTATCACTGAGATCACTCAACGAATGGAATGGCTTTTGAAGTATTTTTAATCTTTTTTCGGGTTTGGCTCAGACTCATCGCCAGCATCACAGGGAATTTATAGAAGAAAACCACAATGCAAAAATTCCTAGTCACAAACCATCACAGGGTAGGAGATAAGTGGTACACGTAGTCGGTACTGAAAGAGGAACGAATACTGAAACTGCATACAGTCATGGTCATACGCAAGCGTTGCATAATGGGAGAAAAATGGAGATTTGTAAAAAGCATCAGACAACTGAAGTGAGCGGATGGAAAAGTTAGGTGAAGATGCACATAGTTGAACAAAGGTATGCAACTTGTTTCTAATCAAAGCATCGAATGTCGTGACGAAATATGTAACTTGGTGTGGGCGAACACTTACATTCCATGGGGTGTAATACATAATTCGATAGGCATTGTTGTACGCAACGCGGAGGCGTTAATTGGTGAGATGAAAAAGCAGGCTAGACCAGGCGCGGACACAGGGGGGTGATGCAGGGGATACATCCCCCCCACCAGACCTAAAGAGGTGTTGACACGACACTTGATTTCATTGAAAATCATCGCCAACAATATTTTTGCAGTGCACACTAAAAATTCACTTTGCTAACAATTAGTCAAAAACGTTTCTTCTTTTCATTAGATGAGCTAGCCTTCATTGTGGAACCTGATATGAAATAGTCAATGATCGCATGGGCGTTCGCAGGGGGGGCAAATGCCCGTTTCCCCCCCTGGAAATTGGGATTCGAACCAAATATTTCACGAAAAACCTGAAGTCGGCATCTTAAATTCCGATTGATTGATTTGATTTTTGCAATGACAGTTTTTTTGCCTGTGTGAAACTCACACTGCACAAGAGTCAAGTTCACAGTTACAGTGTCATGCAGTGATGAGTTTGCAGTTCACTCATGTCTCCTCCTTTGCCTGCAGAGGCAGGTTGTGAAAGTCGCGAGAGGATTGTTCTACTGTTGGTCTTTATTGCGTAACAATACCGTGGCAACAAACCCGCGAAGGTTCACTTTATATTAAGGCAGCAGGCGTTTTGTGGCATGAGACTGTTGAACGCACACATCTTGGCAAGTAATGCAGCGAGACAGTGACATGCTGATAGCGGTAAGCCACGTAGTCTACATTTGTACTTTGTGAAAAGAAGCATGAGTGAGTTATAGTAATGCTTCCACAAGTTTGAAAAATCCATTATTAGTGCGAGTGTGACCAATGTGCCTGAGTGTTAAACTACACTTGAGCAGGCTTCTTCTCAGGGAGTGTAAAATTACGTGGCTTGTTAGAATATGTCTATGCAGGCTTGTGGGAATACGTCTTAATTGTTAAGGCTTAGTTCTGACATCTGAGTGAATACT
>JGI24021J15306_10004595_pt1 | contig 16111 bp, 9 predicted proteins | sample Ectturendosymbi1_FD_15306 | JGI IMG/M metagenome (IMG submission 15306) | reverse complement strand
TTACCTGGCTTTATGCTGGGGTTTTCCAACAGTAATGTAACCATGAAACGTGGACTACATTGTTTTTATGACAACATATTGAGGGGACAAAAATCCGAGAGGTAAGGTCACTTTATTCGAGAACTAACAGCTATACCATTGTGTGTTTTTACTCCAAAGCCAGAGTCGCAGTTGCTACGAATAGGGGTTTTTAATCCGGAAACGAAACAGAGTCAGTCAGACGAATTGAACGACTCTACCACGTGTTACCCCCGTTTCGGTGTTTTTAAGTTAGCCTAAAGCCTCCCACATCAGTTCATAACAAAAAAGCGACAAAATTTCCATGGAGGAATTTTGTTTGCGGTTTAGAAGGAGTAAGCGTTTTATGAACGTCCTTTGCAGGGACCGAGTTCAAGGGACGACATGTCCCCACAACTTTTGGACATGGGAGTCGCAATATCTTTTGACCCCTCAACATTTTGTCATAAAAACAATGTAGTCCACGTTTCATGGTTACATTACTGTTGGAAAACCCCAGCATAAAGCCAGGTAATAAATAAGAAAAACAAACATTATCACTGGAGTAACTGTAGACACAGCGTACAAATTTACTATGTAAACTGAATTATCATGATTTTTGATAATTGTGTTGGTTAATTTGAATTAACCGAATTAGCGTGTACAAAAACTTTGCTCAATTACGAATACCTGCGCTGGGCTATCGCCTGCAACCAGAACAGGGTTGCCACTGCTAGTTTACCAAAAGATCTTGCGGTTTGTTTTTGATTTAATTTATGTGGTTTAGTGTTTCTAGTGAGAATCTTGTGGTTATTAGTAGCAGTATATTTTATCTCGGAACTGACCAAATTTCAATTGATTATTACAAGGTTTGAGCATACATCTGTCTATTTAAGCCAGTTTTTTTTTAAGGAAAATGTTAGGCACCCGGTGTGGACCTGTCTGGACCCGAAAAATTTCCGACTAAATTGTAGATATTTCCTTTGATAATTTTCTTTGATTCTAGGAACCCGATTTTCCATTTTAGGGACCCGAATCGGGTCCCTAAAACACCTTAAGAAAACCTGATTTAAGCCCAACTCTAAGAATTAATGTGCCTTGATATTTAACGCAGTGCTAGATACAGCACCATTGCACAGTGCCAATTGCTGTACCATCATCATGGGCGTAGTCAGCGGGGCACTTGGCCAATGGGCCCCAGAATATGTCATTTCAATAATTTGGCCCCTATTTTGCCAATTTAACAAAAACAACGTACTACGTTTGAATGAACATGGTTTTCGAAGCGCAAACAATAAAGTTTTGTTCCCCACGTTTTAGCAAACTCGGTCCCTGTCCATTTGCATTTCATCCTCAGCAACCTGAAAAGGATAAGCAAAATGTTGACGTTTCCTCCCTGGAAAAATTCTGCGGACGCCCATGCAACTGCAGTAATGGACTAGATGATGTGACCACAGCAACACCACACCCTCGTCCACAAACAAGATCAACACTGTTGATCATCAGATCACATACCCACGATCACGTGATCTCAAGGCTTGATCTATTCTTAAAGAATTATTAGGCAGTATATAAAATCAAATTGACAACTGTCCTCTTTCTTAGTTTGACGAATTGAAGTTGCATTTTCAAATTCCAAAAGATAAAGAAAACAGGATTCTTTTTCTCTTTAGTCATCAAAGCACATGCTTGACATGGTATGCACCAGGGTTTGCNATTGTTGACATTTTATTTAGACTGCAATGTGTAAAATTAATAATAGTTTGATTGTCATTACGATGTTACTACCTGTTGTTATTTTGTGTGTTTCAGGTTACTTTGTAAGAAAAATCAGTTGCGTGTTGCACAAAACTGCAACTGCAATAAGACAATGGTGGTTACTTTCACTGCAAGCTGTTAGTTCTATCGCAAATTTTGGGCTTTAATTTGGGTTAGTTTGGAGTTTTTTGGCCTTATTTCATTTCATGAGGACATTGAGCTGTATTTGTAACCAGCATCTAGCAACACTGCCCAGCTTTTTGACTGCGACAATTTGGTAAGACTGATGTCGGATTCAGAGCCTACATTCAATTGCAATCTATTGTGAGCTTCAAAGTATTTGGGCAAGTTTTTTAATAGTATCAGGAAAACCAGCCTAACGTTTAAATTTATCATTGAATCTTACTGGAAAAACTTTATAAAAATTGACATGAATCTCAGTTGTGATAGATTGATCACTGGTTTGTTTTTGTCGGTATGTGCAATAATTCCTTGCTAGGATTGTCATTTGTCATGGTAGCCGGTATATTGTTCTGAATAGTATCATGTCACAGTCAAATATATTCGTGCGCGTAGCTGGAGACAGGTAGCTTCTCGAGCTGATCAACAATTATGGTAATCCTCAATTCAATAGTTTATCTTCATTGATACTTATTGCTAATCTAAGCTTTGCTTGTGATAAACTTGACCAGGGAATTTGCTCTGCCCGTCACTGTGCTTTACTTTGCAATAACAAGTGTCAGTTATAAAATACAGTACACATCAATGATGAAGCCACTGAGGTCCTGTGTTCCTCGTATGCTTGCGATTACAGTAACTCATACAGTAGATGCAGATCAAGCAACAACTGCTTGCTATTTCCCACAGTGTGCTTTACCCTTTGCAAGTGGAAAGTTTCGTAGGTAGAATATTGCAGTGGGTGGCGAAAGGAAGCGCTGTCAACATAAAAAAGTGGGCAGCTGGTAGTGATAGCCTCGAGTCACTACTGTGCTTGGTACGAATTCTTTGATAAGTTTTGCCAGTAAAAGCTACTCTCATCCTGCAATGCATGGCTGATGGTGGTAAGCTGCCAGTTGGTTTGTAGTGGCAAATAGTTCAGATAGAGCATAATTCAGGATTTGCTTGATGAGGTAAACTTGAGAAACCCATCGCGCATTGCAAAGTGTTCAAAAGACGTGAATCAACCGCAGCTAGTTGAAGTTTTTTCAATAAACTGGGATGCTGACCCTTTGAGGAGAATTTTGGCATATGTTTATCAGATCCATGCTATGCAAACGTGGTGAATACTATCACAAGAAAAATGATCCTGTTGTTTCAGTAGGTATAGACAAGAAGATCGCTCCAGACGGATACTTGACGATTGCACAGAACGTGTTTCGTTGTTTTGGAAAGATTCGACGCGGACTATGTGCTTAAGCTCCCTTAGTTGTTGTAATAGTTAAAATTACGATGCAGCTTACAATGGTTGTGCTTTGATTGCTCGACTTTTATCTTTGAAACCAACTTTCTCAAAGATTAACTAAAATAACACTTGGGAATATGCGTAACATTTGAGCATGATGAAACATTTTGGGAAAATTTGCGGGTATTTTTCATAACATGCTTCCTTCGCCAAATGCTAAACTTAACTGGGCTCGTGTTACAACAAAATTACTATTAAATACCTTCAAACTATGTACTGTAAAATGAAGCGAAAGAAAAATTTGATCACCTGGTGTTCACTAGCCAACGCCACGTGGCATTTCCCGGGGATGACAAAACGCGACATGTAAAAAATATTACAAAAGCATTGCTCGCAACGGCACAAACAGAAACAACGAGCAATTGATTAATGCTTCAGGCTCCTGAGCAGTTGTTATCTATCTAGATCTTCACAGTTGAGCAGAAGAATGCTGCAGGCAGTCATTCCGCACATCACCGTCCTGTGCAACAATCAATAAATATCATATCAATCGTGCGTTTCCTTTGGTATGAACTGAGGTTGATTGCTGAGGACACAATATGTGACTTTGAATGCTTTTAAAACTTTCTGATGGCGTTCGACAAAACACTTGAGCAAAATTTTGCAAGTTTTTAGATGATCTCTAACTCTAGACGTTTTGTGTTATGCTGTGAAAATTTAAAGAACACGTTTGCAAGTGAATACTAGTATAATTGAACCTAGTTTAGTTTGTTTTTTGACAACGCAGAGGGTCATTGGGCAAATCGGGAAAATGCCCGGGGCCTCGCGCTTGAATATCAAAACACTCCTGTACTGTTTTTTCATGTTTTTAGGCTGTTCACCTCACGTCAAAATTGAAGAGCTTTTTGATTGCTGCATTTAGTATATAGTTTAAGGAAACTGACAACCTTGACATTTGTCGTTGTGCAATGTGCAGCCCTCTTCAATACCATTTTGGACAAGCAAAAAGCTAATCTTGATCACAGTGACGGAAAATGTATAGAATTGCGAATGTATTCTGTTTATTGTGAAACACGAGCTGCACTCTGCTATTCCAAATATTGCCCTTCGCATCTACCTGTGCCTCATGGTTTCCAACTGTACTGCAGAGCGGTCTTTTTCTATGTTGCGAAGTTACGAATTATCTTCGAAGTTCAACTGGGCAAGAAAAACTAAGCATGTGGTCTCTAATGAGCATAAAGCATGAGATTCTTGGAGATGCGGGCCTGGAGACAATCATCAACGATTTCGCGTGCAAAAAATACGGCGTCATGAAACTTTTCGTTGCTGACTTTTTTTCAAAAGCACACATTGACAGAGGCGAGGGAGACTTCAATAAGTTCGTTACTAGGAATTCTTCGCAATATAACGCCTTTGCAATTAACGTTATAATGCGCTGACGTAACAGTTAGTTGCGAAGTGCTTGTGGTGATCGCGAGGGTATCAGTCCTAGATCAAACAAAGCGCTGTTGTCCACTAGATCACGGAACAGTTAATATTGGTGTAACTATTGCAAAGCTCCCATCGCAAAACTTCAGTCAAGTAATACGGTTCAAGTTGCTTTTGCATTATATTTCGTTGAGAACATCTTTTCTAAAGGGTGTACGATTTGGTCTGCGAGAGAATGTAGAGTAGACATATCTTTCCTCGATACATACGTGAATGGACGATGTGTGCAGCTGTGAAGATGGTCAGGCAGCCTATGACAAAAAAGGTTGTTGTGTAGTGTCATGGTAACAAAATATCGCTTTTTGTGATACAACTTTCTGTTTGCACAAATTAACCTCATACGAACCGCCGTACATGGTCACACCTAATTGTCTCTGAAGTATAGGCCGCCAAATCGTATCAGTTTTGACGTTTTTGACCGGTGCTTCTGCAGACTTGAAACGAGGGCATGTGAAATTCCATGCAGGTGCAATAAGCGTTTAGGGGGCCTCGCGGTCACGACTTTGCCTAGGGGCTCGCGTTCATTTGATACGGTCCTGACTATACAAAAAACACTTTGACATTCAATCTATGTCGGTTTTGTCAAATTTTTCCAAAATCTTTTGGGCAGCATTTGAGTAGTTCAAGTGCTTCAAAAGCTTTTTTTCCAATTAGGCACTTTTTCGCAAGATGGGCCGTGTTCAAATCTATGTAAAAATTGATAGTTATTCACTCTTATCCCATACAGCCCTCACAATTGACAAATCCATAATTAATTAAGAAGCACCGGGCTTGTGATCAGTAAGAACTATGAAGCCAAATGTGTAAACGAGATTTGACAGGTTACATAGGTTTATATAACAAAGTATTCTGCATTTGTTGACGCACATTTTAACACAAAAGTTAGCAGCCCATTATGGCTTTGGAAATTTGCAGACATATTCCAAAGACTACATAAGCACCCCCATAAGTATGCTGTGTTCCGGAATTTACGTAACATCGTCCCCAGCAGCTGTTCCAAATTGAGTGTGGTGTAGCTTCGGTAGCGTTGAAGACGCGTTGACATAACAAAACCCGTTGTAGGGTTGTGAAGCAGAGATAAGAAAATTAGCAGACGGTGTAGTTTTGCTGCAAATCGGCTTTTCTAGGAACATGATAGCTTGAAACTTTTCAGCTTTCTTGACAGATGATGACTTGGAAAACCTGCTTACCTACGTAATTGAGGGCTTGAAAGCAGGAGCGTAACGTGGGGGGCAAGGGGAGCGCAATTCCCGTACGACGAGTCACTATGGAGGCGCCAAATCACTGCGGGAAGCGCCGAAAAGTACTAACAATATCACAAGTACTTCCTTCAGTACAGTACATTTGCTTCCGAAAGACAGTTTCGAACATGCGGGCGACAAACTTGCTTCGTGCCCCGAGTGCCACCTAACCTCATTACGCCCCTGCTTGAAAGTGAATATTTTCATGTTGTTGATGGTCTGGAGCGATAGAACAGCGTCAAGAGCATTTAACAGATGATAGTTTGTTTCTGAACCAACTTTTCTAGGTAAATTAGCTTTATTACGCTTCATAATTCTTAATCATGACAGATACATAATTTCCTCATGTGCTTGTGTTTTTCGGAAACCCACTGAGCTTGAGACAGCGAGAAATACTTAACGTGAGGCCGTCACCCGTTGACCGCGACTGTCCAACCGGTCGATATGGTGGTTTTTTCAAAATTTGGAATAACATTAAGCAATCTACGAAACTTATAAGTAAATACTTCTTTATTTAATCTTCACTTTTTAATTTTTGGGTCAGGTACGCTGATAATACTGTGAAGTAGAATACACTGCTTTGTATACATCCTAATTACTCCACTGCAAGTATATTGCGAACCATAACAAGGCAAAATGTTTGAGGTGGTACAAATTTTTTTTTAACTTACCGAGACCTAAAATTGAAAATTAATAGCCCTGAAAGAATTTTTTGTATTTTTGCAAGGCAAATTCTTCTCTTTCCTCTCTGCAGCAGCACTTCATGCCGTAAAAAAATCAGTTGCAGTAGATTAATACTAGGTGGCTCATGTTCATCAGCCACTACTGGGCCAATTGCGAATGGAAATGTGTTTATTATTCTTTAATATTTCATTTACAAAGCTGGCATTTATAGAATCGCTGAACACTTTACATTTTTTGTCTTTGCACATGAGAGAATAAGATTGAAAAATTTGAAGCAGTAGAAACCAATTAAAACGATCTAGCGCAATGCAGAAAAAATGCGCACGTTACTGAAATTATCAAAGAAGGATCTCACTGGTGCCACTAACAACTTGTACCAATATAAGACACAATGAAGTGGTTTCTACCAACTTGCTGCACACATAAGCTCATCTTGAAGATATTGTTTGGAATCAATGCAGTCTTTGCAGTGGGAATTTTATTTTTTTGGATACACCTTCATTCCACCACCTGCCTAACGCCATACACTTGTTCGAAAAATACGAGGAAAACATTGCATGAAAGTGATGGCGTTAAATCATTTTCAACCACCAAATTCACTCTCACGAAAAGTTCGCTGAGAACAGAACAATTTTTAAAAGTGGCTGATGTCACCCATCCCCTGAAAATATCTGCTAACGATGGGTGGAATATCGCAGAAAACGTAAGATATCCAAACCGTGGTGACATGAAAGTGGAGTTACTGAAATTAGAAGAAAAATCTATTTCGACTGCTCTGACCAACGACAGCACTTCAACTAAGCAATGTGCATGGAGCTGCAAGAGAACGAATTGGACAGAACAAGTAAAACCGCTTCTGCGATTAGATCCAACCCGCTTTTTGTATCCTGGCTTAGTCGGAGGCCCCAACAACCAACTTTGCGGATTGATGGATTCCATTTACTTAGCAATACGTCTAAACAGGTATGAGTGAAAGAGTGGACATAACGTGAAAGATTTTTAACTTCGAGCTTAAACAGAGACACTAATAAAGTAGTAAACCGCATTTAACAAAACATTGTCACAAACACAACAACGGTTAAGCTTGTGTGATAAGTGTGCTAAAAAATAATTTTGTCCTAATTTAGTGTTTTCTTCTAAACATAAAAATTAATTTTACTCATGGAAAAATTAATTTTGCAATTAATTTTACTCAGTGTTGTCATGGCGAAATTTTAATATTTATAAGATTTTTTCAATTAAGTTAGAAAACCTACAGCAATTATCACACTGGAATCGCAGCATGTTGTTTTGAATAAAAACTAAAGTTTGATTGCGGCATGTAATGCAATTTTTATATAAACGTAATACGGCCAATTAGCACTTTCTAAATGAATGTTGTGTGTTTTCGACTAACAATTTGCAAGAGTCAGATCAACAAGTTGAAGATCACTGTCCTTTCTGGATCTGCCACTCAAGTTTTTAGTTGCAGGTGAACCAGGCTTTATTTCAAAACGAAGGCCACTCTTCAGGCGATTGCTTTTAGTTCGTTTATTTGCAGACGGTTCCTCATCTGTTCAGGTCTGGATTTGAAACTGCGATTCAATTCATTGGCACCACTTTGGCCTTCATTTGAACGTTATGATCGAAAAACTTGCCCCAGTCCTTTACTCCAAAGCCAATTCTCTGCCGTTAAGTCAACCAGCAGCATTTATACAGTTCGATACACCCATGTTTAAATTTGAGGTATCCATTGACCAGCTAGATTACAAATTCTTCCCAAGATCAGCAAGTTTCAAAACATTTGAAAACTTTCAATATGCAGTTTTGCTTGTAAAAAACGCAGATTTTTGCAGTTTTTTTAATTTGGTGATTGTTCTTTGTTCAGTTATCGTTTTGCATTTGTTGTTGCTATAGAATGTTATCAGACGAATCCATGTTTGATTCACCGACGGCTGCTAACTTGCGGAGCGACGTTGAAAAATGATCGTGTGCTGTGCACATATCTTCACTAGACTTTCAATGACACCAGTGCACACGTTACAGCAATCAGTAGCTGGAAGCCTATATGCTTTCCTAAAATTCATCTGCTTGCTGTTGTGGAGCATCGCATTTGAATCTCATGAGCATGCCAGCAATCTGTCTAATCAAGCCACTGATGAACTCAAACTGTTAACTGGAATAGACAAGACTGTTAACCTAACCCAGATCATTTACATGGGATTTTACCCATTCCTAAACCTTCAAACAGTGGTAATGTTTTTCAAGGCTCAACACTACACATTGTTCTTTATTTTTATCTCGCGACCAAAAATTGAACGGCTACACCTGGAAATTTTAGGGCATTCGTTTGTTTTTAATTTAACTTCTGTGAAGCGACAAACACCAGATTAATTGTGAATGTGGGATGGTAACTTGGAGCCATAGAAAGTGCTCACCCCATAAAGTTGCCATTGTTTTTGCTGAATGAGAAGTTCGGCCTATCACTCTGATATGTTAGTGCGATCAACCTTGCAGCCTATCTGTTGCACTGGTTGATCAACTCTCAAGCGAAAAATGCTGCATTAAAAACTAGTCGTTTAAATAAGTACGCCAATTTGCAGATATCAGGAAAAACTCAATCCGCACATTTCACATTCAGCACCAACCGCACTCTTTGATATTCCGTATTCAAAGTCGCACTTACTGTATATTCTTGCCATGGTTTACCTTTTAATTGTATCAACGTCTTTGTGGCACATTTTTAAAATTATATTACGCATAAGTTAAGTATTCCACTACAATGCAAAAGTCTAATACAGTACCACCAACCAAAATCTGTTCGACCTCTGTTAAATTGCCAGCTATGGTTGGCGACGCAGAATGCCATTCAAAATTGTAGTGATCCTATTTGGCGTTCAAACATCATTCAACCTCTGACATCTATTTTATTTTCACCCAGCCGCACACCCTCATATTTGAGAACCGTAACATTAGTTATTTCGATAACGACCGTTCCGTTACTCTTCGGTTACAGGAAATTATCCGAGGAGAGAATCCTCTGCCCTCATGTCTGTAATAACGGCATTCATGTTCGTTTGTGTGATCGCTGTTATCAGTGACATGCGTGCAGAGTATTTCAAACACTCACTTTTAGAACGCTGGACGCCAAGGTGTAACAGCTCACCGCAGCGTCAGCTTAGAAAATTCAGTTTTACTCCAAGCTTCTTTGTAAAACTGCTTTGCATCACATACTACGGTATGTGAAAATTGTGCTGTTTTTTAGTTCATTTGTGGTTACAGCCTTATCACAAGTAAACTAAAATAAGAATGAATAAATCCATGGTTGACAGAATTAATACACGCAGGAATGAATGAATGAATTCATGATTGGACGAATAATTGAGTGATTGAAGTAAATTTGCGTCACGTAAATTTACACTTTTGTTTTAAATTAGTTCTGTGTTGCTCATGCAAGCATACCTTAGGCTTGTAAAAATCAAGTAAATGGAGCGGTGCCATCAGGTATTATAAAGCAATCTTTGCCATTTAGTTCTTAGCATCAGCTGAAGTATTTTCTGAAATGAAGCTATATCCTAAAACAAAACCACATTCTTGCAAAACGTTTGCGAACAAGCTCCTCAAAAATTGATAAATTGAGTGAAAGCTTTGCTCTGAAATGCGACCATTTTAGAGACATGCGTACGTGTTGTATTCACACGTTTATTGGAATAAACCAGGGGTCGGGAACCTATGGCTCGCGAGTCAGATGTGGCTATTTTGATGACGGCATCTGGCTCGCTTGATATTTTCTCAACACGATTGTAACGAATGAAACGTTTTCTGTAATTTTCCATCCACCAGACTACAAAGCCATCAGCAACACCATGCAGTACCAGAAGTCGCATTAACAGTAAGAAGCATGTTATTAAAGAGAAAATTCAGACATTTACCATTATTTAAAATTGGTGATTTTGTTTAAAAATGCACACGTTAGTTAATAAGTTAGTTGCATTAAATGTTGAAAAATATTATATGGCTCTCACGGAAATACAATTAAAAATATATAGGTTTCATGGCTCCCTTAGCCAAAAAGGTTCCCGACCCCTGGAATAAACTGTTAATTTGCAATACACTTTTAAACTTCATAAATTTTCCCCAGAACTCTTGTTCTCCCTTACTTCTATGCACATCATTCTTGGAATGCTGTTTTAAATCCGAGCAAAAGGATTGATACCGACAATCTTCGAAACTTTCTCTCAGTCATTTCTGTGGAGCAGCTTCGTGAAGAGTGTCACAATAGTTTTGATGTTGTTTTCACGGTAGGTTGCTTACTCATAGAGCCTGCGCTGTTGATATTCGCTGGAACGACCATGACATCCGCTGTTTTGAATTGCATGAAATCAAGCGTTTACGACACTAGTTGTTAGAGAAAACACGCAATTATATTTAACAAGCAAATATCTCCAACCATCCTTCGCTCTTTGTCTGCAGGCACAGCAGCCATCTGTTGCACTTTTTCGACGATTCCAGGCACATACGAAAATGAAAATTTTACTGAAAGACCCGTCGAACTCGAACCAGAAAGGAGCGTCTTATATCAACAGCCTTCCTGCAGCAAAGCACAAACCGCGATATGGAACCTGGGTACCCTCAGATGAACAAAGCATAAAAGAGTTGTTTGACACAACCGCGCGTTGCGCTATTTTCACCTCGCCTTTCAAAACCGTCAAGGTCCAGCCTCAGAAAGGTCGAGTTACATCTTTAGATTTACCACGCAATTCTGCCGCAAATATTTCAAAAATATCAGACGAGGCGATGTTTTCTGCAGTTTTGGATGCCGTTCGAAGACCTTCTTGCATTGTAACAGCTGCTGCCCGTTACGTCAAATCCGTTTTTAAAGGAAAACCGTTCGTTGCTTTGCACTGGCGGTACGATAAAAACGATTGGTTCAAGTGGCACTGCATTGCCAACAATCAAGCAAAGTATGCAACTGCCTGCAAGCACCTGCCTTACATCACACCACTAGATATAACTAGAGCCATACACAAAAAGCTTTTCCATTGGAACGTTCGTGAACCGCTCAGACAGGTTTTATATGCAGCTTCTCCTCCGTCGTTGCTAAACTTCACGTCGCAGGTCTATCAATTGTTTAGGAAAGATAAATTGCTCGACAAGAGAGTGACTTTGGAAGCCTTTTTTGAACGTCACTACAACGGCTGCTGGAAACAAAGCGATGAAAATATAAATTTTGGTGAAATTATTTCCATGACAGAAATGGAAATTTTGACCAAAAGTACATGGTTTTTTTATTCTTCTGGATCAACCTGGTCCGCCAACATAAGACCTTTTAGAATGAAAGGCAGAATGGGGGAAAGTACTAACGTTTATCAGGAAGCTGATATTTTTCCATTAGCTTGCGAAGAGATGCTTGAACGCAGAAGAACAGAAGTTGCAACGGAATTTGTATGAAAAGTTTGAATATAACGTCACTCAATACGAAACCAGCGAAGTCACTTTCTAGCCGATATAACTCAACACACCGCAGTTGAAGTTTCTCAATAAAAATGCGTCTGACTGAAAAAAACTGTGGGGAAACATAGGAAATTGTAATTGTGCGTAAACGCATACGCCGTCTTTGGGCTGGCTTATTTGAGATGTGTGATATGTTTTCTAACTAAAAACAATACCTAGTATATGAAGAATTTTGAAATGCGAGGAATACAGACGTACATTTTTGCGCTTTGGCCATTATTATAGATTCATACTCCTTTTCGTTTACAAAAGTGTGTGGCAAGTTAGATGCCATTTAGTTTTCATCCCACTTATAAAGCTAAACCAACTGCTGCAAACCTCCGTAATCAAGCATCAAATTTGCCCGCTAATATGAGTGTCAGTTTGTTTAGCTATCGTGTGCATATTAAAAGGAACTTCATTAAAACGTTCAACTGGCTCAAAGAAAAACAAAAACTCTTAAGAAGTAGTGTGGCTCCATTAGCTAAAGGCGATGTTAAATCTCAAACGATCAAGAAGAGACAAGATCGCAAACGTTACAAGAGAAGGAAAGCTAAAGCAGCCCAAGAAAGTATGGCTCAAAGAGCAAACACTATGATTTTGAACAAATCTGACATTGTGTTAAATGACAAACAATATATCGAGAAAAACAACATAAATGGTAAGACTAGACAAAGCTTGGACAAACTCAAAAAATTAGTCAGCAACAAAGTAATCGTTATATGTAAAGGCGATAAAGACGGTAAATTGCTAATTTTGAATATGTCCGTTTGAAAATATACCTCGGAATTCAAAAGCTATAAATACACACCTGGACAATATTCGACATTCTTGTGAAAAGTATGTGGTAGAATTACATCGACATGGAGCTACGAGTGACAAACTTTTGTTACACAGCATTGGTATGAATGAAAACAATGGTATTTTCCAACATATACAGTATCTGGAGTCAAAGCTAAATACTTCAACTGTAATGAAACTGCATATACGTATCTTCTGTTTAAAACGCATAAAATTAAACCTGTAGAATTCGCTACAACCAACATTTTCAATAAACCTGTGAGACTATTGCAATATGCGGGCAAAATAACCACCTCACGTGTTACAACTATGATTGAAAGCATACTACAACCTATATCTGCCAAATTTTGCCAATCGTACGCAAATGAATGCTGTAAAGACAGTAACATTACTGACTTAATAAACTGGCAGAATCGTGAAGGACCTCACGTACAAGCAAAACTTTTTAACTCTGAACTTCACATTGTGGCAGCAGATGTAAAAGGACTTTACCCAATCTTAAACGATCACTGGTGAAGCAGCCGCTGATCTGTGCCCTTATACCACATTCATAATTTGAACAACGCACAGTAGGCACGTTGGTACAGCTTATATTTTTCTGTTTGAATAATGTCATCACCCAACATGGACAGAACTACTACACTCAGACTAATGGTATTGTGACTGGTGATAACCACTCAGTGGTTGGGGAGGATAACAGGTGCCTTCACGTGGCCCTCCCTGTATGACATTTGCCACAAAATGTCAACCAAACCTGTCAATACGAGAACAACCACTGTACCCACGCTGGATATGTTCGGCATGGGGTGGGTCATAAAACGCCCTTCTCAGGGCGCGGCAGCAGAAATGCTGCCGAAGACCCACGACGTAACATACTCCAGCTGAACACCGAGGGGCTCACTACAGGACATCGAGGATAGCTTTTCGGCTAAGAAGGCCGGAGCTGTGTTTGTCAACCTCACAGCAGCCTATGGCACCGCGCCTCACCTGCAAGCTGTTGCGATTGCTGCCTGATAGACACATGGTCCACATGATCATGGAGATGGTTGGCAATCGCAGCTTGACGCTTACCACCGGAAACGGCGAAAGGAGCAGGTTGCGACGCATCAAGAACGGCGTCTCCCAGGGATCTGCCCTGGCGCCCCTTCTCAACATCTACATCTCTGACCTGCCGACCACCGTCTCCAGAAAGTATGCATACACTGACGATCTAGCAATCATGCATGCTGATGGAGATTGGTAGGCAGTGGAAGAAGTGCTGAGCAAAGACATGGCAACCATAGGTAAATACCTCCAGACTTGGAAGTTAAAGCTCAGCACTACAAAAACGGTGTCGGCAGCCTTCCACCTTAACAACAAGGAAGCTAAACGTGAGCTGAAAGTCAACTTCAATAACGAGACCCTGCCCTTCGGCTACGAGCCTAAATGCCTCGGAGTAACGTTGGACAGGTCGCTCACGTATCACCGAAACCTCGAGTCACTTCGCACGAAGCTGACATCACGCGTCGCGTTCCTGAGGCAGCTTGCTGGCTCCGGTTGGGGTGCTGGAGCAACAACTCTGCGAACAGCCACCCTAGCTCTGGTTCATTCAACCGTAGAGTACTGCGCTCTGTTGCCGCAGTGCTCATATACCCCCTCATCGATCCCGCCATCAACGACGTCTTGCGAATTGTGACTGGATGCCTGCGTCCTACACCACCTTCCAATTCTCGCAGGCATCCAACCTACTGAGCTTCGTCGCACTGAAGCCACACTGTTTCTAGCACGTCGTGCCATGGAGCATGGACACCTGTTCCACTCAACGCTCACCCGTCCATCGAGTGCAAATGCACGGCACCTCAATTCGAGACACCCATTTATACCCGTCGCACAACAACTCATCAGTTCATCTGACAATAACAACATACTTGTGGCGCATTGGGTGGATCACCAATGGAATGCGGAGTGGCGGACAATCCCACAAGACTCCGCATTTTCATCCCTGACACCCACCCCCCGCAGCGACCCTCCCAAGAAGAGCGTGGGTCCGACTTAACCGCCTCCGCACCGGTATCAGGCGCTTCATTTTGATTTGTTGGAAGTAATACGAAGGATAAACAGGGCGGCACGTTTATGGTCGGCACCGGATGACACTTAGTTTCACTACGCCACTGCCATAGGCGTACGGGAAGGCATTTTACTTGGGGAGCGGAAAAAATCTGCCCTGAAAGTAACTTTTTTAGTTTAATCCGAATGGGGCCTGAAACCTCTTGTAAATCTGTTCTATACAGTTGAATTCGTTTTTAACGGCTTCTTCTGTAACGTCAATTCGCCTATAACGCTACATTTTGTTTGGTCCCGATGGCATCTTTTACATGCATTTCAATTCGCTTATAACGTCATTTCGGCAAAAACGTTCTTTATGCAATCCCCTAGAGGTGCTGTTATAGGCAAATTCTGTAGTTACCTTGCTTGTTAGCTCAAGGGGGTGATGTTCCTTACATGTTGTGTTCTCCCAGACAAGAAACTTTATGGTAATCGCCTTTACTGACGCAAATATATGCGCGACATCAATGGCGCAAGGCAAAGGTTAAAAGTCACGGTTCCGGATCGAAGGGTTTGACTCCCTGCACCTGCCTGTGTTATCGTTGCTGTGTGCTTCAGAAAGGCACTTAAAGACGCGCACGGCGCACTCAAAGGGGCCAAGCAACCTGCACGTCCGTGCGGTCCGCTTCGACTAAAGATTGCACCTCGGGAAATGAAACACGCACTCAAAATGCATGTTCCAGTGTGCCTACACGTATTGTATCGTATGCGTATACTGTGATTGTACCATGTACAGTACTGTACGATATTCCTATAAATGTAGCCTATAAAACACTTTCCAAGTACTTTATAGAAGTATTGTCATTTGTAACGCCGGTCCATATTACACAAACCGTCACCAGGGTTGGTCCCAATTACACACTGCATTCACGAAGCTAACTTCAAAATTTCCCTACCTCAGCCAGTCAGCTAAAATGTGATGTTAAGGTCAATGCTGCAACAGATTATAGAAGAGTTCTAAAAAAATCACGAAAAATCTGGCATTAAAAAAACGAGGACTTCAGTTCAAAGTTCAGTTCAAAGTCATTATAACCAGTCACGACTTTAGTCCAGACTACACACTACACTAGCCCAAATTACACGGATCATCCCAAGTGAATATACACTGAATATACTGTATTGAAAATATTTTCATTGTTCAGGATTTTTGAGCAACTTGCGCTTGCCTTGAAAAACAGAGTTT
>JGI24021J15306_10004594_pt1 | contig 16111 bp, 10 predicted proteins | sample Ectturendosymbi1_FD_15306 | JGI IMG/M metagenome (IMG submission 15306) | reverse complement strand
GATATATAAGCTGCTCTGTGACCCAAGGATCTTCGTACCCCTTGATGTTCAATCTCGTACCCCTTGGGGGTACGAGTACCCCCGGTTGGGAACCCCTGCCTTAGATGGTAGTTTCCCGGGTGGCGATCGTCCTAGGTGGCAATTGTCTTTGGTGACAGTTATCAGGGCGGCAGTTGTGTCATGGGTAGCAGTTGTCCTGAGTTACAGTTGCCCTGGATAGCAGTTGTCCTAGGTGGCAGTAGTCCGGGTAGCAGTTCTCCTAGGTGGCAGTTTTCCGTGTGGCAATTTTCCAAGGTGGCTGCTGTCCGGGTGGCAGTTATCCGGTGGCAGTTGTCCGGGTGGAGCTTGTCCAGGTGGCTGTAGTCCTAGAACCAATGTTGCGGTGGCTTTCATGTCGACTGATTTATAAAATGCATTGGAGAGGGGGAGGCTGCGAAAGACCAGGGGCCATTATAGGCTGCAGATATGCCTAGGTCGAAGCTAATTATAGTGTGAAATGAACGGTTTACAGCAGCAAGTAAAAGTCTGTTGCTATAAGTATAAGGTTTAAAATGCGCAATGCGACTATATATGGTTTATGGAAGCAAAATGCGTTGCAGGCAAGGTCAACGGTCCAGAAGAAGAATGGTTTAATGTTGCCACACAAAGCGTTTGCTGTTTTGACATATTTTGGAAAAATATTTTAATATGCTTTATTCGTGAAAGTTAAAGAGGAAATGCGTCGACAGTTAGGGACTAGTCCAGCGCTGCAATGGTGTCACAGCATTTAAACAGGTGGAAAACAAGGCGTCCAACAATTTATTTGGGTAATGCCTTTTCAGTCAATCTGATGAATTACGCATGGAAACGGAAATTCGTTTACTGCTCGGTTGACCCATTACCCGCAGTGCGATTGGAAACTAAAAGCATCCACTTACCAGTGGTGTAGTGCTGCCCCAGCGTGCCGGAGCTCCGCTCCACCACCTCTACCAGTGAATGATGTGTCGTTGCTTGCAAATATAAACGAAAAACGGGAAGTCTTTGCACGTGCGTGGCAGCTCGCTGCTGCTGCCGGAACCTATGAGATTGAGCTCCGGCACCTATATAAAATTGCCACCACACCTTTGCCCCCCACTATGTACAAGAGTTTAATGCGACACATTTTAGTAAACGCAACAAAACCAAACTGAGTAAGATATAACAGCGATAACTCATGATTCGACGATTTTCGTAATAACAGGTTCAAATAATCACATCAGTGGACCTGGTTAATACACACCAGCAAAAACAATACCAAAAATATTTCTAGTATCCGAGTAACACATTTCTTATATTTCACTGTAGTAAGTGTCAAACAAGGTTTATTTTTTATTTCTAATGGAATTTTTCCCCAGATTTCTATTGCAATGTACTTCAACCCCGTGGGTTTGAGCGCACTTTTGGTAAAAACAAATTGTCGAGTTTTTAATTTGTCTCGTATTGTACGGATGAACATCTGTAATGAGCTTAAAATAATTGCTAAATGTAGCCGGTAGCTGAGAGTTATTGTATTTGTACATGGAATTTGCTCACTTCAAGAGTGTAAATATCTTTTATTTGTAGAATTGTCTGCTTTTTATAATTGTTAGTAATTTTACGAGTCACAAGTTCATATGCATTCAACTACCTCGTGGCGCGATTTGAAACAGTCGATATTGGCTGCCTGTAGATGACATGTAGTTGCTTTTCCTTAGGCAATAATTCCATACTGTACTTGTAAATTTATCAAGCTGCGATACTACATACCTAATGCTTGTTTAATAAACATAATTTTAAGCATTATACCAACACACATGGATGAAATAGAGCACAACCGTCTAAAATTCTCTTTCCATGTAAGATTTTCATATGCAGTTACACCAAGATGCTTGTAATTCAAAGTTCTTTCACTACCAATACCGTTTGAGCCTACATTTATTTCAAAGACATCTGTGCTTACATATTCGTGTGATTAAGACATATTTTGCTTGTTTACAGCTAGCCAACCAATTACCTTTGCCATTTCACTATGAACCGAGTTTTGTAGTTTTTTTCAGATTATTGTCACTCTGAACTAAAACCGTATCAGGAAAAGAGTGTGGTTTTCATAGGATTCGAATGGAGTAAGTCATTTATAAATAACAAAAAGAACAATGGGCCTAAAATCAAGCCTTGGTGTACCTCGATTGCACGATGACCGTTAACGCAGGCTGTTAACCGCGTTATAATTGCTCTGGGGTTTTGGCTTGCAAGAAATGCTGCAATCACTGACAACATACAATCATCGAGCACGTCTTTATTCATTTAATTGGTCGTGAATATATCTAGTTGAACATTGTTCTTCACATGAAAATGATTTTGAAACTGCTTTACGATAATCACCTAAACACGAAATTGTTTTCATTGCGTCGAAATTGCCGCAACCTACGAAGCACCGAACCTTTCCTTTTGGGAATTTTACCTCAATGGGTACAAGACTGCCCAAAATTATTTACTGTATAATATAAGCAGTATAAGACACATCTCAAAAATTCTTCAAAAGCTTAGATTGGTCCTTCAGAATCGATTTCTACCTTGGCATTTACGTTTGAGCTGCAAATTTATGTGTAATTCCTAGCTGCCACTCTTTGAAAGCGTATTGAATTGTTCTCCGAAATCACTTTCAAGTCTCGTCCCGGAAACAAATATTCTACTGTTTTAGTCAATTCTGCCAGGTGAAGCGTGGATACCTACGACATTCTACCCGGTAGAAAAATAAGCTGAAAGTGATAACTGTCTACCCTATTTCTTAACCAACCACAAAGTTCTTGGAAAATTGGTTTAAAATACAGCGTACTTAAACAACTTCATATCCGAAAACGCTAGTTAACTGACAGAGTAATGCCTGATCATGAGAAAAACTGTTAAAAACGCTAAATATTACATTTTTGATCTCTTCTCTCTGTTCTTTTCATGAATTCTTGTCGTGGTGGCATTCCTGAAGTAAACGACACAAACCGGTTTCCTGGGTGGTTTTTCGCTTTTTCAATAGTTTAACCTACGCGCTGTTTCACTAATAGAAGCACATAAAAATTCTGTCATTGCAACCAATATTTCAGGACACCCTGATGTTTTTCCCAATTAAACACAAATTCCTAGCTATAAAGTTTTATTTTGATACATCTTATGTTTATCACAAAGATCTTATTCACTGCAAGCATGTGCTTACAAGCTTGTGATCAAATTTAAAGCTTAGCATTACAATTATAATCGACAAATCTCTGATGTACATTTTTAACAAATTGTGCAATTTCGTGCGCTATGCATTTGCGGCAACAGAGTTTTGGGCTTTTTTTCTGTAACGCTGAAAATTTCATGAAGAAAGCTGCCTCCTGCGCAATTTTGAACAAAATTAGCAGCGTTCCTTGATTACATACGTACACTTCAGATTGATGATACATACAAGCACTTAATTGTAAATATTTATGATTTCTTCCAATGTCACAGAACTTTTGTTAACAGAAGTTTCTCTGATCATGATAACGGCCAAATATATATGGTTATAATAAGCAGTTAATGCTTGTAATTTCTAGCTACATCCTTAGCCATTCTGAAACAACTACAAATATAATTACACACAGAACAAATTGTTTACATTAACCGCAAGAAAAACACTTGAATAAACGTTTCTCAATTTCAGTGTAGATGTGGTCAAAAACCAGTCACGTTAGCAATTTCATCACACCTACTGTATTATATTTAGCTGAAACGCCTTGGGGGCTTGAAACCAAAGAAAGGTTGAAAGGTCTGTTGTTACACAAAGGAGAAACCTTCTCATATGGTCGTTTGGGGTGATTATTAATTTGTAGATATTTCACGCAATTGCTGACAAAGACGGTGTACATGACTAGCAGCTACTTATTTTGTAGAGTAAAGATGAAAGAACGCAATAGTTACGTATGAACATATCCTTGTTAAAATACTTGCCTTTTGGATTTAATCGTCGAATCTAAGTTTTCCGTAACCAAGTATTTCAAAAAGGGAGTAATATCTTGATGTTCATCTACTGGATTTCTAACAGTATACGTCAACATCAACTGTAAAAGCAGTTGTTTATTTCTGACTTGTTTGGCAACTCTTCAAGCATGGCCCCGCTACAGATATTTAGTTCAAATTTAGTTTAAATATGAGTGGATTTAGACAGTCTATTTGTTTGAGGTGCTTTCTGCCGTCAACAAAATTGAATTTTCCTGTAGCTAAACATTTTAACTATTTTCCTTTGCCAGTTAACGTCCAGCCGATTTTATGAGACTAAGTAACGTTTGCATAGTGAGAGGTTTAATTCTTCTGCATATCTCAGCCACTTTTGTTTTAATCTTTTACCCTCTGATGATAGGTATTTACATAATAAAGTTTCAGGACGTGATGTTTCTTTTCCACCTACTTCGACACAATCTTTCTCATTATCCGTCGCACATGGCCCAAATGGATGGTTCAACAACTTTGCTCTCTCTTTTACCGGAAGGTTTTGTGGGGTTACAGCACTATTTTTGTAAATTTAATTACCTCTAGCCAAGTTTTAAAAACTGAATGTACGACAAAGATTGATCTCTAGATGATTAGTTTCGTAACGTGAAGCATATTTCAAAACTGATATTTAGGCTTAATCGCACGTTACAAGTGGAACGTCGGGCTCTATTTCATTTGTGAATATAGCCTGGGGCTTTTCTGCAGGGAATATCTGCTTTTCATTCTTGATTCGTTTTCACTTTAGCAGCAAGATATGCTGAGGTGGAGGCAGCAACAATTCTATTAGTGTACGGCTGATCATTTTATACAGTAGTTTACAGTAGTTTTGTCCAAATTCAGGCAACGTAAATCATCTAGTAACATTGTTTTATTCCAGCTGAATGCAGATTTGTAAGCACACGTAGAGTTTTCGCATATAGTTATTCTATCTTTTGACATTTTACATCGATGAGAATGCCGCTTGCACTGCAAAAGCCATTTTACATTTCATTTATGGGTTTTATTGCTGCTCTGCTTAACTTCATGGTCACTGAAATATCTGGTAAGTTAAGTAAGATTAATGTTACGCTAATCATCAGTGTTAGCAATAATTCCTCATCATGAGTAAGCGCAGGAACTTGGTTTAAAGTTGGGATAACAGAGATGCTTTTCCATTTGCCAAGTATCGTAAAGGAGAGGAACATTCACTCAAATAGTACATTAGTAAATGCTTGCTGTATGCATCTGAAACGCGCGGATTTGTGTTACTTGTAGAACCTTCGGCAAACATGGTTATGCTAAATTAGCACTGATAGAAACGTCATGAACTTTATCTTAGTGTGTAGTTACACAACCTGCTCTATTGGAAATATCACATCAATTAAACATGAAATTTGAATTGGCACAAGCTTCCGGCAGCAATCTTTTGTATATCATTAGTGACGTCACGAATGTGTTTGGCATCAGGGTTCAGAGTCGGTTAGTATTTTATGTCCAAAATATGATCGAAAACTTCAGAAATGCTGAAGAAAATTTCCATAAACCAGGAAAAAATTGTATTTGTGACTACTTTCGGTTGTTCGTGACCCGGACCCATAGTTCCGTGATATGTTTCATTTTTTAACAATTTAAATGGGAATATTAGCGTCTTCCAGGCCGTTGTAACGTAAACTCTTATGCCTGCCAAGTAACGCGCTGCACATGATGGAATGTGTAAGAACAGCGAGCAGCTTTTCTCCAAAGATGAAAGAAGTTAAACCATAACAATCGTGTTTTACGTTTTTTAAGGACATGTTAGAGTAACGATTTGACAAACCAATTATTTTAAACTTCCTTGGACAGATTACACAAAAATCAAAACTGGGCCAGTAGTAACTGCTACTATTTTATTGATTTTCTGTTGATAAACAAAGCAAAAATAAAGAAAAGATTTGCAGGAAAGATTTTTACTTTTATTTTGTCAAGGCGATGCGTCACAAGGTTTCAACGCATAATTTCGATTGTGGCTAATAAACGTCATGATATTGCCAAGCTGTGAAACTTCAAGTCAACAACTTGTCTGTAGTTCCAATGTATTTCAACATCAACATCCAAGTAATAATGCGATGAACGTTGAAATTCCAGAGAATGGTGTGCTTTGTCCTTATTGCACCTGTCCAAAATAAAGCTAATTTTGCTTCTTGAGTAGCTCACAAAGCTTCTCTTTTCATGTTAGCTTTGCAATGCGAAGATGCGACCTGCTCCGATGACGACGATTACTGCTGCAATAGCAACTTGCAATCACAGCCGGCTTGCTGCTCTTCTAAAGTCATTTATCTATGGTAAGATGAAAGTATAGCGTTTTGCGGGGGAAGGATTGATCGACGCTTATTGCTAATTGCAGGCAACCCAGAGATGAACTATGTTCTAGTAGTGAGTCTTAAGGCGGAAACCATGACGTCTCGTAGATACTGAATAAAATCACAGTATACATTTTTGGATATTTGGTTCTCAGCAATTAACTACTTCATTTCTGCATCTTTTATTAACTTTTTTCCATTTAATACACTAACAAGCTCTTGCTATACCACAATTCAAGAATTTGTTTCATCTTTAGATATGTTTTAGTTCATGCGTTTCAATTTGTAATCAGCATTTGCCTCTAAACCTGCAGATATTTCGTATGACTTCCCGATTCTTAGTGATAACTTCGCAATTCCTCTTATCGCTTAACAGTGTTTTTGGTAGTCCACAATGATTGAAATAGGTGTCTGCATGATTGAATAAAAAGCTTCGTGGTTACAGGTTATTGCACTAAAGATTTCTATCCAAATTCCAAAAAATCTAATTACCGTCGGAAAATGACAGTGCTGAAGTGGAAAAGTTAAGCGTTGATATGAAACATGAAAACTTCCCACTGAAAAAAGTCTAGTTAAAAGAAAAATACTGTTTGAAGGTCAATGAAAGGTCTTGGGATTGGTGTGCTTCTTGTGTTTGGATCCGTGTTCATTTGCTTGATTCGTCGGTGCTGGACACAAATACATCGAAAAACGGGTGAGTTGTACATTGCAAAGTTATCACATGACAATATTAGGCAAAAATTCTTATAATTTGAAAGCAAAGGCGAAAGGATTTTTGATGTTGCAGAGAAGATATTGAGAAAAAAGGGAATCTAAAACCACCAGTCATCTACTCTGCAAACGCTACCTATGATTCTAGTTCAACTTTAGGGGAGAAAAAAATATTTGAATTTTTTTGAAACAATACAGCGTTGCCTTAAAATCTGTATCAAACCACTTTTTTTAATTCGATTTTGGTGGGTCAATTGGCCGAAGGTCCAAGCTTAAAATATTTCCAGGGATACTGGGATGAACGCTCTTGTCCAAGGAGCGCTGCGGTGATTCACTCAGTGGCCTTAGATCGAACACCCAACTTTCCAACTGAGAGGGGGACACTTTACCACTGAGCTACCACCACCCCAGTTTTTCAAAAATTTTTCGTATTTTTATGGGCTGAAAACGGTAGTAAAGTGTTTAAAAGTTACAAAAGTGAAAAATTTCTCACAGGTTTTATCAGTGTTTGATAAATGTATTTGCAGTTAAACAACTTAACATCAGCCGCTCTAATACATAAAAACTGTTAGAAGGCTATACGATGGATCTCATGCAATGCATAAGCTATTTTTTATGACGTGAACTATGCGATTCGAAGGGCAATTAATCACTAGTTTTTTCAATCAACTATTTCAAAAAGTTTATTATGAGATTACTTTGCACATTTGCAAAAGAATTGGTAAAGTTAGTATGAAAATTTTAATTGAATAGATATAATTTCGCGACATATACGAATGTAGATAAAAATGGCTTAACTGTCATTTGCAATGCTATGTGAAGCAAAGTATGACAAACATAAGTTGATGCTGCTTGATTCGTTTTCTAGAGCAGCCATGACGTCTTATGTTATCGAATGTTTAAGGTTCACTTTTTCTTTATAGTTTAGTAAAAATGTAATAGTTTTCCTGTAAGCTTTGAGGAATCAGCTGACAGGGCTCTGCGATATTTCAAACTTGAACATACATTACCTGTGTTCAAGTAACTGGTCTTCACAAGGCTACGGTGAATTGAATCCATCAGCAAATTTTCAAAGTAAGAAATCGATTCTACGTAGCACTACGTATCCTCAGTCCTAAAATCGTATTGAAATAGATTCAAATAGATTCTGTTTGAATAGGATTTTAGGACTATATACTGTAGATGCGTAGTGTTACCTGAAGTCGATTTCTTCTTTTGAACATTTTGGTGATGGGCTCAATTCAAACCCGTCGCGTTGTGGAGACTACAGTAGTTACGTGAATACAGTTAGCAAAATGCTCAATTGTATTATGAATGAAGTTATTAAATTTTGAACGGTTTTGTTCCAGGCGACTCTCAAATAAGGTCAAGCGAAGAGGCGACAGACTTGCCTCCTGACTACGACTCTTTGAAAAACTTGAGCGTTTTCAACAGCCCACCTGATTACCACAATCTTTTCCCAATAATAATCTCAACACCATCTTCCAAGGAAAAAATAAATGGTTCTCATACATCGAATTGCTCACAAGAACTACCTTCTTATAATACACTGACAATCGAAACTTCAGTATCTTTACCGACATTTTCTATATCGACAATTAGTAGCTGTGTCGACGCTTCTAGAACGGAAGCCAACCCTGTATGATTGTCTGCATGCTTTCAACACTCAGATGCTTTGCGTATCCCTCTTCTACTTGGAAAGCGCGACCGCAGTGTTGGACTTCCGAATTATAGTACGTTATGTTGTTATTGTCCTTTTGCCAGGAATTCAAATGCAGATGCACCGTTTTTGCTACAAGCCAATTGATCAAATAAACATTTTTACCTAACTTACATTTTGCGCTCCATGCGCAAAAGTCTGTAGTGAAAAACAGAAATGAAATTATCTTCGAAATCATGGAATGTGACATCAAAAACAAAGTGCTGGTTTCTTAACGCTATTAACTAATTTCCGGTTAGTTTTTCTATTGAACTAATTCCGTTTTCTCAGACGATATAAAGCCTTCCATGGACTTCCTAGGTGCCCGTTCAAAAAACTACTGCAATAGTATGGAGTAGCTTTGTTCCTCTGCAGTACAAAAACTTGGTTAATTTTCTTGTGCAATTCGCTTCCTACGCAGTAGCGATATCTCAAAAAAATGTACGAAGAAACAAATTAAACATATGTTGCTGAAAAAATGCTTCCCTGCGGTTTTGACGCTTGTCCTCGACAATTTCTCTGCAGTCAGCAATACAAGCCCCAATCTATAGAGAAGACGGGTGCTCAGGAGCAGGTGAATCCAAACGACGTGTATTTTTTAAACCACAGTTTCTGGACTCACCTTCGCCATACAAACCACCTGCAGCGTCAATCAACAGGCATGCACGTTAGTTGCAAACTCAATACTGTTGTTCTGGGAAATATACATGAGAAATTCAGATTCAAAGCCAAATTTCCGCTCAAGAAAATTCGATATAATTTCAGGCGTCGTGTACAAGTTAAGATATAAAAAGCATACAAAATTCCAAAACCTCAAAGATACATTCCTACACCAAGAAAAAACCTAAACACATTGTCAATTTTGACCAACGAGAAGTTTTGGCAACCTTTAACTGTTGCGAACGCCTGAAGGTTCTCAAGTCTCTCGGAAAGTCCAAGACCGCATTGATCTTTAAATCTCGAAATTGAAACTACTTCCACACGACTGTTTCTTTCTTCAGTGTTTGACTAAGAAAAACTACTGTATTGCTCATTCGCCACTTCCGCGGCAGACGGGTTTTATTTTCTTCCTAATATTTCTCTGCACACGCTCCGTCTGCCCACTGTGCGATGTAACGCATTCAAGCTTCAGCCGATCTTTTAAAACAGACTGATATAAAAAATAGTTTTGTGAAACATATTTTGAAGCAAGCATGTTGCGCTCGGAGAAGAAAGTTGGATCTTTCGTGTGTTACAATTACAGTACATCTACGAAACAATGCAAGGATAGTTTCCGTTGTTTTTTATGCTATTGCTATCAAGTAAATAACGATTTTCTCTTTGAAACTGTGCTCTTATTTTGTTTGATGTTTTCCTCTCATGTACTTCATCTTAACTTTTAGCTTGTTGTTATGTTTCGCAACACATTTAACATTAAAGATAAATAAAGTACATCAAGCGGTGTGCGTCCTTCTCCTGTGTCAAATGCAGACACGATCAATTTATTTTCGCGTTTGCCGTAAGCGTGCAATTAGGGTTGATTGCACTTTTGCCGCTACTGTAATGTACCGCCTCAACGCTACTTGTGATTCTGTGTGTCGGACCAGTACGTGGCCTAATGGTGAGTGCGTCCGCTTCGGTGCTGGTAGGTCTGGCGGTTCAGCTCTCGGCCGGGTCTCACCAGGATCATGTAAACTGGTACTGCATGTAGCCTTCTTACCAGGCGCGTGGTGTGTTGAAGGGAACACAACCGAAACGCAAAAAGGCAAAACGAGTCAAACCATACCAGACATTTACAAACTCAATCGTTGCGCTACAAGACCGCTGTAGTTATAATGCACCATCAAAACTCTATACAAAAAAAACATTCAAACTTTGCCTCGCGTGCTGGCCATTGTCTAATGTACATCGTATGAACTGTTCAGTTTCTTAATTGTAATGCTTTTCGTAACTTTACAGTTTGCTTGGTAGATCATAACAAGTTTGAGTTTGTAAAGCCAAGAAAATCGGCCGATATCTGCAGGAACCCGCGAGGCAAAGTTTGAATGATTTCTTGCAAAGCTTGCACGGTCTAAGCAAGGACCGCAAATGCCGTTCGGTTAATGCAGAGGAATACACAGTAGACAAGAAATGGCGAGGGAGGCCTTTATCAACAGGTATCGCCGTGCGTGATTCGCCAAGGTCTTCTTGAGCAACAACAGCTATCGCTAGATCAAGGATCTCAAACACGCGGGGCATGTGGCGCGCGAGGGCCTTTTGTGCAGCCCGCGATGCTTTTTCGGAATTTTCAAAAAATTTTAAATTACGTTGCCAAGTGCTTTGAAAAAAGATGCCGCGAAATAATTGAATCAAAGCTGAACCCAGTGCGGTTTTCGTCACGGCCGTAGCACTACAGACCACATTTCACTCTCCAACAAAATTTTGAGAAATCTTGGGAGTATGCCAAAGACATCTTCACATGCTTTGTCGACCTCGAGAAAGCATACAACCGGGTTCCTTGTGAAAAGCTTTTGGGAGTGGTGCGTGTGTACGGTGCTGACAGCCGCCTGTTATTGCATGACCGTCAAGTCACTGTATTCCTGCTCAGAAGAGTGTATCCGTGTCGGGAGGGTTAAATCACGACCGTTCACCATTGGTGTTGGACTCCGACACAGGGTTGCCAGTTTGGCTTTTTTGAGGCCAAATTTGTAAATTTTGGCCTTTTTTCAATTCCTTTGGCCTTTTTTTATTTTTGAAAAAAGGCCAAATGAAATTTTGGCTATTTTGGCCTTTTTTGGTCACATAAATTTTTTATGTCGATTTGGGAGATCTGAAGATGATTTTGGCAGGTTTATGGGCACTGGCAGATTTCTAGAAACTGCTTCTGGACGCAGAATGATAAATTTTCATTGGAAACTCTGCACGAGAATTTACAATTTTTGTTCTGGTATTACATGCTTATAAATTTACAGTTTCAAGTTACTCTTCAGCAAAACCAAAAGTTTCGAGAAGTTCTTTAATGGAGTGAGCTTTATTCTTTTTATGTATAAAATATGTACATAACGCCTTTCAAAGGCGCAATTGGGAGTTTTAAAGGTGTCGTGTATTTATCGTGTATTTGGCTTTTTTCGGTGCTATTTGGCTTTTTTAAGGGTTGATCTGGCCTTTTTTGCTTATGACTACCTGGCAATCCTGCTCCGACAAGGGTGTGTGCTGTCACCGCTCGTTTTCAGAGTCTACATCAGTGGTTCTCCACCTTTTCGCTGAAGGGAGCCAAATCCAGACTTACAATTTTATTGGAGAGCCTCACTAAAATTTTTTAACACAATTCAATTTACACGTTTGGTTTTATAGAAGTCTGTTACACAAAATATTAGACGTTTTATTCAAAGACTGCTGAGGGCAGCAGGAAGGGTATCTGGGAGCCGAATGCGGCCCTCAGAACAAGGGTTGAGAACCACTGGTCTACGTGAATTGTATAGTCAGTCACAGCCAAGTTGACGAGGGTGTCGCAGTCGGGAGCTGCAGGATCAACGGTTTACTTTTTGTAGACGATTTGTTACCGCTAGCATCTTCTCAACAATCTTCAGCATGCGACCGAGCTGGAATGAAAATCAGCACCAAAAATACCGAGGTAACATGTCTCTCTACAAAGCCAAGGTAATGTTTGCGGCAAGTGAGCGGCAATGCACTGCAGCAGGTGGAAAATCCAAATACCTTGGGTTGGTATTTACGAGTGACTGAAGGCGGACCGAGGAGATTGATAAAGCTAACGCAGTTCTGTGTGAGTTTCATCGCTCTGTAGTCACAAAACGGGAGCTTTCAAACAACGCAAAGCTGTCAGTTTTCAAATCTGTCTGTGTTCCGATCCTTCCCTATGATCGTGAATCGTGGGTAATGACCGAAAGAATATTAATTCAGGTGCAAGCACCAAAGATGGGATTTTTGCGAAGAGTCCGCTGTGTGACAAAGGGCATACCGAGGTGACGTGGCGCCGGGGCAAGAAAAAAATTTGGCGCCTCCATCTTTGAACCTAAGATCTTTTGGGAGAAAATGTTCTGCATTGAAAAAAAACTTGCGACATTGCTGGGACTTTTTGGCGCCCTTCAGTGATTCGGCGCCTGGGCATTGTGCCCCCCTCGTTACGTCCCTGGTGTGACACTATCGCGACAAGTTGCGCAGCTGTGAAACTCGCAGAGCCCTGAATGTCGAACCACTTCTCCAAATTGAGAGAACACAACTACGCTAGTTCGGCCATGCATCCAGAATGCCCCAAGAAAGACTGGTGAGGCAAGTCCTGTTGTCTAAAGTCAAATCACGGGAAAGCGACCCAGATGTCGTCCAAGGACCAGTTGTATTGACTACATCTCCGACCTTCCTTGGTCCCGTCTTGGTGTGGAGCCAGCAGAACTATCTGAGATTTCTGTTGATCGCGAGGTATTCCAAGTCCTCCTAGTGCTGTTGCCCCCGCGACCCTCCCAATGAGGAAAAGCGGGCATGAAAATGAATGAAATGAATTACGTTTGTTTGTTCACCGGTGTTTAAAAGTGCCCAGCTAGCAAATGAACAAGTTCCATAAACAACTAGATTTGATTAATACGAACGTAGAGACGGCAGGAAATGATTTGCCTATAATTCATGACACCTTTCGCAGTAAATAAGATTTAGAATCTACTTTCATGTACCGTTATTGTTGCGTCAGCGTCATAATGCGGTCCGTGGGTTACCTTGTAAGTCCTCATGTGGCCCACGGAACAATTTGAGTTTGAGACCCCTGCCCTAGAATCTAGGGCCTAGATGATGCGTTTTCACAACCACGCTCGCTGGATTTCGCGCAACGGCATCCGTTAGAATGAATATGGAGGAAGATCTCAGGTCATGGCCGCTTCTAATAAGCAAAAAGGAAGTTCGTCGGAATCAGACGACTTTGGAGTTACTGCCGCCACCGCTTCCAAAGGGAGTACCAGGACACCGAGAAGATAGTCATGACCCCTCTGTTGTACCGCGCTAAGTCTTGATGTTAAAACATGCCCAGCTCGCACAGCAGTCTGCTTTAAATACAAAAAAGTAAAACGTTTCGCGAAAATGTGCAAAAGAAGTACGTTTCCAAAGTTGGCAGCACGGTTATCGCGTCAGCAAGCAGCATGCACTCTCCGAGTCTGTGTACAGTTCAAACGGCCCCTGCTTGTCTGTCATACGCCACAGTACAATCCATCGTTGGAGCCACGAACAATAACCATTATTAGATTCTGGGAGTGCTCGAAGTTATATAACCGAGAAGATTGCTTACCAGCTGAGAGATGCTATCAATCCGTCATGCCCCGATATGGTGTCAGGACAGTTGCCAACTAGGACAGCTGCCGACTGTGGCTACTGCCAACCCGGCAATTGCCAAGCAACCAGACCACTGCTAACCAAACAACTGACAACCAAACAATTGCCAAACAGACATCTGCCAACCACATAATTACCAACTAGGACGACTGCCAACTGGAACAACTGCCAACCGGATAACAGCCTCTGTGTAAAGTAGTTGTAAACGGTTTCTCTAGTCAGCACACACTTCCTTTTAGCGTCTATGCCACAGCCAAAGCTGCGCGACTGTTCTATTTTATGCCATACCAGCCTCCTGGCCTAGGCTTCTGAAGGGTACCGCGGTACTGCTTAGGACATTCTTGTCAGACCTAACAGTGGCAGACAAATATTCAACAGCATGTCTGTACATAAAAGACTCGTACATTTTCGCTTTTCTTTCGCGTCAGAAATTTTAGGCTATTCGGTGCTGGCGCCGGGACGATTTTTTCCAGGGTGGGCTATAGTGCATTTTTCCAAGGAGTGGCCAAAGAGTTTTTTCCTGGGGGTGGGGCAACAGTGCTGAAATTTGATTTTGCCAACTGCAGCTAAGAAAAAACATTAATCTACTGAAACGTTGCAAAATATCAAACTTCAAAATTTATCTGTTCACTCACTTAGACGCATACTGCCACGGATTGACGAACTGCTAACAGTTAGCGTCGTACAATGATTTCCTATGTTCCAATTGAAGACTGCTTACCACCAAATTCTTATTCAGGAATCTGAAAACATTCATCTCGTTCGAGGTGGACAGACGTTTACGTTTATGGGAATTCAATCGTTCCGCTTTTAGTGTGACCGATGGGCTACCTCAATTTCAACGACAGGTAAATGAAGTGGTAGACGAAGAATCTTTACGAGACACTTTCCATACACAGTTAGAATCTTTCTTGTCTTCAAATGAAAGCATCGATTAAAGATCAAAGTGGAACAGGGTATGTCCATATGAGCATTAATATTACAAAATCTCAAACTGAGATTCAATCTCACGCAATGTTTTTTGTACAATAGTTTTTGCTCATACTGTAAAGCAGTGGTTCTTAACCTTTTCGCTACCACGCCTGCCTTAGGTAATTGTCCTCAGTTTTAAGCACCCTGAATGTACATGAATAAATTGAACGAAACACTTTCCCATTCAAAAACTTCTCATGTTGTAAAGCGCGTAAGGACTCGCTTCCCCCCTGGAAATGGGTTGACGCCCCTTGGGGAGGCCTGTCCCCTGTTAAACTTTACATCTTTTCAAGCGATAGATCAGTTGCATTCTTACCAGTCTGTAAAAGTAAGAAACACGCGAATCGTGAACCTACCAGTTACAACCTTTGGGTGCGTTTTACGTGACGTGTTTTGTTCGTGTGTGTGAGATTTTTACAGCCGTGCGGTAAGCGAGTTGCAACGTGGTCCTCATGTTGTGCTTTAAAGTCTTTATGCCGCCACACGTACTATATGCAGTGCGTGTGTGTGTGTTTTTTTTAACACGGATAACAAAACACAGATGTGATTCTTATAAAAAGAACGTAGACCCTGTGTTTAGTCAAATATTTCAATTGTAGCGATTTCGGTTGGTTTGCCTGTGGCAGTTAATAATCCTGTTCCGCCAGTCAAGTAGGATTTCATCAATTCCGTGCAAGTAAACGATTTTGCATCGAAAGCAGCAACAAGCGCAGTGATCGTGGGGCACTCCAGTAATTATTCAGAATTTTTATTGACCGTACTTTCAGAGCGTCATTTTCGGATTATCGCAAATTGATTAACATTTTCCATTTTTTCCTCGCAACAATGGCAGAGGGGGCCTGACAAGTGGATTAGCCTTGGGCCTCGCATCAGTTAAATCCGGCCCTGTGCACGGCATTCATTTGATGCTTATGTTGATCTTTCTTTATTCAGGCCGGGAAGCTCGCCAGGTCTGTGCCGCGTGAACGCCGAACACGTGAAACCTTCGAAGTCTGTCCAATTTTTTGAGTGAAAAAATATACCTGTACATATTTGTGATGGGCAATGAGTTTGGTGATACTGACTCAAAATTTTGTGAACATTTTGGAACGCACATTGTCTATCGCACTTTTTG
>JGI24021J15306_10004592_pt1 | contig 16113 bp, 13 predicted proteins | sample Ectturendosymbi1_FD_15306 | JGI IMG/M metagenome (IMG submission 15306) | reverse complement strand
TTGAGCCCCTTCAGCCCCCCCCCCCTGGCTGCGCCTTTGACCGCTGAGGATGAAGCAGTTGGCAGACTTGAGGGCTCTGTTCTGGCTGGCGCATAGCCAATGCTCAACTGCTGTATCAAAAAATATGCTTTTTTATTTTGCAGTTATCTCAGTTACTGGAAGTTTTACGTTTACGCTGTATCTTGGTTCAAGCGGCGTTCACAATTTGTTGTTTTTAGTGAAATGTAAAAGACAATAGTGAGTGTATCTTTAAAATGCAACAGCAGCAGTGCGGCTTCAGCCAATCCAGCAGAAATGCTGTTCAAGCTATTCCGAAACATGCCATTATTATCTTTCAAATTTGCAGTATAAGGGAGATAATTAAATTGTGTAAATACGTGGCATGAAGTATTTTCAATGTAGCCTATGGGTCTTTATTTGTGCAGGCTAATAAGTGAATTGATAGCCATGGTTGTTTCATTGTGTTTGTGCCTGAAGAACTCTGGTGAAAGAGTTAAACGATATTTGGCTTAGGTGAGAACAACATATGATTCAACCTTTAGGTTTCAAATTTTCGGGGAGTGAATAGGAGTCGGAGTGGAAATTTTTAATGAGCCCCGGAGCAGGAGTCACCTATTTTGGAACAGTATCAGGAGTCAAAGAAGTAACTCTCCGATCACATCTGCCTCAAACCCTTTGGTTCAAGACTTGCAATGCTGTGTTTTTACCTGATATTTTGCACGGAATGTCACATTCAACCATGCCGTGGAAAACTAATTTTTAAAACCTGCTGGTTGTTACTTTGGCCACGTATTGCAAAAAACAAAGAGTGAGCTTTGTTACGCTTACGCCTGTCCACGAAATATAAAAATTTTCTTGAGCAGTTAAAATGGAGTGGGTATCAGGTCTCCTCAGCTGGACATTTTTAGGTCCCGTATCGCGAAGATTGAGCATTCGAGCTAGAGTCTTGTTTAAGTTTTAAAATCAAGTTCCAGTGTTGAAGTTTCAACCAAGTCTTGGTCTCATTGTCAAAGGTTAAGGACTCAACTAGGTAACTGCTTAGTTTTAACCAGATTTCACCCATATGCAACTCTCCCCGTTGCCAGTATTTTGTGTGCAAATGCGGCCTTACGCCAACCTTACGGTGGGTTTTCCTTTTCGCAATCGCATAACAGGGTGGCTACTTCAGGTAAAGATGTGTGTTAGACTAGGTGTTATTTTAAGATTAAACTGATTCAGCACTAGTTTTTCACGGTGTGGATGGGGTTTTCTTTAAAATCAAGCAAGAAAGTTGATATATATTATATGAATTGAAATCAATCGCTCCATTGTTGCAGGCGAGGCCGGGCAAGTGTCCCTTAGTCTTACCTACAGTGTTACACTAAAACTGAGAGCGTGCTAAATTTAACTACAAGTGCGGAACTTTCATGGCTTTGCAACATGTCATCGTAATAATGAGATGATTGCCTACCTGATTTTGAACATTTACATCTTTGGACCATCAATCACGTGACCCCTTTCGTCGACGCGCATGTCTGGAAAGGCTATTTTATACAGCCTGTATTTTTTGAAGGACTGCATTTGTCAATTTTGTCGACTCTGCTGCGTTTTCAAAAGCAAATGACGACTTTTTTTTGGAAAAAAAAATTTGAAATTTTGGTCCTTCCTGCAATACGATTTCAATATCGTTCTTAAATATGTATGTCATTTCATGACGCCAGCATTTGCACCTTCAGAATTTTGCCTGAATAGCTTTGAGGAGTTCACCTTATTTTTTGATCTGTACTCTATTCCCTCGTTTTAGTTTTTCATGTGCAACGACACTCACATAATTTCACAGTAACATACATTTTAGCTGATTGTATAGCTAAACCGACGCGCATTATGTGTAAAAATACAAATTCTGTCTTTGAATCAGGCAATTTTTTCTCATGTAAGCAATCCGTTTCACCAATTCTGAACGATGGTACTAGAACTCGTGCAGACACTCTCTTGTCTAGAGCAGCGGTTCCCAAACAATTTTGAGCGCGGCCCGAATTTGGGTTTGGTGAACATTTCGCGACCCAAGCCTCAAGCAGCGTATGTTAACATGAAAAAATAATATTATCGTATGGATGATTTTTGGCAGTAGGTTATACCAGCAATCTACTCTTTTCTCAAGTGCCTACGCTGCAGACAGACAAGCAGTGGTAGTGTGGTCCACTCACTACGAAACAATGTATTTTATTACAAACATAAACATTATTTCAGTGCGACTGGTGAAATTGAAGCTTCTCCCTCGTGACGACTTCAATGCAGGACTCCATCTTGCTGAGCGCAATGCATATGTTGAGGCCGGGATCAAGGCGATTGCGAGCCTTGGTTTTGATGGTTGTCAGCAGTGCCGAAAATCCTTGCCGGCATAGATACGTGGTCGGAAACGGGAGCAGATTGCCTCGGCCCGACCCACTGTTGGAGCATTCGCGGCTCTTGTTTGGGTCGTGCCCGCACTTTGGGAACCACTGGTCTAGAGTTATACAGCATAACACTCTGAAATCTGTACCATCTTTATACAGCAATCTTAATCTACAACTTCTGTTTGTCTGCGATTCCTTGAGTGCACTTTTCAAACTTGGGTTTGAAGCAACTTATAACTTTAAAATATTTGATGTAAAGAGGAGACGACTGCAAAGCTGTCCTTATATAGTGAATAATAGCGTCATTGTTTGAGGTGGCTAAAGAGTCTTTATATGCGAGATTATACGAAACAAGAGATGCAAGTGTGAAAATTGGTTCAATGGCCTTGATATTCACATACGATGTCTGTTTCCTGTTATTTTTTTGTTCATTTATCAAATAATGTGTGTGAACTATGATTGCTTAACTTTTTCGATAATTCATTGTCCATAAATTTTGCTGATATGGATTGTAAATGACAGAACACCTGTCTGAACTGGGTAATGAAAATAAAAAACGTGCAATAAACGAAAAATGCAACTCATCTAGGGTTAAAAATTATTTTGTCAAGTTTGCGTTTGCATCTGGTTTAATCAACAAGGTTCAAGTTATGCTAAGTTTTATGCAATCGGTCTAACTTGATTCTAATGACTAAACCATGTGACCAGTTTTGTGAAAGCTTTGTCAGAAGCTGAGGGTCAAGCTTTTTTTAGCCCGGAGAAAGCTTTTCTGTTTCAAACAACCGTGGAAGTCTGCTATTGAACTAAACCTGTTTTAAATCACGGGAGAAACAAGTGCTACTTTTTTGGATATAATTTTGGCACGAGCAAAATTCTACCTTTGCAGCTAATTTACGAAACAAAAGTCGTGAGAATGACAATACTGCCAGCAATATTGTAAATTACACATCTGGACTCGTCTCGTATTCCTTTGCGCTGCTTATTTCTGTCAAAATCATAACAACACTGCTTTCATTATATTTTTAATGTCTTTAAACATCGACGTTAATGCCGTCACGCTTACGCTGAAAATTGAACAATGCGTTGGAACTAATAGTTTGCAGATTTTTCTTGCCTATCATGTTCTGTAAGTTGCAAAGCACAAGATTTTCGGATACTTTCATTCAGTGCATTTCTGCAACGCAGACTTTGAACCTGAAGCAAAGCATAGACGAAGTTTCCATTTCTAAATATTTCGAACCTGATGTTTGTGTTTTCCAATAAAACAAAACTGTTGCGGCCAGTGGCCCAACTATGAACAAAACCACTATTCTTATAGATACCATACACCACTCAAGAGAGAAAAGTATCCTTGTTTTAAAAACCGCCTTAACTTGAATTTAGTGTGACGTATATATTTCCAAAGTCAGTCCAACATATTTTTATGCATGTTGTGTTTTTCAAACTCCTGGTGGAAGATAACCAAGACAGAAATTGATTTGAACTTCTTTCACTTTGTCAAATATTGATTGTTGACATTGATTTATGTGGAGTTATTGACAAAATCGAATTCCTCCAAATTGTACGAAAACCCGCTAGTTTTCGAGCCGAAGAAACAGTGAAATTTCAAAGACCTTAAACAAAAACATCTAACTTTTTGATATTTTCTTTCACGTCTGCGAATGATAGAAACTTTTGGTGTGATTTTTGAGGTTAGCAGGTCATTTGCTTGAGGCTTTCAATTTTAAAGTACGCAGTTCCTTACGAACAAATCGCCACAAACATTATGATTCATAAGGAATGAACACACTAATCTTTGCCTTTCTAACACTGTCTGAGTTTTCTTTTCAAACAACTGTTAATTTTATTTTTTTAAACATTTGTTATAATGTTTATCGTTGTTTCAAAACCATGCCTTGACCCAAGTAAGGCATAAACTTAAGGCTACAAGGTCGCGATTTTTTAATTAAGCAGGTTAAAATAAATAATTATTCAAAATTCATCCGAACTACTTTCATTACAGGGATTGTGTTGACCTACCGCTTAGTTGGCTATTGCCCTTCTTTATGGGCTTGCTAAACGTGATGTTATCGTTGGCGTTTGTTATGTCATACCATTCTTTTTTAATTAAAAAAACATGTACTAAACAATCAAATTGTGAAGATACGGTATTCCTGTATTTTTTTGGTGAAAAACGATTGCCTAACTCTGTGCTCACTCTTACACTTAATAATAAGGGTGAGGGAAACTCGTTTCGAAGTGCATGCGACTGTTGTTACGTTAACAGTTATTTCGCATGGACAATGTCTCCAGTTTCCGCAAAGCCCAGTGTTTCCGTATAGTAACCCATCGCGAGTCACGAATGCAGAGTGTACAGTGGTCCGCTGTGCAGACGCAAGTACCAGCGAAATGTTCATGAAAAAGTGTGAACAGGATACAGTTTAGGTTCTGCCTACATATGCTACATAAGAAAAATTTCGTCTGTGCATTCAGCAAACATCAACGTCGGAGGTACGCCGTATTTGCTGGAACTGATCGATACCGCCGGCCAAGAAGATTACGACAAGCTGCGACCTCTGTCGTACAACAAAGCGAACATTTTTTTAGTGTGCTACTCTGTCGTGGTGCCCTCGTCATTTACCAACGTCAAAGAGACTTGGATACCGGAACTGAGAGAACATGCAGCCGGCGTTCCATTCGTTCTGGTGAGTATAACGCAGTGTGGTATGTAATCACAACCAGTAAACGTCCTTAAGCGAGGCCTACAAGTCATTGAGTCTACTGAAGAAAAAAACAAGACGAGTGCGAAAATCGCTTTTGTTAGGCGTCCAGTTTTCTTGGTTACGATCTGGGTCTGGATCAGTGTGACTGAACATTAGTCAGGAGCAACGGTAGACAAGCACGGGCGCAATTTTAATCAGGACAGATATTATCATTTGTTCTAATGGAGTGTTCTGTTTGAGTTTGTCACAGAGCAAGATTTGTGGAGCGCTTGGCTTAAATATTTATGCGCTTTACCACGTCATGCGAATGGTCGGAATGTTGTTATGGAAACAAAACTTAGCAATGACCCGGTTCTCGTTTTGCTGATAATGGTGTTAGGCAGATGAAGATGGTGTGGCTAACGTGGATGGATACTTGTGTAATGCGCATAAATACGTATCGAATGTAAACTGGTGCCAATGTTTTCCATTTCGGAACTGTTGCTGATGAACGATGAATTTCAAGGATTACATTTAGGCAACCAGGGCGCATGTGTTTTCTCAAGAGGCAGCGAACGTTTGAGCTGTACCAGGGGTTCCCAACCTTTCTCTGACCATGTACCCCTTCAGCATTCCGAGAGGTGAGCATGTACCCCTTCAGCATTCCGAGAGGTGAGCATGTACCCCTTCAGCATTTCAAAAAATAAGCATGTACCTGTACTCCTTCAGCATGTTAACAGATGAAAATGTACCCCAAAAATTGCCTATGACAAAATATATTATCATGTTCATTCATAGACATATTTAACAATAAGCATATAATGATTTTTGGAAATAGTACTCAGTGATTTATGTATAAATATTTGGAAATAAATAACATGTGAATACATTTTTCTCATCTTCTTCTAGCCTTAAATGTACCCCTTTGGATAGGCAAATGTACCCCAGGTTGGGAACTCCTGAGCTATACCAACGCTTTTCAGTGAAATACGGTTACTAAAGTTGTGCATCTCAAACCATGCATAGAGCACCGGTTGAAGCAACTGGGAAAAAATCTTCGCCGCTTCTGGTAGAAATGCCTGTTGTCGAAAGTTTGGACAGAGCGTTAGAAAATGTCTCAGAGGAAAACGTTTTCTGTAATGCAATGCAGTGAGCATCTGAAAACGACGAAAAAAGCCTGTTAAACGTTCTCTTGCATGCCTGTATGTTGTTTTAGGTCAGTTTTTATCTTCATCTAAGTACTCTAGCAATGCGCTTCTCCGTATGCTGTTGCATCAAACTTCCGGTGCGGAGGTAGAGGTTGATTAAGCGATGCTAAAGCCGTTACATATAAAGCAGACCTAATTTATGGAAGCAAAATGTAATGCTGCCCATGCGATACGACAAGTTGCCTAGGGCAGCTTTAACGAATTCAAGGTCGCGTTGCTTTTCGTTGGGATGAACTAGACTGTTCGAGCCAGTCAGATCTCTCAAATGGTTTTGACAATGGATATAGTTGCTTTGGTACAGTTTTATACCACATCGCGCGCTGGGTAGTTTGTGTGGATTGAAAATTTCAATAAAACCAGGAGAACAAGTTCTGATCGCTGAAGACAATGTCAGTTTTAATTCATCGCACGTGGTCGTAATTCCTCGCTTAAATCTTTTCGCCCAGTTTTGGGATTGTTTGCACTCGTCACCCGTTTCATTGATTCAATAAACGCGAGCACAACCCCGTCGTTAGGCACCGCTGTTGCCATGCCTCCTCGTAGCAACAACGCATTTTATAAATTCTTGCTTGTTTCAGGTCGGAACGCAAATCGACTTGCGCGACGATCCGCGCCACATCCAGGAGCTCCACAAGCGAAAGATGAAGCCCATCACGAAAGAAATGGGACAAAAGCGGGCTGCAAAGCTAGGAGCAGCTTGTTACATGGAATGTTCTGCCGTGACTATGGTCGGCATAAAAGAAGTTTTTGATGAGGCCATTCACACGGTTTTGTCGCCGCCGGAAAAAAGCGAACGGACAGACAAACGACGCTGCTTGATATCTTGAGTGTCGACAGGTCTTTCAGAGCGAATCGCTTCTCTGGTCTGAAATATATGGGATTGTGCCCCTGCAAGCATCCGGAATGGTGCTGCCGCTGAATACAGTAGAGTTTTTAGGTAAAAAAGTTTTAAAACGTCTGCAAAAGCTTGTGATAAAAATTAAAATCGTGTAAATGGATATAGAAAGGGTAATTAGTGTTGCTCAGTTGGCATTTCCATAAGACTTGGTGCATAAATGTTTGGATGGTTTTCGAAAAAACGTAACCGCAGATGTGCTACATATACAAAACGAAGAAACTTTGCTTTGCCTTATATCAAGTTTTTTCGTTTTCAGCCAGGACAGAAAGTAAAAAAATCATTACACCGCTTTTATCCTTGACCTTTTGCATGCTAATGTCGGGTTTGCAGTCGCATGTGTTGAACACGTCCATGCGACTACCGATAATTTCATCAAACATTTTACTTTTATCAAGATCTTTCAGTAATATTTCAGTATTTCACGCATAGTTTCTTTGCTTTCGCAACTGCACTTAAAAACGTCTTACATTTTTCCCGAATAGCGAATTTGACTACAGTATAGCGCAGTTTCTAATATTATTTTGCTGCAAAGATTAACTGCTGCCTTCAAACTTGCCTTTATTAGTAACGTGGTCTGTCAAGGGTACTGTATAGCGTGCGACTAATCACTTTAAAGTGTTCTGAGGTCTAATTGTTGCTGAACGTTTAACCATGCATGTTCAGATTATGCGATTTCTTAACCCAAGAAGGACCCATTGTATATCAATGTGAACTTGTTAGTTGTTTGAGAAAAAAAAAATCTTGCGTCATGTGGAAAGACCCGTCGTAGTTACGTTTTGTGATGGCAGGGTTTTAAAAATTTATGTTCTTTTTTTTAAGGCAGTAGAACCACTGACGCCACTACTTCATTGTTTTTTGTGCTCTTATTTTTGGTGAATTGCTGCCTTTTGCGAAGATTGCGGCACCGCGGTGCGGTACGAAAGTAGTCATTTTTTGCTGAACATTGTAAGCCCGGCAGTCGTAACTTGGTAAAAAAAGGTGAAGACAAAGAGATCAACAACTCTTTTTAGCTAACTTGAACAAAATATTGTCTTAGAGAGGTTGCATTGGTTAAACGCTATGATCGAAAAGATATCTATTGACTTTGAGGCTTGCTTTCAGTAGCCTCATGCTGTTGCGTACAAGGGTATTTACTTGTAATTGAAAGGTTATGGTCATCACTCGTTTCTGTTGCCTGTTTTTTATATCAAACGTGTTCAAAAGTTCTATGGGAAAGTTAAAACTTGGGTTATGGATGGCATTTACCGGATTACATGATTCTATCTTTCTGGATGTGTAAAATCATAGGTTCAAGCTGTTGTAAAGTGACTGCTAATTTTTGGTCAGTAATTTAGTCTTAAATGTAGAACTGCTGTTTTCTCTTCATCTGTTGTTCAGTGATCTTGATTTTAAACAACGAAGAAATTGTTACCTCGTGGCGAAAGTTCAGAAACACTTTAATCAGCAAAGTACAGCTCAGATCGAAAGGAGCCACTCCATTTACTTTTGGTTCACTGGTCTGCACGTGCATGAAATATCTATGAAAAGAATTTCTGTACCTAGAAATTGTTAAATGAGAACGATGTGCCGAGTTCCAAAAATTTGAAAACATGCGTTTGGAAGTTTATTTCTGTTTTTGGCAAAATTTCCATTTGCAAAATACTTTCGAACAGGTATTTTTGTGAAGGAGGGTTTGCCAACTGCTGCTGTAAACCGACCACAAACTCACGGCAAGTCACACGTTGCAGCGCACTTTATTGCTCCCACGTGGTGAGCCCTCAAGCGATATCCTTTGCAAGTCAGCAATAGCACTTGAATGTATTTGTGGATTTCCGGGATGAATATCATTAAAGCTATGAACTGATTTTGTTTCATTGGGTCTTTCAATGTAGCTTGTTCTTGCTCATTTATGCTAGCTGTGTGATTTGACCGCTTTCATCAGGACTGACATGGAAATACCGGTTTCAGTCGATATAGCCGGGTGTCCACTGCGAAACAAGCGTGTTCTGTTTCTTTTAAACTGTGAAAAATGGCGGCAAGGCTGAGGTGGTGAGTCGGGCCATTTGGCAAATGTTTGATGAAGACCGATTTTTACTTTGTCACTGCACGCATCAAATGATTTTGTCATTCATATCCGGTAATTTTTCGTTTGAAAATTCGGGCAGTCGGGACGACGATTCAGTTGCTTGGAGGTGGCTGCGTAATACTGTTAGGCTTGAAATCAGTCGACCTCTTCAAAAATACCTTGCTGCACACGTACCTCGACGGCTAACCCCTCTCTCATAGAGAGCAGGAAATGAGTCGCACATCCTTGTGGCGTCCCAGGTAACAATTCGAAATGAATTCCAAAGCCAGTTAATAAACAACGTCTTTGAACAACCACTGCTTTAACGGTTCACCACTTGGTACAAGAAGTTCGCTGCTGTGTTATGTTATCGATATGATCGTGCGTTTGTGATTTTGTTTTTGCCTATGCGAAAATGTATTAATGCTGCTGGTGACTGCATGAGCTCGCTTGACAATGAACGCGCGTCCAGCCTGGTGAAAAGACAGCGCAGCTGGAAGTTCGACATCCGGGCTCCATTCACCAATGCTACCAGATTAGCCAGAGGCCCTCTCCTCTTTCACGGAAGTGTAGATTGCCGATGTGAATGTGTTGCATTTACACTGTGCTGCGGTTGAACATGGCATACAGCAGCTTTCAGGAGTGTTGCCTCCAGGGAGTCGTCAAAGTCTGCTGTGGTGGTCCGATATTTTGCGAACCAAACCGTTTAAATAAACCGTCGAGAAAAAAACAGATTATTTGAAACGCATTTAGGTTTATTCTGAAAGATACCGAGTTTTTGTCAAACTTGCAATTGTTTTTCAGGCAACGCTGTATAGCTGTTCAGTTAGCTACAAACGCCGTAGCCCTTCGCCATAGCCACACCTTGGCGAGCAATGTCAATAATTAAGATGCTGTATCTCATGAGAAGATAACGAGCAGATGAAAACGATCTTACGAGGATCAACAAGTGACCCATAGTCGCTACAAGTTGAAACTGGTGAAATTAAAAGAAGTACGATTTTTGGAAAAGTTCTAATTTGACGCACGTTTAAAAAATTAGATATTCTGAGAGTGTGGAGCGAATGTGGCACAATTTAAGGAAATGCACATTTCCACACCTCAGGCAGTAGCTGTGGCCCTTAAACACCTTGAACATTCCCGACCAGTGATTCCAGGGGCCACAACCAGCTGACATTTGTGGGGGGGTCAAAATGATTGCATCGTGTACCTAACAACTAAGCATGTTTTTGAAAATTTCAGGGCTTCAACTGCCCGGTTGCCCTCCTGGTTGTGGGCCTGAGTGATTCGCGATTTAAGTGGGTGTGCTTGTGTAATGTTTTCTGAAAAGGCTTGTCTTTCATACGTTTTAGTATTTGTTAAAAATCGGGTGGAAACAGTCGGAAGCTCCCATTGGCGTCATTGCACTGACCAACCGATCTCGAGAAAAGTGCTATAATTGCACTTTTGCATAGGAAAAGCAGCGGAAATACTTCGTCATTGTTTAAAATGACAATGAAAAGCTCCAGGTTTGCTGCAAGCTTACTTTCGAGGAATAAGCGTACAGGACACTTGAGAGGAAAAAATGTGCTAGTGCGAGACCTGTTTTGGGCCCCATAAAAATTATAAATCATAACTGATTAAGAGCTTCATTTGCTTTTCAATGCCATGACAAGAAATTGATGCGCTTTATATGTTATTTCACATAACTATTCATCAATGTCAATATTTAATTTCAAAATGTCTCAGGCTCATCTCAAAGAATGCACAAAATACAGTTGCTTTGCGAATTCACAGCTATACGTCAAATTTAACATTAATACTGGATATAGCAATTCTCATTAGCAAAACAAATATAACAATTCTATAACGCTGATACAGCAAAAGAAGGACATGAATTTAGCAAAAACTCTGTGTTTTTACTTGGCTTAATAATGAACATAAAAGTGTGCAAGTATTTCATACATAATAATGGAAAAAAATTAAAATCAAATTTGCAAAGTGGAATTCTTAGTAAGCCTGGGCCTGCTTATATACTAGACCAGGGGTTCCCAACCTTTCTCTGACCATGTACCCCTTCAGCATTTCAACAAATGGGCATGTACCCCTTCAGCATGTTGACAGATGAAAAAGTACCCCTAAAATTTCCTATGACAAAATATATTAGCATATTCATTCATAGACACATTTAACAATCAGCATATAATGATTTGTGGAAATAATACTCAGTGATATATGTATAAATATATGGAAATAAATAATATGTGAATATATTTTTCTCATCTTCTAGCTTTAAATGTACCCCTTGAGATAGGCAAATGTACCCCTGGGGTACATGTACCCCAGGTTGGTAACCCCTGTACTAGACAATAGTGGCCGTATACCTAAACGTACATGTTACTCACAATTCACGCATATCCAACCGGGCAATAAGAGAGTTTTTCCCAACTTAAACGCTGTGTATTGTAGTATTCTCTTCACCATGGAATTAGAAACTAGCGGTTGCATGCGCTTCTCTGATGTGCTTGTTAAACGTTGCGAATCTGGTGGTATTGTTATTCGAACATATCGAAAGCCTACGCATACAGGTCTCTACAGCAAGCGGTCCAGTTTCGTTCCGTGGCATTATAAAAGAAATTTTGTAAATTCCATTTAGAAAAGAGCCTACGCAATAGCTAGCTCTAACCAAACTGTGCACGAAGATTTCCAACGCATTGAAACCACGGGCGTCGGAAGGATTTTTTCCAGGGAGGGGCCAATGGTGGATTTTCCAGGGGCAGCCAAAAAGATTTGCAAGAGGGCACCAAAAGTGGCAAAATTTCATTTTAACCACTCGAAACTAAGAAAACATCCTTTTTTGCTTAAAATTTGATTGGAAAATGTCAAATTTCAAAATCCATGGGGCAAGGCCCCTCTTCCCCTCCTTCCGACGACCATGATTAAAATTATGCTTATGTGAAATGGTTAAAAATTTGCTTACCGTAATTGAATAATGGCCTATGTTAGCTTGGTCAGGGTGGCTCACTTGCCCGGTTGGACATGCATTAAGTGTACATTGTGAGTAGCATGTACACTTGTGTATATGGCTACTGGCTCTGTTTCAAAACAGTCCTGTTCATAACAGACAACATTCATAACATACCACGTTCATAACAGACCCGTTCATAATAGACAACGTTCATAAGGGGTCTGTGATAAAAATGGTGCATCATGGACGTGGTCTGTTATGAACTGGTCTGCAGTCATCCAGCCAAGATCATCATAAGATCATTATCAAAAACATTAAGAGGTTCTAACATAATATTCGTGCTTTAAATTAGCGCAACATATTATAATCCCAGGATTTTCACGTTCTTTCTGAAACAATTCTAAGGCTTCACGGAGGTTTTTCCAAATAGAAATTCTCATTCCAAGCAGCTACGTTTGAGAGATCCAAAAACACGTTCGCCGAGTACGGCGTCCGTCCAGAATAAGGCAAAAAAGGAGATGGACTCACGGATTGGTAAAGCAAGCACAGCATCACGTGAACTTTATCCTTCCGTGGTCACAAAACGGTAGTTCGGTAGCTTCTAAACACCGCAAAGTGTCAGTTTTTACTCGGTATTTTTCCGACCCCTACCTGTGGTCATAAACCTTGGGTAATAACTGAAAGTGTGCTATCTCAAGTGCAAGTGGCAGAGATGCGAGTTTTGCGGAGTTCACGACGTGACACTTCGCGAAAAAAAGTGCTGAGCTATGAAATTCGAAGAGCACTGAATGTCGAGCTACTTCTCTAAATGGAGAGATCCCAGCTATGATGTTTCGACCACGTGACCAGAATGCCCCAAGACGATCGGCGATGCGAGCCCTGCTGGCGACACTAACAGGAGAGTGGCCCAGGGGTCGATCAAGAACCAAATGGTGTGTTTATATCTCCGACCTTGCTTGGTCCAATCTTTGTGTGAAGCCAGCAGAAATATCAGGGATTGCTGAAAAACGTGAGGTATTTCGATTCATCCTACAGGGCTACTGCCCCCTATGACCCAACCAAAGGAAAAGCGGGTTGGAAATGAATACACAGGCTTGTTTGTGTTGTGTTATTGGCATCTTTATTTCAGCAGTTTTGTTACCACTACGAACTTAACTTCAAGCATGTAACAAAACTAAGCAACATGCTGCAAAGTTTTTTGTTTTTGATTGCTTTTTGTGCATTGATTTCCGTTTTCTGAGACGTACAGCACTTTCTTCCTCACCGTACTTTCTTAAAAAGACATACCGAACTTTCTTCCTCCAGTGATGATCTGCACAAAATTTTACTAAAAACTTCAATCCTATATAACGTACACGAACTGTTGAAGATACTTTCTTCTAGCTATATTGTTGAGAAACGCGGTAAAGGGACAGAAACCAAACGTCAGTTGTGGATTGATTTGTTGATGTCAACATTATCAGAATATCACATACCTACATAAAGCGGTCGGAATTTGGATAAAGTTATAATCAACCGGGACATGAGTTAATTGATTACTGCCTCTCGGAGCAAGACTCATTGGACAATTGGTAAGCGACTGTTGCTAAAAGAGACAGAAAAAGAAAAATCTTCACGACTGTTACAACAAGGTCCAAAACATTTTTCTTGTAAGGAATGCATTGTGGGTGCGGTGTTTGCAGTTGAAGCAATAATTAAAAAAAAAGTGTAATGCAATGAAAGAATTATGGGGATAAGGTAAAAACTATTTTCAAAGCTCTTACTGTCAGCAAAAATCTCTCAGCTGTTAAATATGAAGGATTCTGCGTTGGTAGCGGTGCTGAATGTAGTCGGTCGATTACGATTCCACAGAGATCCCAATAGTTGAGGGGTCAAACTAGTTGTTGTCAGTCCCGTCGCCACGGGGGAGATTTGGTGGGCTCCTCCAAAGAAAGCTCCAATTCCCCCAAATTGAAATATGAAGCTCTACAAATTAGTGGAGGCTTTGTCAAAATTTGGAATGTCAAAACCCCCTGCACAAACATAAAGCCCCCCATTGGAGATATTCTAGCAACGGTTCTGATTGTTGCATGAGTACACGTCAGTTTCCCATGTACGCGACCTGACGTCTTGAGGTTGTCAAGCCAATGCAAGGTGATTTAAAAGGCTCTCACCACTTTGTCTGACAATAATTCCCCAGTAGCACTCTACGTTGGTTGCCTCGTTGGATTGTATTCAGGTATATAACAAAATGTCCGATACACTTGAATGTGAAGTCAGAACAACGTAACGTTAAACGGTCCGGTAGAGACCAGTGTTTCTGAATATTTTTATACCAGCGGACCGGTAAATAGCACAGAAAATTTTTACGGACCGGTAACATACAATCGCAATGAGTGCAACAGAATATCGCAATCATTTTGTTAACCAAAGCGGTTGCAGCCTATACTTAACCCAGCGCATTACTTTGGTAACCATGCAAAAATTAAAGCAAATTATCGAATTTATTGTGGGATTTTGTGCTGTTTCATTGATAGTGTGCGAGATAAATATGGCTGCAATGACGTTTCAGAAAGACAAAGTTCTGCGTTGGCATCCAAACGAGTTCTCTGTCTGGTTTTGAGCTAATGCTGAAAGAATTTTCTCGCATAGACTTTTGCAAATATCACTAACATTTTGATTGCATAGCGTGACTGAGAGACGGATATTCGTTTTCAAGAGATATCCTGAATTGAGGCAGTCACTCATTTTTATGTCAGAGCAGCAAAGTAGCATCATAGCACATTTCGAGCAGACTTTCTGTTTCACAGATATTAACTTCTCATGTGTTTACATCTTTAGTGAAAGGATTGTTCATCCAAAGGTTTCTATTTCGAGGATTCTCATGTTCAGGAAAATAATAGTCAAAGTTGTTAGCTAACTTCTTCAAATGCTGACTTAGGATGTCTTATAACTTTTTAACATTAACATCAGCACTTGTCAGCAACTGCTTAAATTTGGAAATATCTCTGTATTTCCCTTTTGTGCAAAGCTATCTCAAAGCACCAGCTTCTTTTTGGATATGTCAGTTGTGTTTCTCAGTGCAAAATTATTTATGTAAAACCCCTGCAGAGATCTATTAAGCTTGTTCAAATGGCAACATATATTCCCCCAATTACGCAAGCTTACTTATCCACACTTCATTCAAAAGAAAGTCTGGTAATGGAGAGTTCCTTTTCCTTAAAAACTGTTTTGTTTCTTACTTGACTTCAACTAGACGCGAAAGAACTCGTCTTCTTGACAGTCATTTACTTCCGTATGAAGATGTTCAAACAACGAGACCATATTTTAACACAGTGTGTTGAATGGTCTGGAGTTCAGGACTCGACTTCTTCCCGACCTTCATTAAAAGTTTTCACCACCTTACCTAGCACGTTTTTCTAATTAGTAGGCGGTTTCGTTGCAGCTAAATGCTCCTGATGGATTATGCAAAGAGTAAACAACATTGCTTTGGGTGCTACTCTTTATTTTGGGAACTACACCAAGGCAATAGCCAGTCATGCTTGCAGCTCCATCTATGCACACTCTGACACAGCTTCCCCAGTCTATATCTTACTCAGTAAAGTATTCGTTAAGAAGCCTACATTTCTCTCACCCGGTGGCACATTCCGCAAGTTAATGCAACATAGAAGGTCTTCCTTTTTCTTTTCCCGTATAACGCACGAAAGAAAGAATGGCACAAATACGTCAGTTGACTGGTCGAGTTGAATTGCAAAATGCCTCGGCTTCTTTTACTCTTAAAACTGCACCGCGACATCCATTGCCATAACTTAGTGCTAGTTGCATGCATTGCCAATTAATTTCTATTGAGTAATTGCTCATGTTTGTTGTGTCGGATGACTATTATGGGGCGCCGTTTGTAAAAATATTATATCTGACAGATTTAGCACAAAAACTGCTATCTCTGGCAGAGATAGCTATCTCTGCATGCAGAGATGTTAT
>JGI24021J15306_10004591_pt1 | contig 16113 bp, 11 predicted proteins | sample Ectturendosymbi1_FD_15306 | JGI IMG/M metagenome (IMG submission 15306) | reverse complement strand
GCCTGGAAAAAGATACTGATAGAATGTGCCCAAGCTCGCCAAGACAAACTTGGTCTTCAAATTTGAATCACATTGCAAGTCAATTATTCCAAGTTGCAAGCCCACGGGCAGATCAGAGGCGTTTAATGTGAATGGCGAGAAAAAGACTTGGACGTCCGTCTCAAGTTGGTCAAAAATCTCAAACCGTTGCTTGAACTCCAGCAACAACTCTGTTATCTTATCTTTGTATTGATTCAAGTCAATGTTTAGTCCCGTGGTACGCATATTTTTTAGACAAAGGAAATGAACAGTGTCATCACCGGAAACTTGTGTCTTCCACAAGTTCAACTTCAACTAAAATGCAACCTATGGTGTCGTAATGCTGAGTGACAAGTCTTTTGCAGCCTTGCAACATTTTGTTCAGATTATGCAAGCGCTGCAAAATATCCACCATAAAGGTAAGGTTTTGCATATATTGTGAGATGAAATTCTAACACTGGCTTGCACTGTTTTTCATGAAGTTTTCAATTTCCTCAGGTGAATAAAAAAAAACGCTTTGGCACGGCACCTCGGCTTAGCCATCTTAAATTTTACGTAGCAAATTTCAATTAGAATTGTACCTAGAACTCCGAAGGTTTCGAAATCGACATCGCTGGAGCTCAAGATATGTTTTTTCTCGGAGTTCTAGTGTGAAACTTTATCAACAGCAGTTGTACTTTTGCATGTTCATACCTGTTTGAAAGATCAAACCGGTATGAACATGCAAACGGAAATATGCAGAAAACGGGAAATTTTCACGTGAAAAAAGCAGAGATAAACAATAAAATATAAGCAATTACGTTAAGGTTTCAAGTAATTGATATCTATATTCACCAGTTATTGAAGTATGACTGGAGAGACTTCTCAAGCAAGCAAAGAAGTTTTTATTTCACAAAATCATCCCGCGGGCCGGATCCAACCACGCAACGGGCCGTATGTTTGACACCCCTTCCCTACACCTTACTCGCCAGACAAAGCTATCCCAGTCAAAGTCTTTTGAACAAAGGAAAGAGATCGCATTCGATTGCAGACTAGCAAACATTAGGACTCCGGTCGTTCGTAGTTTATATTGTCCTTCCTCTCACAATCTGATAAAATAGGCTTTGCATGAAATCATGGTAAATAGTCAAGGCTAGCTTAATCCTTTTTCTCTGATGGTTGGTTCTACAGTAATGCCCCGACGGCACATCATAACATCACGTGACACCTAGGCATTGGCGGCAAAGATATCGCTGGGCCTGCGTTTGCACAGTGCTAGAGTGACCGCCTCTCAACTGGAAGGTTGGGTGGTGGATTCACCGACAGTGAGTGAATCGAACAATGAAACGTTCTTTACATCACTGAGATCATATTATTATCAGATTTATTGTTACAGCGTGCTACATGCAGTATATATACATTTTTTTAGTTAAAGACGGGGATACTACACGAAATTTAAACATATACAAATGTTTACATCTGTAGAGTGGGTATGCCGCCATCATATCCCTAAATTTTATCGTTTGATCCCCTGAAATAAGTAAACTATTAAAAGCCATGCGATGGGCTCACCGGAGATTAAAAGCCAACAGGGAAGAAATATTGACGAAACATGTCGAGTTCGTATATCCATATGTAAAGCAAGCAAAATATTGAAAAATTAATGAGAAAAGTGGCGACAAGCAGAAAAAGCAAGACTTACAATCGAAAATGAAAAATACAAGACCCATTTCAGTTTGTAAGTGCTTGATTGTGATTTTCAAGATGCTTTATTAATCCTTATATCTTTAAACAAGCACGAAATATGATCTTCTTTCATTTAAAATTTTTGTAAGCGAATTTGAGGGGTCGAAAGAGCGGCACTTTTATGGTTGGCCCCGGGCGGCACTTAGCCTCGCTACGCCACTGTTTCTATACATATGCATATATCGACCGGTATGTTTCGTCAAATTTTCTTCCCTGTTGGTTTTAGCCTCCGGTAAGCCCACAACTTGACTTTAATCGTTTGGTCACTGCAAGGGATCATACAAAAAAGTTAAGAGGTGTGATGGCGGCATACAGGTGTAAACATTTATGTATGTTAATATTTCACTAATAAAGTATATACACTGCATATAGCAAGATTTGATAATATGATCTTAGTGATGTAAAGAACGTTTCATTGTTTACTTCACGTTTCAGCAGTGGTTAAATCAAGGATGCTGAAAGAGCGGTACGGCAGGGCAGGCCCGTAGCCACGGGGGCACATTCAGCGGCATTGCCCCCCCAAAATTTCTTTTGTGCCCCCCCCACCAATTTTATTGTTCCCAGAAAAATTTGTTTTAAAAATATAATAAAAACAAAAATCGTGCCCCCTGAAAAATGTATTTTGCCCCTCCAAACCTCAAAACCTGGCTACGGGCTGGGGCAGGGAAGGCAGTAGAAAGGTTGAGGGCAATGCAAACTTAGAAAAAAATCGGTACCAATTATGCTTGTTTCTGTTCAGCAACGATGTTGGCATCAAAAATAATACCAGAAATTATAAAAAAAAAAAAAACATTCTGAAGTTTCTGGGTGCGCGAATTTCTGCAATAAATTTGTTGCAATTCGACCTTGGCAAACCAATAACTTACCTATGATACTTTTGCAAGGCATCTCCACCCACGTTGTCCCCTTATGAAAGGACAGGGGGAAATGCACCGCTATCCGGCGTCCCTGGGTTTAATTCTTTTGGAATATATAAAAAGTTTCAAACGTTGTCTCTGTCGGCACTTGCGTGGGGCCCTTTACAGGTGCGGGACCCATTTTGACAACATAGGCCAAAAAAGGCAACTGGCTCTAGTTGTAAAGTACTATATGGCTTGCAACTTCCATCGTGACCTGCGAAGTTGGTCTAGCTGTTGGGCTTCATCAAATTCACCTGCATAGTGTCATTACTTGCCTTCGCTCGTTACCAACAAACGTCTATTTCGAAAACTGTAGGCCTATTACTAAACCTGCCAGGTGGGACATGGGCCTTTTTAGTGTTCAGCGTTGATTACAACGTCTTACACGTTCTACGGTGATTCCGTTGAACAACTCTATTCGGTACAGTCATTGTCAAGTTGTTCAACTGTTTCGATTAACGCCCTTTTTAATAAAAGCCTTCACCATAATCACACATATCGCAAACATACCGTTTGCCCTTGCGTTAGATTAGGTTTTCAGACTAAGGTTCATGCCTCAAATTCATCAAAATGGGAGCAACACCTTTTCTAAGCTTTTCTTGTTGAAATGGCTTTTTCTATGTCTGCAAATAATACGTGTACCGTTGAAGAAAGGAGACTTCTATGAATCCCACATTGCCTATCGGCTGACTCTGATTTACTCTACTTACAGTTCAAACCTATAATCTGAGGTCTAAGTTAACCACGCAAACACACCAACTGCACCATCTCGCTCCAAGAACGGCATTTTCTGACATCATACAGAAAAACAGAATTTCTATCGAAACTGAGCAACGTTTCCTTTGCTGAGTTCTTCACTTCAATCGCCAAAATTTAATGTTGATAAGCCGACCGAATGACTAGACCAGCGTAGGCCAACTACTTTTCACCTACGGGCCATTTTACAAAAATGTGACAACTTCCGTGCCTCTTCCAACAAAATGATTTATAAAACAACTCATCACAGATGCACAATTTTTAAACCAAAAAGGTGTATGCGTTTCCAAACGTCGAATGCATTTTGTGTGCGAAATCTTTCAGTTTGGGAAATCAGTCTTTGCTGATTAATAACCATAAGCTATCTAGAAGTCTGTAACACCGTTGCTACTGTACATTTGTATTAAAATATGTTATGCCTGTTCTAATTAAAATTACCTATTGCAGAAATGCAGAAATAAGCAATTGATTTGTTTTGGGGCCACTTTGAGAAGGCCGCATCCAGCGGAGAGAGACAGATTTATTTGGCGATACTGAGTTCATTGCGTCAGATGGGCTCTTCAAGACAACGAANGCCGGGGCACGGAATAACTGAGGTTATCCAGTAAGGTGCTCCAGCGGAGAGCCTACTTTCTAATTTGATTGTAAAATAAATAAATACAAAAACAGTAACTAAACCTGCCAGGTGCGACATAGGCCTCTTTAATGTTCAGCAGTGATTACAACGACTGATACGGAGGTACTTTAGCACACTGGATTTGACCCCAGACTTTTGAGTAAATATTTTATCAATTTGCTCACTCCACAGCCACATTTCTTACTTTTTTTAGGCTAGCCTTTCTAGTCTAGGGCTTCTAAAGACAAAAACTGAAAAGAATTAGAACTTTTGAAACATTTCAAAATGTATTTAAGAAAACAAAAAGAGTTACAACTTTAAAACTCCTTTAAAAAATTATTTTTAATCAACAAAGTGCCGCCCGGGTCCCTGAGGGCCCACCCTTGCTACGCCAATGTCTACGAGTCAATATTCACTTGAACTACATATCCCAGAGATTAGAACATCGTGGTTGAAACGATGATTCAGGCATCACGCTGAATTCTTAATGATTCATCAACTGAAATACCAACCTATGAACGAAACCATAAACGTATTTCCTAAAAAGACTCCTCGCTGAAACGAACGTTTTGGACGGCTACCAACTTTCAGTCGACACTGGCGACGTTTTGGAATTTTATAAAGCAAATGGAAAAATCCTTGACCTCTTACGTATTGTGATACACCCTCCAACAGGTAGGACTTCAAAAAGAAAGGTAGAATTGTGAGAAGCTGGAAGCATGTTATATTTATTTGAAAACCACGCAAAAGTAGATGTGGATCAAACGTGTAATTCAAAGAAAGGGCATGCCACAAGCTGATAATGAATTACCATGAACGCGGTAGGGTTATTACACTAAGGAAAAAATTTCAATCTTCATGACTTGAAATACAGTGACACTCTACCACAAATGGGCGTCCGCAGAAATTTTTACAGTGGGGGGGAACAAAATCGACATTTTGCTTATCCTTTTCAGGTTGCTGACGATGCAATGCAAATGGACGTTCACGAAACACTTCACCCTTTCTACATCACAAAAAATGCCCAGTGTTACGGCAACTGCCTCAAAAAATGCGCTTCGCTGGCAGCATTGCTTCTTTTTCACCCATGCTTCTTTTCACACAGTATGAAACTACGTGGCTTACTGCTATCAGCAGTCATTGTCTCCAGAAGCGTAGCCAGCCCAAAAATTTGGGAGAGGCCAAAAAAATGGGGGGACCAAAATGCTTGATCTTAGGCAAGTAACACTATTTTGTTTCGGATACCGCGTCTTAAACCACAAAATGACTACATGTTCCAAAAATTTGGGGGGCCATGGCTTCCCAACTACGCCTATGATTGTCTTGCTGCATTACCTGCCACAGATGTCTGCGTTCAGCAGTCACATGCGGCAAAACGTCTACTGCTGCAGTGCTCCATACAGCAATTTCTAATTAAATCCAGATTGTACAAAAAAAACGTTTATCTTGAAGAGAACAGAAATGTCAATTTGAAACATGACATATGAATGCAAATACATGAGATGAAACGGTGAGCAAAATACTGATTTACTTTTAGCTCCTTTTCCAAAGTTTCATCTGCAGCATGAACATTAATATTTGGATCACTTTTCCATTGCTCATGACATTTTATATGACAGTGGTGACATACTCCATTAATGACATCTCTCAGTAATTTAGGCTTAGGTGTCCAACAGTCGTTTTGCTGGTTTATTGACAATGCTTGGTTTGCCAACAACTCTTCCTTAACATTCTCGGTTTTAGCAAGTTTGTTTCGTTTTAACATGAATTCGAAAGGAAAATATTATTTCCAGCGATGCAGCAAAATGTGGTAAAACCATAAATCTGATCGTTAAATCTTAAAGTACTCCAAACTCCCAGTTATCTAAGCCGCTTTTGATGTCACGCAAAAAAAACGAAAAGCGGTTTTTATTTAATACCATAAATCAGGGATAGGTTTGTTGGACAAGGACACATCTTTAAACTATGGCTTCCAGTAGATCTTGAAGCACAAGGTGGGAAAAATGTACAGCCACGTTTGCTATTGAACTTGGATCTTTTGTGAGATCTTGAGCTGCAATGGAATTTGAAATCCCTAAGCTGGCAACAAACCCTCTCTCCAATGTATGTTGTTTTTTTAATTTGAATGCATAGGGTAACCAAGAAATATAAACATTCAGTCTTAGTCATTGTTTCATCAATTTCTTCAGCTGGCATCTGAGACAGCAACCTTATATATCGTTCATCCAAATGCAAATCTTTCACTTCATTATGTAACCGTTTGTTATTTATTCATGTCACGTTCTTTGTACGCGCAACTGCATGGCTGACTGTATCGGATCGCAAGCAACCTACAGTATTTGATATTGATACTGGTGTGAGCGTGTGAAACGGGCTTAACATGTTTTGTTTCACCGATATGAGCACTTTTTATACCTGATGATGACGCCTGATGACGCTTTTTATACCTGAAGTGTTTATCATACTATTAGATTTACTGTAGCTAATTCCCAAATGTATTTCTTAAAAAACAGATTCAACAGGATTTTTAAAAATAAACCTGAACACACAGATGCAATCGAAGAAAAACATATCTGGATAGAAAAAACAGCAACGGAAGCCATATACTGCCTTAACTTGCAGTGAACCTTTGAAGATCTGTTACCATGTTATTGTTATCCAATAAAGACCAACATTAGAACAATCCGCTCCCAAGTTTCGAAACATGCCGCTGCAAGTAATGGAGCGGTTTTTGTAAAATCCGCTGCAAACTCATTACTACATGATACCAGAACCCGGCTCTTGTGCAGTGTGAATGCCATATCGGCAAATAAAACAGTCATTGCAAGAAATTAAGTCTGCTAAGCTGCTGGCTTCAGTTTTTTTAGAAAATTTTGGTTCTTAATCCCAATTTGCAGGGGGCAAATGCCCGTTTGGTGCGTACGCCCATGCTGCCACACTGTGTGTGGCAAAGTTTCTACGAGAAAGAAGGATAATGTGACCTGAAACAAAACGTCTGGTGATGGACGAGTTATGCACAGGACGTGCATTGGATTAAAAAAAACATACGACCCTAGTTTCAAACTCTTTGCTTTTACATTCGAGTATCACGTACTACAGTACATATACATCAGCCTCAGTGACGTGGATGGGTTGAGATCTAACAACAGCAAATGCTGGAACGCAAAAAAAACATACAAAAACACAAAACTATTGCAATCCTTAATCCCAATTTTCCTCGGGATCTTCCATGAACTCAACAGGATTGCAATAATAATTTAATGACAACATCCTAATCAACATCACAAAATTGATTTTCATAATAAAAACTCAAACTTGGAAGTGTTAAAAATCCAGCTTTGTAATTACACAAAACAAATTTATTAAAAAGTGATTACATAAAACCACTACAATACTACCGTCAAATCTCGCTTTAAATTTAGTCAAAACAAACCGTTGTCAGCCTCAAGCTGAATATCCCGCGAAAACATTTGAAGCCTTGATCAAAACAATTTGCATGCTTTTGTGCGCCACTGAGCACACCATCCGACTGTTTTTAGCCGTTTACTTCAAACATTGATGTTAGAATGTCTTCATTTTGATCCATGGGTGTAGTGGGGAGGGAAGGCGTGGGAAGGGCGTTCCCACACCCTTTTCATGTTTTGCTTTAAAATGAGTATGAAGCTGTTTCAAATTGCCTAGTTTTTTGGGTGCGTTCCCACACCTTTTTTGTTGCCACGTGCATCCCTGTTTTTATCCCACTGCCGGATTCTTATTTGATGAGTGAGAGCAATTATAGCTGGTGCGTAGTTTCAGTGTTTGGCATCTATCGGTGTTCACTGTGGTTATCATTTGACACTTGCACTGCGACGCGCTATGACTAATCATTTTTGTGTTCTAGTGTTATTCGATTACCCTTGTGATATGGAACATGAGTCCGACTAAAAATAACTATAATTATTATTATAAGGAACTGCCTCTTAACGGTAATCATTTAAGTTTTAAGAAGTGAACACGTACCTTCCCATCTTAATCGACTGTAAGACCTTCAATCTTCTGCTGAAGAATACTGCCATATATTCGACTCTTAGTGAGGTAGCGTGTGAGTGAAAAAGCAACTAAAATACAAGTGTAATTTAAAACTATTCAACACCTGCAGAGCAGATTGGTTGCCACGAATGTACAACTGCTTCTTGTCGCACTTTAAGCGTGGAAATCTATGTTTCATTTTGCTCTTGCCACTTATGTTTTGTCAACTTCTTAATGACTGTTCTTAAGTGTTTTGCAAGCCCATGACCTTCATATAAACTCGAAAATCGTACCTTCATTTCGCATATTGTAACACTGAAAGTGGGACTTGCGCATTTGATCAAAGTTTGCAAAGGGTTCTTCTAGAATCTTGGACAATCTCATCTTACCAACATGCAACTAACTGTGTATATCAGCTATTCGTCAAAAAAGGGGACACGTGAATAAAACCTGCAAACTCTTCTTCCACACAGATGGTTGCTTCTTACAAATTTATACTAGCAGATTTTACTCAACACACGACAGCATATCTGCTTACCCACTGCGCTAAAGGTGCGGCAATGTAGTGCAGGTCATAAGGGATTTGACCGAATAAAATTAGTATCTTGACTGCAGTGCTTTGAAGTGGCGCAGTTTCCGCATCTTCTCCCTGACAATTTACAAGCAATTGTTTTCAAATCAATGAAACACACAAAAGCACACAAGCTATCAATGGAGAGGTATCTTCTGCAGCGGCGGGGAAGAAAAAAGATGAAATAACTCAACATTTCGCGATTTTTCAAGTTTGTTTTTTACAAGCAAATCGTGACGTTTTTTTCACGGAGAACTTTGAATGCTCCGATTGGGGAATCAAATTGATATTTTTTTTAAAATTCCAAGATGTATTTCAAAGTTTCGCTCACCATAAACAGAAATAAAGTGCCGAGCTCAAAAGCGATGCGTGGTGTAATGTTTTTTGTTTGCTTTCGCGCCGAAATAAAGCGTAGGAACAAAACATTTCTTAAGAAAAGCGCTCATCGCAAGCTATATATTGAATAAACAAAAACAAGGACTTAAAAACATCCCAATGACCGCAGTCCACGTAGTGAATGAAAACAGGTCTACGGATCACCAATGGGATAAACTTTATAACGTTATCTTTATCTCGAACATACCACTGTCTATGACCGCAAAAGGTATGGCAACAGATGGCATGAATATCGCGCGACTAAAAAAACTTTTGCTCGGCAAAAATGGGTGGAAAACAACGGAGGTTTTCCGTCACACCGAATGATGTCTTTGCGTAAACGGCAGCTTTGTCGCTGTTTAAGTCACCCGCATTACTCCCCACGTACCGAATCTGTTTCATCATCAGTCCTGACGAGCGGTTCTTCCTTGCCTGGTGATGGGGTCACGATTTCATGGTCAGGAGACATCAGAGGCACCTCGTCATCTGCGTGCATGCTTAGTTTTAAAACATAACCAGAAGACGGAGCCAACGCAAAAATCATCGATGAGATTCTGACCATTTCCCGGTGTTCCCGCGCGTTTCAAAACACAGGAAAAATCAAAGTTTTTCGTCTGCGGGTGTTGATGGTTTGGCTACGAAAACATTTTCCAAAAAAAAACACGATTGCAGAGTCAATCATCTTTTCCAACCTAGTAAGTCCATTAACCCGATTCTTTGTGGCATGACCTTACCAGACGGCGAAACTACCACAGGTTCGTGCCATAAAAATATTGAAAGGGCTAGTAACATTCTACCAAACGGCAGAAATTTCGAATGCATCTTCCCAACCAAAACAGAAAATGCAACCTTTCCATAGGCACATACACCATTGAGCAGAAAGTTAAAATATTTTCCTGAGTCAGAGAACTGGTCCCGGCTTTCAGCAAAATCTGTTAAATCCCTTTTTGTGCAGTGTTTTGACTGTAACTCACTCGTTGAGTGCACAAAGCAGTTTCACGTTAGGTCTGCACCAACCACCGCCACCAACGAGACGCATTGATGAGGAGCCTTTAGACACGAGAGGGGGAAATAACCCCAAGCCCCAACCTTTAATGTCCCCAACTTTTTTTTCAAAGATTGGGCAGTGAGTGATTTTTTATTTTAGCCATGGTTACCTTTTTTATTTCGATAATTCGTTTTTTGACCAGCACAACATTTGGCTATAGTTTTACGGCTATAGCTTCATTAATGCGCTTTTCAGAAAAAATGTGCACCCCTGCAACGCGATCAGCAACACCTGCGATTTTCGGTAGGTACCTTGTGTTGGAGCGGAGCGGCTGTGGACCACACCGGACACGCACAACCGTCACCAGAAAGTCTTCAATAGGGGGGTTTCGAAGTTGCGCAGGGGGGAGCTTGACATTTTACAAAAACTCCACTGCTTTACGTTTTATATTCCAATTTGGGAGGGAATGGAGCTTCGTTTGGGGGTCTTAATCCACCTAAGCCTTCCGTGGCGACGGGACTGCGAACACGTTAAGGGCAACTGTGCATCAAACTTGCCGAAGTACCTTTTTCACTTTCCTTTGTCGGCATGTTATCCTCGCGTTCATCAGCGGTCTGCGTTTCTACAAATTCATGTTCTTCCTGCTTTCCGTCATCCATTTTTTCCACCTTTGCCTCGGGAACAACATCATTTTCACGATTACTGACTTCATCTTTCATCGTATTGGCTTCATCTTTCCTCGTATCGGCTTCATCCTTCATCGTATTGGCTTCATCCTTCATCGTGTCGGCTTCATCTTTCCTTATATTAACTTCATCTTTCGTCGTAATGTTTTCCGATGGCTCGACATCATGCGCTGCAACAAAAGAAGTTTGACAAAGTAACTTCAGGCAACTCGCTAAGTTACCTGCTTTCAAACAGACGGTTTTTAACCCAGTTTTACAGTAATTATTAAAAGCCCAACGTTATAAACTCTGTGTGCAAGGCATTCCGTGGCAGATTCGGGACATGCAAAGAAACTGCAGAATTGTAAGACATCAGCGGTCGATTAACTAGTTGTGCAACGAGCAAAAACTTGGCCAAGTACATAAATAAACCAGCAACAATTTTGTTAAACATCAAATTTCAGGCTTCGGTAAGTTCAGTTCAAGAACACCAAATGATAAACAGCCCACACAACAAGCGGTCAATGAAAAAACAACAAACTGCAGGCAGAAAAACGTGAGCATTCGAGGGAGAAAAAATAACAAGAAGGTCCTCGATTTCAAATACACTACATAAAAAGTTAACAGCGCACCTCTCGAAGTTCGCACAAAGACATAACAACACAACATACATATAGGCTAAGCTTGTCGATGATAAAGCCAGATGTTTTCAAAGAAGTCGCTATAGTATGCGACACAAAGACGTAATGTAATTACAATGTTTTTCGGCGGACAACTGCCAGCCGAATCTGATGTTTCACTGGAACAGCCAAGATTTCTGTTTTCTGGCCAACACGATCGAAATCCTTACCGTGCAGGCATCGAAAACAAGAATCGCAATAAACGCGAGTTACTGTCACTGCAACTCTGTATGAATAAAACATGTTTGCAGTGCTGCGACTACTACCAGCTCTCGTTACTATCGCGATCCCTGCATTTACAAGGATGCATCGATCAAAGAATTGGTCGGCTATGATGTGGATACCTGTCGCGACGGTTGGACTAGACGAGGCGGCGTCAGCAGTTTCGGGTGTAGTTTTAATTTCTTCAACGTTTGTTGCCGTAACTTCGGGACTGTCTTTACCCGCATGCTCACCAGCGGGTGCTTTCGCTTCCGTATCATTAAACTGAGATGCAGCTTCGTCTCCACGCTTTATCGGCAATTCAGTTCCTGCAGTCCCTGAGAACGCGATGTAAAGATAAAAATGCAAGCAATGCTAGCTCACTGATCGCAGTTACGAAGTACGGAGGCGGATTCGCAAAAATGGCTTCTGTTTCGTCGATTTTCTGCACTTGGCATTACCGTAACGAAACCAACAGAAGACAAGTCCCGTGTGAACAAACACAATTTCGTGCGCTTCCGGTTGACGAGAGAACCCACGCACACCGTAGCAGCGTTTTTCTCTGAAGCTGAGCGCTGTTTTGATCGAAGGCCACGTGGCATTCACCACAGATCGAACAGGAAACAATTAGCCAGCACATTGCCGGATCGCTACCCACTCACGCACGGTAGTAAAAATGTGTGCACAAGACGGGAAGAGAGCCCAGCGCAGTGGTGCCACCGCCACAAAAGTGACAACGATCGACTGAGCTGCAACGCAAGTCCATGACATGACCGCAGCAGCTCAACCACAACTTTATTAGTTATCAGTCATTCATACGAGCAACAACGAGTTTAAACCGAAAATCATCAATGGTTTTTCCTGTCTATGGAAAGAAATCCTTTCACAGCAAAGAATCAGACACTAAGATCTTACAGAGTATATATTCCGCCTACGATGTAGGCATCATCAGCTCTTCTTCAAAAAGAAAAATTGCAAATTCTACAATTACGACCTATGAAAGATGGCATTTTGCCATTCCAGCCGTCAATTTAAGAGTCACCCTCCCTTCAACGCATGATCTTGCGCCGCATTACTTTCAGATCGTGTCAGTGGCATTACCGAAACGATCAACAACAGCATGTACCCAGTAAAGCCACCTATTCATTGGAAGGGAACAACAGCGTCGATCGATCATAATTAAATGCAACATTTAAAGCCACGTGCAACCACCATGACGTACCTTGGTCCTCCTCCGATCCCAAAGATTCGTCCCACTCAGACGTTTTCGGCTTCTCTTTCTCTTCCACCGACTCATCCCAATCGACGAGCTGGCCTGGCAACAAACACAATGAACTGACAAAAAATAATTAACTTGCTTTATTGCCTAGACTGTATCGTGAGTTCGAATTCGGGCAGGTTACGCAGAAACGAAAGGAGCGCAGTTTCCCGCTAGGTTTTTAAATGATTGTTTGAAAAAATAAGTTTCAATTTCTACCATAAGTATAACGCTTTATCAACCACAAAATTGAATCTTGATGCTTCAACAATGAGAGGAAAAAGATCTCTGAAACACGTTGGCTCGGAATTTGGAAGTCTATATTGATCGTTCCTTATGTGACATTCCACCACCTGCATTCAAAAGGCAGACTTGTTAATGCATATAGTTATTGACGATAGGGTCTTGGGTAATGGCGAAGGTTCCAACAGAGATCTGCTTATGTGCGATGTACTATTAATTTTGGTTTGACACGTATATATTGTGAGGCAATATCAATTTTAGATTCTAGTATGTTTTGTGTACATGAATTCCAAGTTGTAAATCCCTAACTGTTTCATGGTTTTATTGCCCCGGTCTTTGTTTTGCAGCAACATTGCATCAAGAGGTCATTTCTCCATCATCCGCAGCAGGCCGGTGTCCTTTGAGCATTCCTGCACCATGCTTAAACACTTCTACAGAACATGTGAAGCTTTCTACACCACACTGCACAAGACCTCTCGAGTGGCTAGCAGGGGCTTCTAACTCAAATTGCTCCAACGGGCCAAATGATGACTATAAAGTAACCGAGGGCCGCATTATGAAGACCCTACAGGGCCGCATTACGACGCTGACGCAATGGCGGTATCTGAATCTTAGTAAAAACAGTTTTTACATCTTATTTCCTGCGGCAAGTTTTGTTCAGAAGGAAATTTTCTCTAACCTTTTCTACGTACGTTTAAAAAAGGAACTTGTTGACTCGCTAGCTTACCTGTGCACTTGTAAATACCAGTGAAGAAACTAAACAACTTAAATATTAATTATTTGAAACTTCCCATAAAACATTGCGGGCCGCACAAAATGCCCTCGCGGGCCACATGCGGCCCACGTGTTTGAGACCCCTGGGCAAGCCTTTACGGAAGTTGGAAAATTGGCTTTCTCTAGGCACCAAAATACGAACTGCTGCAGAGCAAACAATTGTCTGCTTGGATGCGAAAGGGTTATGGAAGCCAGGACAGAGTTTCATTTTAGCTGGTTTGCACTTTTTCTGTTATGCTCAATTCCCTGAGAAACTGAGAAAAACACGGTTGATACCGGTTGCGACCTTCGCAACTGTGTTGTTTACCCAGCAAACTGCAACCCCTTCCTAAAATGTAGCTCTAATAAATGCCCAGTAATTCGGCCATCAACTTTAAACCATGATAGAAAATTATGAAACTGTCGAGGGGTGCCTGACAAGACAACCTGTTAAACAGTTTGTTTTTTTTGCGGTATCCCAGAGCTTCAACTTTAATTTGCATGTAAACTCAAGTCAGAATATAACTCCAACAGTCACAACCGAAAGCTAAACATACCTTCATGCAGACTTTCGTAAGTCTCTTTTGAGGTATCAGGCTTTGCCTCATCTGGCGTACTTGCTGTGGCAACGGGGTCTTTGACGAACTTTTCTTTCAGTGACGCCATTTGGGCTTCTGCATAATATTGCACGTAAACGGAAATGAGCTCAAAAAGGTATGCAAGACAAAGTGTGTTGGTGAACCAGCATATTATACTTTTTACGTTTGAAATTGCATGGAATTTATACATTTAGTCTTAACGTTAGCTAGATATTCATCGAGATCAGTGGCGACTCCGGTCTTCGATTACGATTTACTTTGTAAAACGTGAGCTTGTTTGCTTTGTACTGCATAATTGTGTCACCACCCACTGCACTGCTTGCGATGGTTAACTCAGGCTCTTTTCATTGGGCCTAGTCACTATTCATATATTTTTGTTCCACGTCTGGCCCTTAGCGTTCATGTTGCAGGTGACCCGAATAAAAAACTATCGTACGTAACAGGCGTTCTCTCGACTTCATTCGCTCGCGCTTTACTCGGGCTCAAGCGTTGAAGCCCGAGTTGCCATCCGCGATTCAGTAGTTTTAAAAATATAATTCATATCAGATTGAATATTTTTGAGGCAATGGATTTGCATAGAACATTGGATTTGAATTCCAATCCAATGGACAGTTCCCATTCGAGAATAATTTCAAACGAAGCATAAAATTGCACAGCAACTCGCGTTATAATATGAATGAGTCTAGTACGTAGAAGACTAACTGGCGTTACCATTGCATTGTGACGTGCGTTACGCAACAATGGAAGGTTCTCATGAGAACTTATCATTTATTACGTAACAATGTCACAGAGCAACGAGAGTGCCAGCCAGAATGAAAGCAAATGGAAACGTGAGTGACGCAAGGCTCGAACGGTTGCAGTATTCAGTGCCAGCCAGTATAAATTGCGTGAATGATGCTGTTGAGCTCGAGTCGCCCCTGATTGCGATTCTTGATATATTCGAATTGAGTACCATTTGAAATGGCTGATGTAAAACATGCGTTGTAACTCAGAAGCCGTGGTGTTGACTGTTTCAAGTTATAGTTCTCCGATGCACAATAAGTTTATCCTACTACCATATTTCACAGCACACTTCAAGCAGAATTGGGATAACAAGAACATGCGTGATTTGCTGGTCAATCACATTGCAACAAAAAAATTACATAATCATACTGACTGCGGAAACAAAGTGTTCAACGTACGGCTGAAATAGCAATTCGGTATAGAAGGGTCGTCGCTAGGTTGCCAACAGCATTCCAGAGCATTGCAGAAAACCTGTGTTGGTCTACCCACGCCACACAGAACCCTCTTGTCCGTAGCTAGCATGCACTCTAAAACCACACAACACAAAGTTTTAGCACTGCGAAACCGACACGAATCCAAATCTTTGTTTGCAAACCAAACCATGCAAGCCTCTACAAATAAATGAAGAAGGGGAAAAAAAGGAAGCAACTCGAATTTCCAAAAAAATGCAAATAAACAACGACTTAAAAATTCAAATGTAATGATGATGACGTACGCAGAATTCCACGTCACAGCACACAGATCACGAAACGACAACACTGCATATCAACACTACAAGACAAAGTTGAAATGATTACAAGAAGATATTGTTGATGTAGCAAGGCTACATGCACAAACCACATTTACCAGTCACCAAATATCAGCTAGTTTTTATAGATAAAAGTGTTGTTAGCAAACATCAGATAACTTACCCGGGCGTTCACCAGAAAGGGTGGATTGCTGTGGCAAAGAGGTTTCATTCGATACACGCTTTGA
>JGI24021J15306_10004590_pt1 | contig 16113 bp, 6 predicted proteins | sample Ectturendosymbi1_FD_15306 | JGI IMG/M metagenome (IMG submission 15306) | reverse complement strand
AATGGAAACTGAAGAAACACCTCCTACATGATAAAGATACACAATTATGAACTTTTGCAACATTTCACTTATCCAGAACCAAATTCTGTAAATTCTGTATTTTGTACTTCTGTGTATTTTGTGTATATTCACTTTTCGCATTGTTCTTCCCTGTGCACATCCCATTCTTTTCAGCATGAAAGCACACTCCATAGTTTTTTTGTTTGTTTTTTTCTTCTGTACCTCATTGATTTGCTTTTGTTCCTTTTTTTATATTTTGTTTAAACATATTATTAACCACACCAAATTCCTTCAATTAAATGTGATCCACTCATCTGTGTACATAGGCATGCTCTTTCATCGGTACATTTTCTTCACCATGTTCTGTGGTTGTTTGTTTTCCTAATTGTGCTTATTTCACTCAAATGTTGTTTTACAACACTTCTCAATAACTGAAAAACAGGGTTGGTTGAATAGATGACCGCTGTGGTCCCTCATCAATCCTGTATGACACAGCACCCCTCTTTGTTTACACTGATCAACCATTGCGTCATTGCACTTTAATTTGCTCTAATGTTCACTATTGTGGTTGGCTTGCTCAGTGCAGTGGCTTCTTGTAGTGCTCCTGTTTGTTGGCTCAGTCATATGAAACAACAAACCATTGTCCAATATACCAAACTTTCATTAGTAATTTAATCTAGTGGGTTTTTACAAGTGGCGCTCTTAAAATGAGGAAAGAAGCCAAAAAAACAACAATCACAAGTTCAGACGATTCAGAGAACAGTTCCTGGCAGAAACGTGACTCAAGATAGCGGTAATATAAACAAATTCTGGAAAGGCAGTCGCTGGTTTTGCCGTCAGTGTCTGAGGTCCTTTTGTTATTTCTTACAACCAGAATCAAGAAAATGGCTGTTTGCAAATCTGCATTTGTGTCCGAGCATTTACACACAGATCAGTCCCAATTGATCAAGTGTTTTGCACTCGTTGCATGTTTTGACTGTTGCAGTCTTGGCGATTCTAGCTCACAACGCTGCCCGGGGAAAACATGCAAGGACCGCAAAACACATAGTGAATTACCTCTCTCGTGTTCTTTCTGACATACACACATTTGCATTAACACAAATTCAAAGATGTGTTTAAAAGCCCTTTGTTCAAAGAAATAGTGCGATTTCTAGCAAGAACTTCTCTTTTGACCTATTAAAAATAGCTGAAAACGTCTGATTTCTTATCTTTTGCACTCATAATAAGCAGTGATGAACCACAAAAGGAAGCACAATTCAACCTGCAAAACTTAGGAGAAAATAAGACTGGTTACCGTGTTGAAAACATAAAATTTGTTTCCACAGATGAAAACCTCAAAAAAAGTTCCTTCCGTTTATTTGTTTACATTGTTTTTATACCCTCCTGAAAATTTACTGCTATGCAAAGCAATGCTAGTTCTCTACCGATTAGTTACAACTTTCATGTTATGCTGCTGTTAGAAAACGTAATGTTTGCTATCAAACTTTGCCAGTAATTTGGTAAACCTTGCTAGTAAGCCTAATGGTTTCTAATAAAAATTCCTACTTTACAATGGTGTGCCATGCATTTCACATTCAGGTCTGCAATGGCATAATATCACCTGGATCGCTATCGTTCGACTTTTGTCACGTTAACGATATCGTCGGGTGTGCCAGACCCGGTTTTCAAAAATAAGAAAAATATATTTTCCTTCAACTGCAGTTTGTCACAAAAACTACACTGAAAATATAAGTTTCACTGAGCAGTTTGAGCACTAACAAAGTTACTTTGTACTCTAATATCATACGATTTTTTATGAAAAGGTAAGTAGACCAATATAGCGAAGGTGTCATATATGCCTGAACTGAATTGCTCATAAACAAAAAATTGTGGGCGTGAAGAACTTCTCCTGTTATATACTGCTAACAGGACCGTAGAAGCATGCGCTGAGTGAGTTTCAGCTCTTTAAAGCGACCTGGCGCTTAGCCCCCTCTAACCATAACTTGGATTCAGCGTATGTAAGTCACCTCACACTAACCATAACGTCGGGTCTGCTGGACCCGAACTCAACTCTCTTTGCAAAATCGAAGAGAGCGAGGATGACAGCAAGCGTACCTTTTAACATGTCACACAAAAAAATAAAGCTACTGAAGCGTGGAAAACACTCCGACGTGTGCTTATGTAGTTTCACGTGGGTGACCTCATTTGACCCGGGTCTGCTAGACCCACGATAGTATTCCAGGGTCATACTCCCTGCTAACAGCATGATTACACAGCTACGAAAGCTACGGATATTATATACCTACTCATTATAGCTCAGTTGTTTTTAGATCGCTACATTACTACAGATCCGGTTTGATCATTCTGACTAGAAAGTAAGATGTTGTGGTAGTTAACGTTTTTCTTACCTCTACTGCACCACAGTGAATATCAACCATTTCGCTGAAGGGAGACAAATCCATACCAACGATTTTGTTAGAGAGGCGCACTAAAAAACTTTGACACAAAACAATTAACACGTTTTGTTTAATTGCACTAACGAAGTCTGTCACTCAAAATATTAGAGGTACTGTATTACTGAATGACTGCTAAAAGCCGCACAAAGGGTGCATTGGAGCCGCATGCAGCTCTTAGAACAGTGTTTGAGAACCATTGTTCAACAAGTAACACCACGCCTGCCAGCTACGATGCCACAGCCATTAGCGATGATTAAACCAAGGGAACATCAAAGGCTTTTAGATCCATTTTTGCAATCTGGTGTCATAACTCGAAACAATCGCGCTTAGTTGTGCTATCAAGAACACTATTTTCGGAAAAGTAAGTTTAGCTTGCAGTAAATTTGGCAAAACCGTTAGTACCTAGGAAGGGACACGGAGCCGGAGCTACTTCGCAAACGGTCATAGCTCCAGCTCCGGTCCTAAATTTTAAACTGAGCTCCGGCTCCTTTTGATTTTCAACCTGAGCTCCGGCTCCAGGCAATATGCCCAGCTCCGGCTCGGTCTCCGGCTCCGCAGCCCTGATTTAAACAGCCCCACTCCAAATACTGTTTTGAAACTCTTTGCGCAAAAACAAACCTCAAGAAATTTATTTCCGAGTTTAACGTGTTTGCTGTGCATGTATTTCGCATTGTCGTGTCCCACCTGTGAGACAGAGCGTGATTTTAGTGCACTTCTTGGCATTAAAAATCATATATAAAATCGACCAGGACTCAACGTTGGTTGAGTTCTGGTTGTTTGCTAAATATTCACTCCTCTGCGATAAACTAACATGATGTTGAAAGATTGATGGATGTTTGGGTTGATAAAGCTGCAGTTTGCATAAATAACACTTTCAGGTAATTGTGTGTTTTCAACTTTTCATGATTCCGTAGAAATTTTAAACTCGGCGCCTATGGGTTTGAGGTCTGCGATAAAAACATTACTCCTCTCAGGGTCTCGCAAGTAGGAAACGATTGGGAAGTACTGGCCAAGTGACTAAATTTTGGATTGGACAGAAAATGTTGCGCAAGCAGCGACTTGTCCAAATTTAAAATACAGTAGAATGTGTCTAATTCGTCATCGTTTAATTCGTCAATTCGCTCAATTCGTTACTTTTTCGTCGGTCCCAGCAGAGTTCGTATCTTTTGTGTTCGTTTCTGTTCGTCTAATTCGCCATCGTCTAATTGGTCCATTTGCCCAATTCGTCACCTCTTTCTAGCAGCGTTTTGTTCGACTAATTCGTCATTTGCGGTTTCGTGTTTGATGTTTAAACAGCTAGTTTAACACGTCTGCGAATTCAAACAAATTGAGGATCTTTATCTGAGAATTGTTGCACCTCGCAATTTGTTTACCGGTTTATACACGAGGTGCAAAGCGCGACCTGACTCCCCATTGAGAGAATGCAGAAAGTTTTTAAAGTTTATTAAAGATTTAAACGGTGTTAGATTAAATGGAGGAGTCGAGATAGAGTAGATGAATTAAAGAGTTTAATTTAAATTATGAAAAAGTTTTCCCAATTAAAATTTCGATTGAGAGTAGCGCTTTCTGCAGTTCATTTCAGGTGCTTGCATAATTCGTCACATTGCCTAAATCATCACTTTTTTCTAATCCCCTTGACGTGACGAATTAGGCAAATTCTACTGTATGTGCAAGCGGCGCAAACTCAATGTGCAACAGGGAAAGTCAAACTCACCTACTGCTTCAACTTTTCCTTCTTTAAATGACAAAAATGACAGAAGCATCGCGAAAATCAGTGACGTCAGATGCTTCGCAAACGTCTTCGTTGGCATGGCAACAGGAAGACGCACGTTCCATTCACTGCAAAGTTGTTTCATCCTGTAAAAAGTTTGTTTTTAGGTTCTTTTTTGAATGTTTGCAGGGCCAGATTTCTAGTGCTGCCCGCTCATAGGCTATAGAAGTATTCTACCCAGCAGATTAGTGGATAGCCTAATTCAAGTCACTGCCTGCTCACAGTCACCGGAATGCACTGAAACAAGAAAAACAGACAGGCAGGTAACTCAAGAATGGGTGTTGTAAAATGCCTAAGAAAAGCAATTCAAAAAATAGTTTAGAAAAAAACTTTTTGTCCCTGGAAATTCTGCCGCCCTAGGCTATAGCTTGGAAAACCTATATGGGAAATTCGGGCTTGAATGTCAGCAAATACCACACTTGTCATTCAAAACCTAATTCAGTTTAAACTACATTCACATCACTTTTCACACCAGCATCTTCTCTCCGGAGGTTCGGGCTGGGGTAGCAGCCCTAGCAAAACTCGAAACACTTCACTGTTCCCAGCAACCTATGATAGTTCTGCTGGTTCCACACCAAAGTAAGAACAAGCCAGGTCACTTACTTAAATAACACCACCTAGCGGGTCCCGTCGCCAAGGCCACGGAGAGGTTTTGGTGGGCTTAGCCCCCAAACAAAGCTGCAAGGCCCCCGTAAATTGAAATATAAAACAATATAAATCAGTGGAGTTTTTGTCAAATTTTATAATGTCAAGCCTCCGTGCACAAGCGTAAAGCCTTCCTATTGAAAACTTTCTGACGACGGTTCTGCATCTAGCCCTTTGGCTGCATTCCCGTGAGTGCAGCCAATACGACTCGCTTCGCACCTGCGCGATCTCTATACTCAAAGAAGTGGCTCAACATTCAGGACTTCACGAATTTCGCAGCTGCGCACTTTATCGCCAATTTTCGCATTGTGAACTCTTGGCAAAAATACCCATCTCTCCCGCTTGCACTCAGGCTTGTAACCAGCTTGGGACACCAGGTGGGGCGAAGAGTTTTCTGAGTCGGGCCCACACATTTTAAACTATGTCCAGTAGCTAAACTATGTCCAACACATTTTTCCAGGGGGGGGATTTTTTTCAGGGTGGATTCGCCTCCTTAGTCATCCCTCTAATTATGGGCCTGGTTGCACTTGCCGTGATAGCATTCTTTCAGTCATTACCCAAGAAATGTGATCACTGGTGGGTATCGGACCAAATACTGATTTAAAAACTGACAGCTTTGCGGTGCTGTTCTTTTTGCTACTCATGTTGTTTCGTAGAAAGTGCAACCAGGCCCATAATTTTGCAGACTCACCACTTTTTGCAACCAGGCCCATAATTTTGCAGACTCACCACTTTTTGCAACCAGGCCCATAATTTTGCAGACTCACCACTTTTTGCAGACATTTCGCCCACTACGCATGATTTTGTTCAGCTTTGCGGTGTTTTGAAGCATCTATTTTGTCATCACTTAGCGATAAAGCTCACGCAGAACTACGTTTGCTTTGAGATACCGTGTATCAATCTCCTTGTTCCGTCTTCCTTAACTCTTGTGAAAACTACCCATATGCATCTGGATTTCTTCCCAGTGGAACCGATTAATGAACACAACTTGCTGCTGGAGACTTAACGAGCACCACACTCCCACTCTGCGCAGACATTCTGAGCTCAACGTTGGAGAAGAAGAGTTTTCACACATCTCAACAGTGTTGGAGCCAGGGTTGCCAATTTAGCTGTTTTTCCGCATGATCTAGCGGATTTTAATCCTGTCTAGCTGGAAAAGAATTGATCTAGCGGCTTGGTTGAAATCTAGCGGAGTTTTAATTAGAACTGGCGGATTTTTAGCTGTATTATAGACGGTATTTTAAGATCAATTTGTTCCGTTTCATTCTGATCCACCTTTCATTAATCGTTGTTTAATTGCCTGATTGTGCATGAATTGCTATGCAATTTTTTCATTTCGCGTCGATAGTTGCAATTCGTGCAATTCAGTCACTAAGATAAGAAGTTATTCAGCGCGGGCGGTCAGTCAGTGAGCACTGAGCAATTGAGCAATTCGGGCTCTGAACGTGGGGTTGATGATTGGATGAGCGATACTGTGATGGCCCACAGCGTTGTGCCTCTAGGGGCTAGGGGTTCCCAACTTTTCTCTGGCCATGTACCCCTTCAGCAATCCGACAGATGAGCATGTACCCTTCAGCATTTTGAAAGATATGCATGTACCCCTTCAGCATTTCGACAGATGAACATGTGCCCCTAAAATATTCTGTGACAAAATATTTTATCATGATTAATCATAGATACATTTAACAATAAGCATGCAATGGCTTTTGAAAATAATATTAACTGATAAATGTATAAATATTTGGAAATACAAGATATGTAAATATGTATTTCTCTTCTATGGCTAACCTTAAATGTACCCCTTCGGATAGGCAAATGTACCTCCAGGGGTACATGTACCCCAGGTTGGGAACCTCTGCCCCAGGTTGGGAACCTCTAACTTTGTTACCTGCGCATAGGAGATTTAATTGTTTTCGCATACTTTTTGCTTGTTAGTTTGTCGATTTAATGCAAATTCCACGGAATGAATATGCATGCAAATTTCAAGAAACATTGTAAATGGGCCAAAAAGTAATGATTAGGTTTTGGTGGGAATTTGGTTTATCGTCTGTATTCAGAAACCATCTCACCACTTTTTGCAGACCTTTCGCCCACTACGCATGGTTTTGTTCAGCGATAGTTCACTTTATCCAAAACAATTTTCTTTATTTTGTCTGCTATGGCTGAGAGCGCGAGTGCTGACCACATTGGCTACAGTACCAATTTCTAGAGCATGATAGAATTGTTGCACGAGCTCAGAAAACAGCAGTTGTCGACATCGAAGCATTAGGGCATTTGATAATGTCTCAGCAAGGAAAAAAGAAAACTAAAAGTTTGCTGGACTTCTATACATAACAAAAAAACAAACGTTTTCTTGCGCATTCTCAATTCTGGTGTAGTTTAGCAAGATTCGATTTTACAAACCGGGGTGTGCTCCAGCCAGTCCTGCCGCACACTTTCTATGCTCGACTGCTCGTATTCGACAAGACATTAGCGCAGCCTCATTTGGCAGTTGTAAATTGCTCTGACGTAGTGATGAGTGTGTTTTACTCCGCTGTTTTAATGCGCAGCTTAGTATTTTTGCAGATATGAACTGCTGTGCCGTAGCGTTGAGTTTATTTTCTTGCAGAACGATATCCTGCCTTGAGCCCTGATAAGTTTATATTCAGTGCAATGATACATAAAATAAGGGGAGTGCGTGTAGAAGAATAAAATATGCATATTATGTAAACAAACTTCGCCAAAACGTTGGTTTGGAAACATGAATATGACGTCAAATTGTGACGTCACAAAAAACGCACAGCAAATACAAATGAACCCCGATGGCTTTGTGGAATTGTTTCAGGAAAAATATGTGTTTATAAAAATAAATAAAAACAACGTTTAGCTTTAAAGCACAAAGCTTTGGACGCTTATGAGAGTTCGCTTGCCCATAGCGTTGATGAAGCATCTACCAACCCTGCTCCAGCATATCCACCTTCATTCGCTCGTCTTGCATAAAAAACGTTTACAAATTACTGCAGTGTCATAAATCATTAAACACTTCTACATCAATACGATGGAGTGGTAACTTTTACCTTGCGCAAAAACTTAACACATCCTGTTATAATTATTACTGAATCTTGCATGAAGTGGTTCAAGAAAGTAAGGAAAGCTGCCCCAATTTAAACATTTCGTTCTGACGCAAAAAGAAACTGAAAGCAATTGATGGCAGTGCATTAGCAACTATTGAAGCAATAGCAGTGCATTAGCAGCTATTGAAGCATACAGCAGACCATGCAAATACGCGCCTGTACATTGGTGTTTACAATGTAATTTTCTCAAGCAAAACAATTTCTCACATAACTGTTTGAACAATGGAGTTACCCTACGGCAGGGATATCTAGAACTCCTAGGTATCCCTGCCCTAGGGAGTTCTAAATATCCCCGCCCTAGGGCCAAGTTGAGCTTGTAAGAATTTATTGTTTTTAGATTTTCATTGTCGAAATGTAACAGGTAAACATGCATTTCATCTCCAGTAAATACTTTAAGAACAAACCAACCATAATGTTTGTGATGAGACTGGAATGAATGAAATATGCTGTATTGACTCACACATTTTAATCAGATTTAAATGTTGGTTTGATCTAATCTACAACCACTACACTTTTGGCAGTGAAATCATAAACAAGTTAATACCACAACACCACAAACCTTTGGTAGGCCATGTTGTTAAAAATTAGGTTTATTGCAATGGCTTTAGATGCATGTTTTTTTTGCTTAAGGATATATACACTGGGTAAACAGTGGATTTATAAGCAAGAATGGTAGTGTTGCGATCGGAAATCCCGAGCGGCATATGCGCAAAGCTTCGCACTGTGGCAGCAAGGAACAATAGAGTTCTCATGCCATGATCACTCTATTATTGCTTGTTCGCGCCACGTATAGTATGGTGTTGTTCTTCACGCACATCCCGTTCGTGGTGAATCACACAATCAACGCAACACCACCGGAGAGGTTGCAACAGTAGGCTACCAGCTGACATTGCAACTAATAGCAAAATGATTCATAAAAGTAAGGGCTCTATATTACTGATTTGAAACCTCTTAAATTTTGATTGAGAGACACATATCTTTTTGAAGAGTATTGGGCACCTTATCCATGTTACCTTTTGTCATCTTACCTCGTGTCTGGGGCCCCCTGTCCTTTGAATTCACAGTAGAGAGGCTATTTATGTGTAACCAAAAACTAATAGACCTCCTTATCCTTTGGTTAGGGGACCCTAGCATCTTAGTTGAGGTCCTTTTACATTTTGAATGGGCCCCTTGTCCTTTGATCACACAGAAAGCTGTTTATGCTTCATCATTTCAGTTTGGTTTCATATCTTCAGGTTGAAAATCCAAATGTGTTAAAACATATTATTAATAACAATATAGAGCAAACCAACTTAAGTTTTATTGTGTAATCATTATAATAAAAATAAAACATAAAGAAAATCTCATAAAATTTTGAAAGCGCGTGAACTAAATATGGGGGCCCCCATTTTGCACACTCTTGCACAGCCTGCACACTCACTAAGACCACTACTGCTTGGTAATCTACATGGTGGTGGTATATTTATGGTTTAATGCGTGAGCTGGCGTCTTCAAAAAACAATATGTCTAATGTAATATTTTTTACATCGTACATGAAACAAAACATGGATTTCTTGCAGCGCTGTAGGCTAATCGCTGTGCTGTTAATACTCCGCACAAATCCGACAATAACAATTATTCATAACAATGTTGCCAAGACCTGAAGACACTATTCACCAATTCACCTGTTGCACAAAACACTTATAGTAAGGTCAAAAATTTTTCAACCTTTAATATTTTGTATTTCTTGTTACTTGAGAAACATGCCGAAAATGTGAGTGAAAACAGGGGCAGATCCAACCAGTACGGTTAGGGGGGCTATTTCAGTAACATTTGGCAGTCAAATCTTATAACCGCTTCGTTACTGTAAGAGAGATGAAATATACTTCACAACACTGCTGTGACAAAACAATGGACAACCAAATGGCCTTACATCGCGAATGTTGTTTTCCGAATTGCACAAAGTCATGGTGAATAAAGTTACTTTCGTAGCTCGTGTGGGGGCGATCTCCCCAATCGTCTCCCCCCGGATCCGACCCTGAGTGAAAATCATGATTTACCGTATTTTTAGACGTTTGTCTTTCTTCACAATTTTAGTTCTGGTTACACGAGAAAAGTTGATTAGTCTACGTCTGGTTGAAATTGACCGCAACCAGAAAAATAACAGTTTCTGCTTTTATTACAATTAGCAATCCTGCAATTTCAACAAAAACAAAACGTTTGACATCATATGTGAGCGGAAAGTAAAACTAATTAGATAAAAACTGTCGAAACATTATGAAAATAATGACAATTTAACTGCTGAACTCTTAAACTCAGTACTGTATTTCACAATCTGTGTGTGAAGATTAAACTTGACTGGGCAGCTTGTTATAAATAATTTGGTCTGTAGACTGATTGAGCAGTTAGTTTCACTGTTTACTGCTGTGCTAATATTACGAAAATATCAGAACCTTACCTACATTGAACTTCAACAACTCAAAGTGTAATGTAACTTTCACTAAATACTGCAAGCCTATATCACGATACTTCTGCCATCAGCATTATTGCTGGTGGGAGGAGAACGTTTAAACTTTAAAAATTGGTTATTAGGTGACGATTCCTTTGTTGCGAGCCGGCTCATGGAAACCGATCTTTAGGCAGCGCTGCCAGTGTTATCACTGGGGTCAGTCTCGTTAACATCAGGTTGTTGCTTTGTTCAACATAAGATTGCATCAAACTTTTGTTTCAGCTTCACATAAGGTAAATGCTTCTCTTGCCAGTACCTAACAAAACGCAATGAACCTCGTTGAGTTCGAAACAGAGCGTAGAGTCGTCGTTAAATGGAGAAGTCGGTTACTGGTAACGTAAAATGTCAATCCCAACCCATCGAACGGAACTTTTTCGGTTTGAAACAATAACCAAACACACATGAGAGTAAGAGATTGATAAAATAAGGTTAAAAATTATGAATCAAACTTATTTTCATCCTAAAAGGAGAGGAAACGTGGAAATCAAGAAAAACAACCCAGTCAACATCAGATTTGTTGCCAAAACATCAGACATCAGAAATTTCTCTCAAAAGTGTCAGATCGGATGTTAAAACATCAGAAGTGACAACAATGAGCGCTGCACTTTTAGATGTTTTCTAGTTATCGCTCCATTTCCTATTTCTTCAGCGGTGACTGCTTCACACTTCAGATTCACAGAGTTGCAACCAGGGGCGTAACAAGGGGGGGAGGGGGGCACAATTACCCGGGCGCTGAATCACTGTGGGGGGCGCCAAAAAATCCCAACAATGTCACAAGTACTTTCTTAATTACAGCACATTTGATTCCGAAAGACTTCAGTTTCGAAAATGGGAGCGCCAAACTTGTTTCTTGCCCCTGGCGCCATTTAATCGCGTTACTCCCCATCTGCGCAATCACGATAACCAAATATACCTAAAACGTGTCTAGGTATCGCGAGTATTCGGGGATTATTTAAAAAAGCTTTTTATCCCGATGCTAAAATGAATCTCGGGAACACAGTATAAAAACGACTGTAGGAAGATATGCTGCATGGATCGCACATCAAGCACAAATAAAAAATGATTCAACAACAAACTAAAAATCCCAAGCGGCAACATTTCTCTCTTCATCAACAATAAACAAGCCACGAAGCAAGCGTGACTACATCGACCTCTGCACCGCTTTCACCTACGCAACCTGCTAACGATCAAGTTATGTCCCACTTCCTTTGCATCAAAACTGTCAACACCCCAACATGGAAAAGCTTCAAAAAGAATTCCAAGCGGCAACATTTCTCTCTTCATCACAAATAGAGAAGCTACAAAGTAAGGTTGACCACAGAGCGACAATTAAATTCCTTTCGCGTAAACAATCTGCACACAATGAAGCTATGCCATCACCTCCTTTATATCATATCCAGAATTTAACACGTCCCTGACAACAAAACACCAACAGCCAGAGCCTCAACCTGCGGATATTTTCGGAGTGGGGGAAAATGATTGTAACTTGTTGTTTTGCGTAAGAATTGAAAAGAATTTGGCTATTTAAAAATGTTTTTTGGGGGGCAACTCCACTAGTTGTGTGTCTGCCAATAGCAAACGAACCGCTTTGCAAACTTTCACGACGCCGTTTAGTCTTTTTCAGTGTGTCATTGACTTTTTATGTTATTCATCAGAACAGAGCGAAATAATTGATTTACGTCAAGTCACGCATCTTCCTGTTTTGCGAACAGATCCAACTATCAGTCTACATGTTCATCACATGACTACGTGTCAGACGTAAAAACGTTTACGTAAAAACTAAAAAAGTTTTTGGCGTTGTCAAGCTGTTTTTCAAAATTTTGGAGCAGCAACCCCACTGGTTGCGGGCTTGCCAACAGCAAACACTGAACCTCTTTGCAAACTCTCATGACGCCGTTTAATCGTCTGCAGTGTGTCATTGATTTTTTACTTTGTTCAATCAATCCAGTGCGAAACAACTGATTTATGTCAAGTCACGCATCTTCCTGGTATGTGAACAGATCCAACTATCAGTCTACATGTTCATCACATGACTACGTGTCAGACAGCGAAGAAAATATCTGCAGTATACAGATGCAGATTATCAGACATGTTGAAACCTGGTGCCTCGGTTCACAAGAACTCTGAATAATTTCAACCCAAGCATTGCTCAAAGTCCTTTTCTTGTCATACGCGTTGCTGAAAGATTGGATCACTTGAAATAAAGCTGCTGCATGGAATTATCGGCAAGGAATCCAACTGCCGCTTTTGATTCAAAATCTTAGCAAGTGCTTTACAAGCGTTAATACGAACAGTACTTCGCTTGCTAGAAAATGACAACGATACTTCGTCGTCTCGCTCACAATGTCACCGCTTTCGACTGGTGTGAATTAAGAAGTGTTGTGATAGGCTCAGAAACCAGAACCGTCGTCAGAATGTCGTCAAAAGGTGGGCTTTACGTTTGTGCGTGTGGGGTTTTACGTTAGCGCAGACATTCAAATTTGACATTCAAATTTGAAAAAAATTCTACTGATTTATAGTGTTTCATATTTCATTTTGGAGAGGATTGGAGCTTGGTTTGGTGGGGATAAGCCCACCAAAGCACCCCCGTGGCGACGAACTGTCAGAAACATTGTCCATGTGTGAAATCGTACGTTTTTCACTGAGAAGAAAAGTAAAACGCGTTGCACAATAGACAAAAATTATCCTCTCACTATTTGAAGTTTCAGAAAAAGTTTTTTGGCGTTTTCGGTTCGTTTATTTTTTAGCCTATGTTCGACAAATTGCTGTCCAGCTTCGCTGGTTTCAGTTTTTTCTGTTGCTTTTTGGCTTGAAACTGACAATGCTTGCAAGTAACAATTTTAGCAAAGATAAACCTTTTGTGCTTCATTGAAAAGCATGGCATTTCTGGAAAGTTAAATGGTGAAAAAAAAATTTTAACATTGCAATTGGTCCAGCACATTCCAGATTACATGTCAGACATTTTTCAGATTAGTTGTATTTTCCTCCTTTCTACTAAACTTTTGGGAAATACGTGAAGGAAATTATATAGCATATTTTAACTAGTTCAAGTCTCTTATTGATGGTTTCTTTTCGGTAGTTGGAAACTAAACGTTACGTTACATTCCGGTTGAAATAAACAAGTAACGAACCATTTCTGCTTTTGATTCAAATGTTTACGAATTTTCGCATTTCATTGCCGTTAGAAAAACAAACACAATTTATATGCTAAACTCTTCAACTCCGAAATCAGAGCCAAAGTTCGGAGAAATCTTATCTGCACTGAACTTTAACAACCCCAAGTGCAACGTACGTTTCACAAAAGGTTACAAGCCTATATCACGACATTGCTACCATCAGCATTAGAGCAGGTGAGAGGAACGCCTACACTTTGAAAGTTCGTTATTAGCTGAAGCTTCCTTTGTTGCGAGTCCGTTTATGGAAAATGGCGGCGAGCGATATTGAGGCAGCTCTGCAGTTTCAAATGTCTCGTAGCTATTGCTTCGTTTCCTACTTTTATTAGCGCTGACTGTGTCACAATTCAGATCTACAATGTTGCAACATCAATGAAGACCTACATCTGCGCAATCACGATAACCGACGATTTCTGAAACGTCTCCAGATAATGGGTAATGCGCAAAAAAACTTTTTGACCCAAATGATGAAAAGGATCTCGGGAACACAGTATAAAAACCACGGAAACAAAACAAGCTGCACGGACCGCACATCCAGTGCAATTAGAAAAAGCTTCAAGAACAAACTAAAATTCCCAAGTGGAAACATTTCTCCCTTCATCGACAATAAACACGCCACAAAGCAAGCGTAACTTGATCGACCTCCACACCGCTTTCACATAAGCAACCTGCTTACGATCAAGGTATGCCACCACCTCCCTTGTATTCACCACTTAACATGAAAATGCTTCAAGAAAAAATAAAAACTCCCACGCGACAACATTTCTGTCTACATTACAAAAAAAGAAGCTTCAAAGAAGATTGACTCGATAGAGCACAACTAAACTGCTTTCGCATAAACAACCTGCACACAATAAAGCTATACCACCACCTCCTTTACATCATATCCAGAGCTCTACATGCTCCTGACAACAAAACACCAACAGCCAGGGTTACAACCTGCGGATATTTTTGGAGGAGGGCAGAATGATTGTAACTTGTTGTTTTACGTAAGAACTACGGAAGTTTGGGCGCTTTTAAACTGCTTTTCAAAATTTCGAGATGCGGTCAATCCCCCGCTTGCGGGCCTGCCACCAACAAACATTCCGCTTTGCAAACTTTCACGACACCGTTTAAATCTTTTTCAGTGTGTCATTGACCTTTTACTTTATTCATCAATACAGTGCGAAACGATTGATTTACGTCAAGTCACGCATCTTCCTGTTCTGTTACAGATCAAACTATCATTCTACATGTTCATCACATGACTACGTGTCAGCGAGCGAAGAAAGTATCTGCCGTATGCAGATCATCAGACATGTTGAAACCTGGTGTCTCGGTTCACAAGAACCCACTTTTCATTGGAAAAAAAACTTAACACGTGCGGTGCTTCGCCTGCTGGCAAATGATACAGTAGAACTCGTTTAATTCGTCAATTCGTTTAATTCGTCACTTTTTCATCGGTCCCGGCAGAATCCCTATCTTTTGTGTACATTTCTGATCGTCTAATTCGCCATCGTCTAATTCGTCAATTTGTTTAATTCATCACTTCTTTCTATCCCTGAGAATCGTTTTGTTCGTCTAATTCGTCATTTGCAGTTTCGCTTTTGATGTCTAAGCAGCTAGTACATATGGGAATTAAAACAAATTGAGGATATTTATCTGAGAATTGTTGCACCTCGCAATTTGTTTATCGAATTTATACACGTGGTGCGAAGCGCGACCCGACTCCCCAATGAGAGAACGCGTAAAAGTTTATTAAAGATTTAAACGGTGCTTGATTAAATGGAGGAGTCCAGATAGAGCAGAGGAATTATTTGTTGTATTCAACCATAACGTCATAAACTTGTATTTTACTGCGAATAAGAGCACTATGTATACGAGTTACTATGATAAAGTATACGAGCTTCTATGATGGAGTTTTCACCTGTTTGCATAATTCCTCACTTCGCCTAATTCTTCACTTTTTTCGAATCCCCTTAAGGTGACAAATTAGGCAAATTCTACTGTATCATCATTTGGGTAATGCGAGTATTCGGGGATTTTTCCGAAAAAAACTTTTTAACCCGATGCTGAAATGAATCTCGGGAACACAGAATCAAAACCACAGAGCAGGGATCGAACATCAAGTACAAATAGAAAAAGCTTCAAGAACAAACTAAAAATTCCAAGCGGCAACACTTTTTTCTCTCTCTCTCTTCATCAACAATAAACAAGCCACAAAGCAAACATTACGAGGGCGACCTCTGCCACCGCTTTCACCTAAGCAACCCGCTTACGATTACGATATTATACCACCTCATTTGTATCCACAGCTTACTAAATATTGCTTCAAGAAAAACAACAAAAATTCCAAGCGGCAGCGCCTCTCTCTTCATCACAAATAAAGATTCTGCAAAGTGAGGTTGAACACATAGAGCAGTGGTTCCCAACCTTTTTAGGCTTGCGGCACCCTACAAAACAGAAATATAATTTCCGGCACCTAGTGGCGAACCCATAGCAATTTGGA
>JGI24021J15306_10004589_pt1 | contig 16114 bp, 9 predicted proteins | sample Ectturendosymbi1_FD_15306 | JGI IMG/M metagenome (IMG submission 15306) | reverse complement strand
TTTGGGTTTTACGATTTGCGGCTCATACATGGAGCAGGTTTGGCCACCCCTGGAATGTCCTTTTAAACTACTGTAGCTGAGATTTGATCAGCCCTCTTAATTTCGTTTGATTTGTTGAAAAAGGCCGTTTGCATTCCTTGCCCGATTAACAATAATTTGAATTGGAGGCTTCATATCTCCAGTAGGCCCCAGCAGTTTTTCATTGACCCCCTGGCCATTAATTGACCCCATTCGACCCCTTGACTATTTATCGACCCCTTGGATGGTCCAGTTGACCCCTGAGGGTCGATATCGACCACTTTGAGAACCACTGGTTTAAAGTATCAATGTTACCCAATCTTTCACTGGTAATGGAATTTCTGGGAATTGTTTTCACCAATTTCCTTTTTGAAAAATTTCTCTCGCATGAAGCACTGGTAACGGGAAGAGTTACAGCTGCCGGTAACGACTCCTGTCTGACTAAATTTCACGCAGGATCCGAGCAACCCCTGGTGTGTGTCGTCATAAGCAACTCGTTACCCAACCGTCAAAAACAACAACACAGCTTATCATGCATTTGGGAAATATTGAATGCAGGCTAGAGGATTTCTAAATTATCGTTTAAAATATTGCTGGCCGAAAGTTATCTGCTGCATATGTCTAGGGTTGTCAGATGGCCGGTATTTCACAGGCTTTGCCGGTGTTTTACTGCCAGTTTAGCAGAGGTCGGTATTTTGAAAATCAGTGTCTGAGGCCGGTATTGTGAAAATAAATAATTTGCCGTAACTTATAAAAAAAATTACTGCAGAATTTCTCAAATTATAATGACGCTAGTAGTGAACCTTGTCAGGACAGATCCTTCAGCGAAGTTTATTTGCTGCTGTTGACGCAATCTTTGGTGCGATTATCACGTCACACAGACACCGAAATGTAACGAATCTGCCAAAATACAGGCAAATTATTAATTGTGGCTCAACAACACTGATTGTCTCTGTTTTCCCTGTGCTGCTTACGAATGACGACACAGCTTAGATCTGACGCTGTTGACAAAATGGCCGGTATTTTTACAAAACGCGTATGTCAACCAAACGATCTTAAAATTGATAAAAAAAACTGTGAGACCCAAACGGGGGGCCAAGCAAAAATCTGGGGGGCATGCCCCACCCAGGCTCCCTTAGAATCGCCACTGGTCTGGAGCTACACACAGAAAATCCGAGTAAAAACACACACCTTCGCGTCAGCTTACTACGAAAAAGGTATAGGAACGCGTTCTCACGCCCAAAAAAGGCGTAGGAACGCCGTTCCCACGTGTTCTCGCTCCACAACACCCCTGCCTGGAACACAACTCCATCTGTAGACCACTAGTACTGCATCGCTGTAATCCTCTTCGTACAGACGCGTGCTGAGATTATTTTATTTGCAATACATTGTTTGCACAAAAAAAGAACAGCTACGGTTTAACTATGGCGGGATTGAGCATTGAAAGGCGTTTTGAACCCCAACAACAACTTCTTGGGAAAAGAACGACGCTCAATAGCACGACAATCAAACCGCGAAGTGACAGTGACGGGTTCCACGATCGCACAGTTCGCGACGTTGACGCGGCTGGGAATGCACCCTTTGGTACTTTTCGTCCTCAAAATGTAACGGCATTTTCATTTTTTTTGTCTCTGTTGAACTGGCCGATGGCACAGCCTATAGTCCGGTCCTGTTGTCCGGCGAGGTTGTGAACGGTGATGGTGAACAAAAGCTGTTACCAAACCGCATGTTTTTAAAGTTTTTCAGACATTAAAGCGTGCACCAGCAACACGATCCATTCACACCTTATCCCGGTTGCGACCCATCAGGGGGCGCACAAGCGAAAATCAACAGGCGTGTCCGACAACAGCAAACACGCAACGTGACCGGTAATCCGGCGGAAAATCCGTGCATCGAAGACGATTAATCGATTGGTTTCGAGACGAAAATGTTCTTAGGTCTGTAAGTCATTTTCTTGTTTCGAGTCACCAGTGAAGGAGCCTATCGCACGGCAGCACCAAGCAAGATGGAAACAAACGCTGTTTTATACCGAATATTCGGTCAATTGGCCCAGACGGAGAGGGGGAGATGCCCCCCCGATGATGTTGGCCGCAGCTATTGCAGCAGCTGCACGTGGTCGTTTTCCAGCGATGATCGACGGCGAAGTGAAGCGAAAAATCATGATGCCGATTGCAAAACAAAACGTTGAACCTCCGCGGAGGAACGAAGCATCCGTCCGAAGATGACGTAACCTTGATTTTTCGCACATCGCGCGCGGAACAAAGTCCGTGGCGACGTCCATTCATTGATTGCACGTTTCACCAAAATGGGCACCTGCAACAAATAAGTTTTTGCGAACGAATGGTTGTGCGGGGGATAAAAAATCGAGAAATTGGAAATTCGTTGGAACAGAGTGAAACTTGGAAGTTTTGCGGCGTCGCCCGGGAAACAAGAACGCAACAACCGGCGATACCAATGGACATCATTTCCTTTAAAAATCCGGACATCTTTTCCTTTAAAAATCATTGCTTCTTGCAATAGTTGTATGAAAATTCATTATAGAACAAATTGTGAAATTTCAGCAGCAGCTAAATTCGTGCAGTGAAAACGATAAAAGCAGATTTTTGTTCGTCCCGTAAATTGCAGGTTGAACCTCGTCAGGCTCCGGGACAAATTTCGCCGAGCTTGGCGCACGGCAAGAAGCATATACCATTGTTTGTACCTTGTTTGAAACAAGTTTCGAGTTTCAGCAGCAGTTAGAAACCATTTTACGCGAGTCGAGCGCACTGCACAGGACGCGTTGCTATAGGCGTAGCCAGGGGGGCCATGGCCCCCCAAAATTTTTGGCATATCTAGTCATTTTCTGCTTTGAGAGGAGCTGTCCCCAAAAAAACATTGTTACTCGCCTGAAGTCAAAAATTTTAACCCCCCTCTAAAATTTTGGGCTGGCTACGCGAGTGCGCATTGCGCCAGCAGCAGAAAACAACAGGCGGGAACTCACCATCCGATATAACACTGACAGAGGTTCTCGTGCGAGGTAGCTTGCGCGATCAGCATGTTGACCTGGGTCGGAATGTCGATAGGTTCGGCACTGAAGTCGCAACCTGAGGAGAGTTTCAAAGACGAGGTTTCCGTACTGTTTCAAAAGACATTTTCCATACTTTTCCAATATCTTTTTTTAATACTGAATGAAAAAACTTTAATACCATCACTTACCCTCATTTTCCCCAAATTTTATTCATGAACACAATACAAAAAACATCTGCAGAACTGTCATTAGAGGTGAAGAACAAAATTTGAACAAACAAATGGCTGAATTTGGAAATTCCATACTTTTTCAACACTTCATGTACATTTTAGACAAATTCAATACTTTTTCGAGGTCTTGCAAAACGATTTCACAATTCAATACTTTCAATATTACGTGGGAACCCTGCACAGGATAGTGTTTTGCTGTCGACCAATCACAAACGAGGTCGCGTAACGACAGGGTAGCAAAGCAAGTTACATCACGAGAAGACGAGTAAAAAAGAATTACTGACGTAAACTGTTTGCCCCTCGAAGACCATAGCGAGTTGCAGGTGTCACGAGCAACAGGCAACTTACCGGTCAACTTGTCTCTCACGCGCTTCACAATGGACAGCGCTTTCTTGTTCAAGACTTCTGGCCGGGCGACTGCAACGCTGCCATCTCCTGTGCATGAGCAGAACAAAAGTTGTTGTTGCTGTGATTTTTATCGTGCAGATTAGGTCACCGGAATTTCAGCGCAATCTCGCGGAAAGGCAAAGTGTTTCGGCATATTTCTGCTTGCCGTGGATTATTATACGATGCTGAGGTCAAAGGCAGCGACCTAGCAGTCGTGTCAAAAACGGCTGGACACAGAGTGCTCTACAGCTGGCAGGAGGGATGGAACCATGGTCGTAACGAGGTTAGATGGCGCCCCCATGTTCGAGCCTTTCCGGAGCAAATGTACTGTATTGAAGAAAGTCCTTGTGACATTGTTGAGACTTTTCGGCGGCCTCATAGTGATTCGGTGCCCAGGGAATTGTGCCCCCCTCGTTACGCCCCTGACTGGAGCACGCAGTGAGGTTACAGGGTGTAAACCCAGGAGAGCTTGACTGTTGCAAACAACAGCGAAATAATCAACGTTGCAACGTAACTGTTAAGGATACAAGCACTTGTTCTAAAGCAGTGCTTCTCAACATTTTAAAACCTCGCGGCCAACTTTTACCGATAATTTTATTTCTGGGCCCATAATTAGATATGGCGGCAAAAAAACAACGCAAAGAACACACGGAATTTACTTTTAACGCGATGCTTGAGCTTGCTTATTGGAAATGGTCGGATCAAATCGAGGCTTGATAGGAAACAACTTCGCTCACACGCGAAGTAGAATTATATTGTGTGTCAAACAGATTATTTGGCTTTGATAATAATCCATAACCCCTTCGTACGTAATAACTCCTTTTTGCACTATCGGCCAAAATTGGGATTAGTTCAGCAAAAGGTGTACGGTCCACTTACGAGAGCTTCATTACCCCTGGTTGAGAAGCGCTGCTCTTTCTAATGGGGTTGTTTCGCGTTCACAAGACGACAACAAACACCGCATCCGGCCTGCAAGATTTCAGCAAAACGTGTAAATACCACTGACCGAGAACACACTCCAACAACACAGTACCTGCGTTGGGAGGAGCGGCGTCTGGCGCGATGGGATTCTCCCCTCCTCCCCTCGCCGACGAATCGGCCGCATCTGAAAAAAAGCGACAGTTGGTTCAGACGAGCAGGAAAACAACGAAAATACCGGCAACAGGTCTGGATTTTTTCAAGTGTCCGCGACTCGCTCCTGACTGAAGCTTTGCGCGATCGCTGGTGCAGAGTTGTAAGCTGGGCCGCGTTCGGGCTTAGGTTTGTCAAAATGTTTCGGGCCGATTTCGGGCCTGCATAAAAAATGTTTACGCAACGACGGCCCTTTTTGTTGCCAGTTACTGTTGAAAAAATCGAGTTGATTAAATCTTCAATAAAAATGATTAATAGTGAATTATTTGATAATTATTATCAGCCCACTTAGTTCTGCTGGCCCGGGGCCCTGCCAGGCACGAAATTATTGACAGCAGCATTCTTGACCACCTCCAAAAGGTAGATACAACTTCGTAAGTTGTTTGAGTCAGTTATTTTCGACATAACACACCATGCTATCTTAAAGAACTGGGTTTACGAAACAGTACAGCAAATCCATTGACATTAGCATTTATTCATTCTTCACATAAACGTTACGTTCGCTTGGGTACAGATGTCTCCCAATCAATTACGCCATTTCGCAAAAACCTTTAGATGCGTGCCGTTAAATGAAACAAATCCTGAAAAACATGGATTCGATCGGAGCCGAGAAGCGCGGTTAAGCAGAACAGCGATGCCGACGTTCAGAGGAAGTGTGACTCATCGACCGACAATAATTTGAAAAATGCTTTCATGAAACATTGACGTGACAAGAAAGATGCTTTGGACGAGTTGGCAGTGACTTTTGCATTTTTGCAACCACAGCAGTGTATGGAAGTCACCCACACCGTGCATAAGCGTAAAGCTTATCAGAAAAATGTCTCCTTCAACTGAAGTTGAGTGTAAAATTGTATTCATGGAACACAACGCAAAAAACACCTGCACAATTGTCATCAGTAGTAAAGAACAAAATTTGAATAAACGAATGCTTAAATTTGGAATTTCCATAATTTTTCAATACTTTGTGTACATTTGGGCCAAAATCAATACTTTTTCAAGGTCCTGAGAACCGATTTCACAATCCAATACTCCTTTAATTCTTTCAATACCTGCATCAGCGCAGTTTGATACTTTCAACACCGCGCGGGAACCCTGACTGACGAGACTTTTGCGGATGCGTCGGTGTCCAAGCCATAAAACCCATGACAGTAAAACAAATATATGAATGCATCCATTTCCCCACGTTGATGCAGCGGCAGTGAGCACGAAACGAGAAGTTACAGCCTAGCACGCATGAGCGCCGACTCGGCTCTCTTACTTTCCACAAGCCTCCAGTTGAGCAGAGGGTCGTAGACGAACGCTTCCAACACAGCCATAACACTCTCTCTGTGTTCGCGCAACACGGCCATGACGATGTGGCAAGTGTTCTTGTAGTTTCCCTCGATGCCGGTGACCTGCATTAGTACGTCATGATGTCAACCCTGGGTTCTTTTTCGGTCATAAACCGAATTTTTTATGAAATGACCGAAAACAATTAAGTCAATTCGGTCATAATGTCCGAATATATAGGCTAGTGATTACCGTTATGGCGAGTTTTAATACTATTGTGAGACAAATGAACTAAATGTCTCAGAGAAAAAAAGCAGTCTGACAGAATCGCTTGGACTTGTGTTCGTTGTCCACCGCGGGTGAGCGCATGGAAGCAACAAGCGTTGCCTAAGTCACGCGTTGTTACAAAGCAATTGTTAGACTGCCTAAGTTTACTTACAGTGCTTAAACTTACATTGGTAAACAAAACAGCAAGATCACTGAAAAGTAGCAATGTTGCTGAGAGGTTTTACAAAACGTTTAACTTATTTGCCCATCGGAACGTTCAGCTTACTGTGCAACGATTGAACTTTGCAACTCTAGCAAATCATTGCGCCGATATCGAGGCGGCAATGCTTAAACATACTTCCATGGCGTTTGTGAGCATCCTGGTCAACCGGAACGGAATTTTTTCTGGAAACTTCTCTCGAGCCATTGCAACCTGAGACAATAGTTTTCATGAGCATATCCACTAACAGGAAGAACAAGGGTATCACGAAAAAGTAACTAATCACTGACAGCGAATGACAATGGCATCGCAACCACTTACGCTGCTCTTCTCACCTCGAAGCAATCGCCGAAATCGATGTGAAGCACTTTGCCACTGACCCGGTCCAGCATCAGGTTGCTCGGGTGGCGATCCCCGAGGCCGAGGATGTGGCCCACCATGGACATGACGGCCAGTGAGCGTGTGTAGTTTGTGCGACGGTCGAACCAGGCCTAGTAACAATAAAGCATTGTGCGTCAACAAAACCGTGGAGCAGCTGCAGCAAGTGCACAAATGTGACCCACGTCGAACTCAAAAAGATTAACTCGCCTCCTCGTTTAGGCACTACAGGAAATGAAACACGCAAATCTCGTATCAGTTTATACAGTGGTTTTCGACCTTTTTTGCACCGCGACCCATTATAGCAACCCAGTCTAACCCAACGAACCCCATCTAAAACTCGAATAAAGCAAGTGTAATACAGCTGTGCACATAAAATATCTACTCGCGCCCCCTCCAACGGTTCACGATCTGGGGTCGAAACCCCAAGGTTGAAAACCACTGGTTTATAGTAAGGAGTGTCCTCTGACAAGCATACAACGCAAGACGAGCTTGTTTTCAGAGCAAGAGAGAAAGTTAAAACAGATTGCGACAGCTTGCCTCAGATGATGGGCTTTTGAGCCAGAGCAACTTGGCCAAATCATCCCCGGCCGTGTTGTTGATGGCGTGCTCGAACACTTCGATCTTCTGCATCAACGTCAGGTGTTCGTAGTCCGAGGCCATCTGTGCAAGAAATGTATGCATGCCAATTACGCGCTGTTCGCAAGTCGCGTGGTCACATTCGAGATTTCTTAATATCTTCATCTCAGAGCTACGAAAACAGAGGAAAAGGTATCTGTCAGAGAGACGGTCGGTTTCAAAAGCTCGCATGCTTTTGTTCCTGACGATTTAAAGAAAATTAAAAAACCAGAAACATCTCTACACCATGTCGTCTTATCCATTAACCCCAAACGTATAATATATTTAAAAAAGGGATAAGCCCGCTTGCTCTTCCCACTGGTAGGGACTACTTTGTGTTTTGCGCGAAACGCATTTGACTTTGCCAAAGAAGCAAGAACCTGACAATTGCAAGACGATGAAACCGCTCGATGTAGTTTCGCTTTTTACAAACGTTTGAATTGACCTGTTGTTTTGACAAAATACTAGCGTGCGTGAAGCTTATGGACACGAAACGGCTGGCACGCCAGGCAAAAAAAGCGTGTTGACTGCATGTTGTCAGAAGAAAAGTAGGTTTTGTTTAAATCATTGACTGTGTAAGGTTTTGGAAAGGTCAGAGCGAACTGGCTGTGCACATCACTTCGCCAAACTTACTCTCAACATGATCCGATGTTCGATGTTAAGCAGGATCTTCTTTTTCTCGCGGTAGTCACGGATGAGTGCGTGCAGCGTGTCGCAGTTGGGCACCCAGCCAATCAGGCCCGAGTTGGTTGAAAGTGGAACAACGGAATATCGCTGAATGCTGCGCAAAAACAGATCATGGTGAAAAAGCACTGGACTGCTTTCGCCGAAAGCTTGGAAAGACAAAAAATGCATTGTTTCCATTGTCCCGCATTCTATTATCTCATTTTTAAGATCTTACATCCGACTTTAGTCGTTGAACCTTCTGTTACTCACAGCGGGCACCAAGTCCGTCACAGCGTTTCGGATTATGACGACACTAATCAAGGGCGTCTTTTAAACTTTTGAAAACGCGACGCATTCTCACGCCACGCACCTGAGGTTCTTTCGGCTGCACAGTTGGTCGGTGGCCAGCAGGGCGTTGACCAGGCCAAACAGCTGCATGACGCGTTCGTCCTGCCTCAGATCCTCGTGACCTTTGAGCAAGAACGTGTAGTCCTTGCCATTGCTACCTGCAATGTACAACATATACCCGTGCAACTTTAGCGGATGCGACCTGCTGTAAAATAACGCGGGTGTACGACGCTCATCACATTGTCACTTCGCAAAACTTGGCTGATGCGAAGCAGATGCTAAGACCAAGGACTATATACCGCCTGGATTAAGTACAATTGTCTCGCGATTAATTCAGCCATACGGCTTCGACGCACAATCACATTGTCTTCGTCATCAAATCAACAGCGTTGCCGTTCGCAGCGTGTTTCGCACAAAGCGGTTGTTGCTTCTCCTTGTTCATTTTTGAACGGCAACTGAAAGCGTCGTGGGGAGGAACTTCGGGATATGACGTTTGCGTTTCGCGGCTAATGGTTTGTTTGCGCGTTACGACGCAGGTGAACATTTTCACGCGCACCTTCAGCGCACAGCATTAACAGAATCGCTACCACTGCGAATCGGTTTAACTAGAGTTCTCCAAACTTTTTTGTCCGAGGGTCACATAACATACCGCACGACAGTTCGAGGACCGGACATCTGACGAAATGTGATTGTTTCGAGATATGTCACATTCTTCCAAACCAACACATTTTTCGTACACATATATATTTTATTTTTTCATTATTGACAAAATTTATTTGCGGCTGGATGAAGTGGCTTCGCGGGCCGGATTTGGCCCGTGGGCCGTATTTTGAAAATCTTTGGGTTGAACCACGGCACCGCAGTCCGATATTAAGGGCAGCTTTCGAAGCACATAAAATAACTGAAAAAATCATTTTCGAAAGAGGCAAATGTTTGTTATAATGTGGTAACAAAACATCAAACTCGCTGGTGTTGAGAACAATCGGTCAAAGCAATCCGATCTGAGGGTGCGTCACGCGGGCAAGTCTGACCTTTAATCGAAAGCTTTCTGGGTCGCTGCTTCGACGTGATTACTTGCAAGGTGTGCTGAATGGAACGGATGCGGACGATGGGCCGGTGCGGGTCGTAAGTGCCGGGCACGGCCAATTCGAGGTCCTTGCACACCAGGAGCTTCGGCGACACGTACTGCAGCTCGATAGTGGTCAGCTGCACGAAAGCGAGAGCGCAATGTTGCTAAGTTACATGTGTACGCAATGTTGCTAAGTTACATGCGTACTGCTAAAACAGGAATGTGGGACCGCACCCAAAAATGTAGCCATTTTTAACACATAACCTTAAACTTATTTTTCAATCAGTATTTAATGCAGTATTTCACTTTCATTACATTACAAACGAAAACACGAAAAAGGTGTGGGAACGCGTTCCCGCTCCACTACACCCCTGCATGTGCGTCATGTTGCTAAGTTACATGTACGCCTTGTTGCTAGGATACCGGTCTGTCTGCGTTGCAAACGTTGACCTGAAGCAGGTTACAACACACTTTTGAGATGAAAATTGAGAAAATATAGTCTGACCAAAAAATCAAACGAGCCAATCGTACGTTAACAACTCGCAGGCACATCGCAAACCTGTGGGAGTTGCTTCGAAATGCGTCTGAACACGTGATAGTAGAGATCCCAAGCTTGGTTGAGGTCTTTGACGTTGCCGGACTGTGTGAACTTGCGACACCATTCCTGCGCCTCTTGCAGGTCGCGACCGTAAGCCTGAAGTTAAAAATCTCTGTCAGGTGACGAAATCAGGTCAGAACGCTGTGACGGACCGACACAGTATGCACCTGACAAAGGATTGACTTGTTCTTTTGAAACGTACCATTAGACCAGACCTGCCCACTCCGCGACGGCTCTTTGCCCGGTTTCATGCGGCTCTTACGTAAATACCAGAAGTTCCACTAAATAACATGCATAACAACCAATTGCTTGCAAATTTCTGTCATTAACAGGTTGGTGTGTGATATTTGCAACAAATCTAGCTGAGCAAAGGTATGTGTGTGAGTGAGGAAGAGATGGGGTGGTGTATTGTTCATGTGTGCTCATGTGTATGATGTGGCTCTTTGCGGTAACACAGTAAAGAAATGTGGCTCTTGGTCTATGACTGGTTGACTACCCCTGCATTAGACTTGTTCACCGAGCAGAGAAAAGCGAGGTCAATCGCCCTGGACCGTTGAGCAGTAAAGATTGTCCACAAGCGGATAAAATTTGAAAACGCACGGTTTCAACCCTGCGTGGTTTGTCGCACCAGGGCGTCCAAACACATGTAGATAAAATTTGCTAAAATCTATTACTTATTATCGTGCCCTCCCACAGTAAAACGTTTGACTTTACAGGTAACGTTTCATTTGATACAAAAAAGTGGTTGAACAACTTTTGTCAAGTGGCTAACAAAAGACGGCATTTGGTCTTTTGTTGAGCCTTTGCGATTTTTAGTATAAAACTTCGCATACCGGTAATGAACCTAAGCAAGCAAACGTGTTGGAGATGAACGCGCTAAACACGTAAAAAACAATGTTTTCTGACAAAAGGTTTCTAAAACAATGTTTTCTGACAAAAGGTTTCTAAACCATTGATCAGCTGGAGCTAACAGGGGTGATTAATCCATCATTTCAACACTTTTTCCTGAACGTGAAGCAGCTTGGGAAGATTTGGTTTGGGCCGTTTGGCCCACGGCGCGGAGTAAGCGGCGATGGGCGTCGGCAGACCACTGGTGACACTCCTAAGAGAGTACAAAGCGAGCACAATGAAAGTTTCTTTTCTTATTCTGGTTTGAAATAAAAACATAAAGCAGCAACAGCAGATAAAATTTTAGTGTACCCTTGTTCAAGAAAAGGGTTGAGTACAATACTCTACTCTCACTAACAAAACTTTAATCAATATTCTCCTGTTTGGCCATCCGGAATTATCTTTTAAACCAAAGTAATCATCTCCACACCATCGTCTCTATTTCCTAAGCACAGTGGTCGCTTTAAATCTCTTGTTTGATAATTTTGACTCGTCCATTTTCGGTGCATCCTATTGTTATATTATTTGCCTTTTGCCGCTTCGCGATTGGCTTATTTTGTTTGTTCGTTTGCTCCCGTTTATTTTGTGCCTACTAACTTGACATAGACAAGAGGTATCAACCACACCTCGGCTGCCGCCAACTGTCTTTAAATAAATTCGGATTGCATACGATCCAGCCAAAACGATGGCGTCGTCTAGACGCACAGGACGTCATAAGCGGCGCTGAGTTTTGTCCAATCGCACTCTGCCACGTAACAAACGTCTCACCTGACTGAAGCTGATTTCTTTCGACGTCTGCGGGCCGCGCTCCAGCATGGCGTGCAACGGTTCCAGAGTGGCCAGCATGGCCCGCACGTCCCTCTCGCCGAAGTACAAGCGCGACGCTTCCTCCAAGGACTCGTGCCATTGCTCGTGCCACAAGATGGCGACGCGGATCAGCTCCTCCGACACCTGGGCGTAAGCGAATAATAATAAGATCTTCGATTCGGACGCATTATATGAAAATGCAACCTGCGCAAATTTTAAGCGGTCGATGCCGAGACCACCTTTGTGACGTATGCGCTCTTACCAGGATCGCTTGCTGCACGAGGGTGTTGGAATGGTCGCACATCTTGGTCAGGATCTTGTTGGCCGCTTGATTTCGAAGGGGAATCACCGATTTGGAGGCAACAGCGAGAGGGTAGATGAGCGCCTTCGACAAAACAAGACTATCTTTCACCCACTAATGATAAACGGAAGATTTAGCGAAATGCTTTTTTCTACCAAAGTTGTTTGCTTTGCACAAACAAGTTAACAACAATGCTATACTTTGACAACGCAACTGCTTCAAGCAAACAATACGCTTAATAACAGCTTAACCAAAATTTAGTCATCTCTTAAACAGAAAAAATGCACTATGACTGCAGACGTTCAATCCATCGCCGCGTAAACCCATTAACATTCACGTCGACCATATTATCTTCACTTCAACGATAGACAGCGTAGCTACGAAACTAAAAATACCTGCGGATGGTGCTTTCCAATATCGGCGAGCAGTTGGTGGTTGATGTGGGAGACGAGCGACCTCGGCGTGTCAATGCGCGCGATCAGCTGTGGAATGACCTGCGTCACAAAGGAATATGAGAGAGTATGAGGTGATTTCGGACACGGCGCGGTATTCTGAGACATTGCAGTTCAGCTGCGCTCGATAGTAAGTGTCTACTGTTCGATTATAGCGTCACAACTACCAACTCCTAGTCGAAGACTTCGCTTTGTTGCGTCACACAGGCTGCTACTTGGAAGAGCCCCAGGCGGAGCTACGATAACGTTCAAATGGCTTCACTGCCTTCTATTCCACAAGCGACATGAGGCAAACATCACCTGTAGCCAGTTTTCAATCTGGATGCTTTTGATGCCTTCCACCAGCACCTCGTGCAGATCGGGCCAGTGACCGTATTCGAACCACAAGGTCAGGACTCTGCGAACGAAACAAGCATGCGTGACGTTTGAAGTTGATGCTGAATTTTTTGCGCATCGTTAAACATTTTGAAGTCTTTCTGCTCCAATACAGTTATCTCGTTTCGATCTGTTTCAGCTTTTTTGCTCAGTAAATACGCTAACACTTTAATAACTAGTTTTGACACTTCAATAAAAAGCTTAACGCTTCTATGAATAGCTTAATGCCTCAATAACTAGTTTAGCGCTTCAGTAAATAGCTCAACGCTTCAATAAATAGCTCAACGCTTCAATAAATACTTTAACGCTTCTATGAATAGCTTAACGCTTTCAAACACAAGCGACAAAAGACGCAGCATCGCGAACCTGAGCGTATCTTGCAAAGAGTTGCCCTGCGATAAGGCGATCGAGCGGAAGAAGCCTTGAACAGAAGGAACGGCGTACTTGAGTATAGTGCTGGTGAAGTCGTGCTGTAGAAACAGGCACGCGCTTGTTACCATTTGCTGCAAGCGTTAAAGCAACGCTTGGGATGCGGGTACTTTCGTGTAAGGCAGGGTTTCCCCGTTAGTTTTTATCCAGCGCAGCAGAGTTGCAAACGGGCCTCATTTTGAAGCCCTAACCTGGTCCGACATTTATTTTCGAAGCCCGATTTAGGCCCGAAAGCCAAATTTGCCGAGTGAGACAAGATAGGCGCAACAGTGGAGTGTTCGTGGCGTTGCAAACTAACGATGACGAAATAATTCACAATTAATCATTTTTTATTGAAGATTTAATCAACTCGATTGCTTCAACAGTAACTGGCGACAAAAGAGTAAGTCGTTGCGAAGAAGTTTGGTATGCAAGTCCGAATTATTTTGGCAAATTTAAGCCGGAACCCGGCCCGACCCGACTCCGCAGTGCAGTCATATACAAATTGACGTTACGGTCTTGCGGTCTTCGGATCAAAAACGTTGCTCGTCTCTACTGGAACCTCAGAAATTGAGCTCAAAGCAGCGTTTAATGGTTTACGAGTATTTAAGTCGGGATTGCGTAAACGTTTGTCCCAAGCCAATCACGATTAACTAAACATTCTTCACAAGCTTTAAATCCAAACTTCGTTTCCACAACACTCAATGCGGATATATTTGATGAAAAGGTCTGAAAACCGAAGACCCAGCTTCACATCTGGCTATGAAGAAAAATGTGGCATACGTCATAACACTACAATGGTGCGCGTCATAGCACCACAATTGTTACTACAGCGGAATTGCAATTCGGCAAATCTATCTATTTTTCACAATCACGATTTACGCGTAAGGTCATTAAATTGTCTCAAACGCCAGACCTTCGGCATTTCCTGTTGACCAGCTCGAGGTTTCGGAGTTTCGCCTTCGATATCAGAAACCTCCGATTCCGATTCGTCGCTGGTGACGCTCACCTTGTCGTCCAAAACTGCCCGAATGCAGGATACAAGTTATGCGAAACTGCCCGAATTCAGGAAATGAGTCATCCGAAACTGCCCGAATGCAGGAAATAAGTCATCCGAAACTGCCCGAATGCACAAAGCAAGTAACGTAAACAACGGAAAGATTTGAGGTTTGCTTTAAAAAGTTGATTTATGAAAAGCTGTCGATAGTCACTAAATTACTGGTGCAACTCGCGTGCGGTCAGATCTTGTGAGCTCTCGCTAACACCTGGCACACGCCAGTGAGATCTAAAGGGGTTTGTCGCTTTATTTACCGCTTCCTTTGCCGGTGAGGTTGGGGGTGTGGCGCGACGACACTTCGCTCCCGCTGTCCGTTTGGCTTTTGTAGAACAGAACGCATTCGAAATTGACCACAGCCCAAGAATGCCACGCCTGACGAAAAGAGGTACACAATCTGAATATCTTAAAATACGTTGAGCGGTTGTTTGAGAATAAAACGAGGTCCTCACGCGAAAACAAACAGCACAGGAAGAATCCTAACTATGGGGCGCCATTTGTAAAAAAATTAAATCTGCGCGCATTTAGCTATATCTGCGCGCATTTAGCTATATTTGCGCGCATTTAGCTATATCTGCACGCATTTAGCTATGTCTGCATGCATTTAGTTAAATCTGCGCGCATTTGGCTAAATCTGCACGCATTTAGCTAAACCTGTGCGCATGTAGCTAAATCTGCGCACATTTAGCTATATCTGCGCACATTTAGCTGAATCTGTGTGCATTTAGCTAAATCTGCACACACTTCTCTAAATCTGCATGCATATGTAGCGTTGAAGCCATGACGCAAGCGTGGTATTCTGTCTAAAGAAAAATTTGGTGTTCTGCGTCAGTGATCTTGACAAAAGCCAGGAGACTGCTTGGTGGAAATACCCTGGGGTTGTTTAAAGCAAGTTGTTTCAAGTCTAGAGTATAGCGCATTTTGTCAAGATATTGGTTTGTGTAGAGACGATGGATGGCAGTCAACTTGTTGTGGTGGTCTTCGCATAATTTTTTGTTCCACGTTTCAGTTTTGTCATTTGCCAAATACAGTTACTGGGGCTGAAGGTGTTCCACATACAGTTATTGGGCTGAAAGTGTTCTGCATACCTTTACTGGGGCTGAAGGTGTTCTCCATTGTAACTAATTCAATTGTTATTGCTGTAATGAGTTGCTAGTTAGGTTTTTGAAAAATCAGTCCAAACTGTAATGAGGGCTCCTACAAGAAAATAGCACTGGAAGATTTTTATCATTTCAGAGCGTGCCAGATTAGAAAAATGTTTGACATTATGTTTTGTTTTTGGTCCACATTTGGCACTGGTTTTATCTCTCACAGTTTTTGTTAAGTGAGAGTAGCCCACATTGATGTTTTTTAACTTACGCTGCCTTGCCTGAAACAGGTGCATATCAGTCAACTGAGGAAGAAAATTGCTTTAGAATTTGGTTCAGTACCTTGTTCTTCTTGTGTTCTCACATTAAATTTGCTGCATGTCACTTCAAGAAGAGGAGTGCATTGAAATCTTAATGTTAATCTTAATTGAAATATTAAAGATGTACAGGGTGTTTCACAATTGTTGAAACAAAGCGATTGGGCACAAATCCAGGATTTTAAATGATACCACAATGATGATTACATTTATTGAAA
>JGI24021J15306_10004588_pt1 | contig 16115 bp, 5 predicted proteins | sample Ectturendosymbi1_FD_15306 | JGI IMG/M metagenome (IMG submission 15306) | reverse complement strand
GTTGACACGACTACGGACAACTCACTAGAATTAGAACACCACGCAGGTTTTGCAAAATTGACCAGATGAATTATGAAAACTCGCCACAGAAAATATAGCTTTGCACTCAGTATTCACTCAAATGTCAGAACTAAGTCTTAACAATTCAGACGTATTCCCACAAGCCTGCATAGACGTATTCTAACAAGCCACGGAATTTTTCACTGCATGAAAAGAAGCATGCGCACATTGGTCACACTCGCACTAATAATGGATTTTTCAAACTTGTGGAAGCATTGCTGTAGACTCACTCATGCTTCTTTTCGCAAAGTACAAATGTACATGGCTTACCGCTATCAGCATGTCACTGTCTCGCTGCATTACTTGCCAAGATGTCTGCGTTCAACAGTCTCATGCAACAAAACGCCTGCTACCGTAATATAAAGTGAACCCTTACCGGTTTGTTGCCACGGTATTGTTACGCAATAAAGACTAACTGCAGAACAATCCGCTCGCGACTTCCACAACCCGCCTCTACAGGCAAAGAAAGAGACACGAATGAATTGCAAGCCCATCACTGCATGACATTGTAACTGTGAACCTGACTCTTGTGCAGTATGAGTTTCATACCGGCAAAAAAACTGCCATTGCAAGAATCAAAATCAATTAATCGGAATTTAAGATGCCGACTTCAGTTTATTCGGGAAATATTTGGTTCTTAATCCCAATTTCCAGGGGGGGAAAACGGGCATTTGCCCACCCTGCGAACGCCCATGCGATCATTGACTATTTTATATCAACTTCCACAAATAAAGCCTGCTCATCTAATGAACCGAAGAAACATTTTTGACTAATTGTTAGCACAAGTTAATTTTTAGCGTGCAGTACAAAAATATTTTTGTCGATGATTTTCAATGAAATCAAGTGTCGTGTCAACACCTGTTTAGGTCTGGTGGGGGGATGCATCCCCTGCATCCCCCCTGTGTCAGAGCCTGGACGTAAATGCTCCTACCAAAATAACTGTCCCGCAGATCTTGCTCATGAGCGTTTCGAAATAGGTACGGGTTTTCAAAAAATCCACTACGATACGCGGTACGTGCATGGCAGATTGTCACAATCTCCAGAATTCTCCAATCCGTATTTGAAATTATTATGAATTTTCCAAAGCTGGTACTCACACACACACTTAGTCGGCTTTTTCAGTTTACATTTTTAAAACCAAAACAAATTCCACCATTTTGAAAGCAAATATTTTGTTCTGCATACCTGATATTGCCTTTACTTTTACCCGGAGTGGCGTCTATATCGGACACGCACGAATTGCAGGTACGGGTACCGTAAGGGGGTCAAAGACACCCTGGATTTTCAAAAATTTGAAACTTTGCTGTTAACGTTTCAGTAGAAAAATATTTCTTCGTAGTTCAGGAGTTGGTAAAATGATATTTCACCGATGTTGTCCCCCTCTGCTGGACAAACTCCTTTTGGCTACCTCCTGGAAAAATCCACTAGTGGCCTCACCTGGGAAAAATCTTTCCGACGCCCATATTTGCAGGGCAAAGTACAAAGGAATGCAAAACTTTCAATTACCCCATGAAACTTAAAGCATACTAGGCAATTGGACAAACAATAGTGGGATCAAGCTCTACTGGCGGAAAAACATAAAAAAAACAAGTTAAAAACTGACCAACATTGTATCAAATATCGAAACGTTGACCAGTTTTTAACCTGTGTTTGTGTTTTACCGCCAGTAGAGCCTGATTAAAGTATTGTTTAGCGAAGTCCCGGCATCTCCGAAGCAGAAAGTTGTTTAGACAATTGGACGTTACGTGGAGCAGAAACATCGTTTTGTGGGTTTGATTTAGTGGCACAGTGACGCGAACGTCCCATCCTGTAGCTCAGCGTTTCCCAGCTAGTGTGCCGCCAGACATCGCAGGTGTACTGCAAAACTTTCAAAACTGACGACTTTGTTGAACCTGTGTTATACGACACTTCCAAAGAGAACGTTTCAATTTGTTACGATGCCGTGTGAAGAAAATTGAGCTGTTAATTGTGCCGCGGCCAAAGAGGTTGGGAAGAAGTGTAGATTGTGTTTTCATAAAGGCCGTTTTTCACGATTGTTTCTACATGGAACCACTGGACTTAACACCAAAAACGTCATTGATTTTCCACGAGTGATCCTGCCTTTGTCTGAGAAAGTTTATTTTAGAGAAATTGTGTATGATAGCCACCAATCGTAATTCCAAAAAGAGTCAACTTTCAAATCACTATCTCAAAAACATCGTCACTTCCCATCTACTTATATTTTCGTAAAGTACGTCCCATTGATTAAACGTAACTGCACTGAATTTTTATTTTTAAACCGTCCAGGATATATCAAATTGCAACATCATTTTTCCGTTTTGCTAGTAGGCACTGCTTGTATGGTTGTGCCCAAAGCCGGATTAAAACGACGTTGAGCCTGATGCTGTAGTGCAAAAATGTCTATTTTCTCGGCATTGCTGCATGTTTGTCCGACACTCATTCGCACTCAGACCGACTGTAGAGGCCTAATATCTGGGCTTATTTTAGGAATGGGCCTAATTTCTCAGAATCAATAGTCCCATCAACACTTTAATCCAGCCCTGGTTGTGCCATCTCTAAGCCCATGCCATAATCCAGGTTGAAAAACACTGTTATTTTGCAGTCGTTTAAATAAACGATCCGTATTACCAACGATGTCACTAAAGCACACCTACCGCAAAAATTAAGCTATTTCTGACATCGAAAACTTACGGAGCTGCAAGGAAGCAATGGGCTGCTGTCAAGATCCACCTTTCAGCAATGATAGATGCCCCGCAGAAAAAGGCTTCTGACTCGCTTGTTCTTTGCAGCACTAACATCGCTTGCCATGGATATGAACCAACCTTGGCTTGGCTTCCACCGATCACTCTGTAGTCCTGTTAAAATAGAAATATACTCCTCACACTCTCACAGCACCTTTGACTTTTTATACCTGTACTTCAGCAAAAGTAAATCCACTACTTGGTACATTTGTCACGAAACGAAGTTTTGCACTGGAAGCACAAACTAGTGGCACATGCCATGCATCGTATTCCACAGATTGTTCCTTGTATTGCACTAATTATTTTCAGGTCATATGTATTGATCTTAAATTATGCTACTCCGTTCTGCAAAATAATACCCAAACGCGGTAAAGAAAGAGCTGATTCAAGCAAACTGTTTTAATGAGCTAATCTTAAGCTTGATTTTGCGACTTTCATTTGGGATTCCACCTACGTGCACTGATTCGTGTTTCGATTTCTGGCATAAGAGAGTTGATGAAAAATTTGCGTAATCCGTTTTTGGCACTCTGTTTGCATTATCTCGTGTTGCTATCTGGGACTAACAGTTTTTGTGTTTTATTTATTATCTATCTATTTTGGTTACCTGTCTCTGCTGTTCTTGCCTTGCTGATAATTTGGTGAAGTATGTAAGTCGACCTTTTTTAAATTCATAATGACACATACATCCGCTTGTCCATGAAGATGCGCACAGCATTTCTGTAGTTGTTTAGTAGTATTATCCAGTTTTCACGCCTGTAATAATCTGTGCAGCCTGAAGCAAAGTTGTGAAGTTTCATGCTGCAAAATAATTCTAACATGAGAATACAAGCTACCAATTTTTTTGATCTATTGATATGATTTTACCCAGAATTAAGGATGGTACAGTAGCAGTCTTGGGCCTAGTCCCCCCAAACAAAGCTCCAATACCCCCCAAATTGAAATATGAAACACTATAAATCAATGGAGTTTTGGTAAATTTTGGAATGTCAAGAACCCCTGCACAAACATAAAACCCCCCAAATGAAGACCTTCTGGCGACGGTTCTGTATAGTAGACATACTGATGTTTTTTACGTGAAATCTGTCAAACTTGCCCATGGGAAATCTGGTGGAGCGTTGGATTTCCCGCACTCTCTGTAGGTTCCAGATCTTCGTGCTGCAGAAACATCAGCACAGGTTTTATTTGTTAGAAAGGTAAGCAANACTTAGTGCATAATGGAATGAAATGACAAGGTGAACAATTACTGATTGGAGTTTATCATTTTGAAAAAAACGTAGTAAACATGAAAGCAACAAAGGTATTTCAGAATGAGGAAGTTTACTTCTGGAAAAGCAGATTTAGACATGGCTAAATGAAGGTGCACCGCCATGCTCTTGAAGGTAATTAAAAATACTATAAAATCACTCGTAACGTTATAGAAACTGTTGGCAACTTTCTTGCTTAATAAAGCATAGTACGTTGCAAAAACACGAATTTCNATTGAAGATTCTCTTAANACGACTGTTTATTANAGGTTTTCGGAGCAGAAATCCCAACACATACACACCGCATTCGATTTCGTCGCTGTCGTCTGCGCAGTCTTTCACTCCGTCACAATGCAGAGACAAAGAAATGCACGTGCCGTTCCAACATGTAAACTGCACGTCTGAGCAGGCACCTACGAAAAAATAATATATTGCGAAAACGAAGCTCTGATTTACAAAAGATGACCTTACAAACTAACTTCCCCCCCTAATAATACTGCTGCAAGTCTTATTTAGTTTTCAAAGTTACATCATACAGTACTAAAAGTTTTATATTAAACTACAGTATATGTATTTCCTAAAGTCCCTGCTGATGAACGTGAAGAGAAAAATATATGGCTTATTGTAAAATGTAAAGTATACTACTGCGCATGTTGATCATACCTATTTAGACGTCAGATCTACAGAGACTAGTTCTTTGCCCAAGAAAAGATCTTTTTGATATATACTGTTCATAGACGTTGGAAAGATTTTTTCAAGGGGAGCCAATAGGGGATTTTTCCGCGGGGGTCAACAGTGGCAAATTTTTTTTTCAACTCCGAAACTAAAAGAAAACGTTTTTCTGTTAATAGCAATATATTGGATTTAAAAAGCCAGGAGTCTTGGCCTCTTCTACCCCCTTTCCAACGCCCATGGTACTGTTATAAGGTGTAAATTGGTTTCTGCAGAAAGTTTACTTTTGAAGGCTACAGTCAAGATTATTCAGTTACAAAAATGTTCCCGTAACGCCACTCGTTAGACCAGAAATTCTAACGTGGGGCACACACCCCGTACTGCGAGAGTTTGATGTTTAAGGTACAAAAATTTTTGAACTGTAATGGCTGATTTCAAGAACCTGTAAAAATGTTTGCAGGAAAAAAGTTATAGTTTTGGCTAGGAAAACATTTTAGAAAGAGACTCAGGGGGTAGATTACGACTTTGGCGAGGATTGTGTGGGGCGTAACTGAAAAAAATGTTGGGAACACTGCGTTAGAAACCTAAGCTGCATGAAGCAAGTGTAGAAACGTTTTTGATGACATCGCTGTTTTCAAAAACTCTTTGAAAATCTGTAAAGCAGGAAGGGATCATCTGATGTAAACAGTATACACTATACAGCCATTGACAGGAATAACAAAGAAGGTTATTTTAAATAANGCAAACTGTTGGCACTGNAAATGAAAACGCTATAACCATGCCAAAGTTTCTGTCGACCAATCGGCAGACCTTATAATNGGGTAAATGGACATAAAAAGAAATCATATGCCTGCACTGGTATTCAGTTGGGGAATCCACGCTCGCAGCAAGGTTAGTCAGATAAAACACCGCGAAAGTAGTCGCCGCAGTCGGGCGACGTCAGTACAGGTTACGAGAGAAAAAAAAACTTTAAGACGTTGAACGGGTGTTAATGTAGTTGATTTAACTTGTTTTTGTAAACGTTTTTGGCGTAAGTAACGTTTTCAAACGTACAGGACGTAGATAGAGCTTTTAAAGTACTGATGTAATTACCGCTTTCAAACAGTAAACTTTCAGATCTTGGCTTAATCCGCATAAAACTGGTGGATCGAATGATTTCTACAGCGTTTGTCTATTCTAATAAAAAAAAACCAGATAATCCGGATTATTAAATCCGGTTCTTCGCCTATTCCTGATCGAAATAGCTCTTTTTACGTCTGGCAATCCGGGTTTGCCAGTCGGTTGCTCCAGTGCCCAGGGAACCTTTATGGGTTTAGCTCCCGAAACAAAGCTTTTTCCAAAACAGAAGATTAAAATAGGAATTTATACGTGCTATTTTCTGCCTTATAACTTCTTATTTTAACTTGCTTTTGAAATTGCTTCACGGCGATACAGCGGCGGTTCGTAGAAAAAATGGAGGGGCAGAAGAATTGATCACTAAGTCACTGCAAGCTTTACATTTCGCCGCTGGTGACCCGAAATAACTTCGCCTGATCATATTTGATAAGTTTGCGATGCAATTTTTCGCAACTGACAGACTGCTCACAACTTAGGTTGTTCGCAACTGACAGACTGCTCACAACTTAGATTGTTTGCAACTGACAAGATATCACGATTACTTTATCCGATGTGGCTGTGTAAATACATAATAAATTCGCTATTTATTTCCATGAAATTCTTTCGTTGGGCCGGTAATGTGGTCAATTTAAGTCATTTTTACCAATATCTTACTACCTCACTGACGCCGGCTAGAAGCAACTGTCTTCGCATAATCTCGATCTTCGCATTATTCGAATAAAGATATCCGTCACATCTACTCCGGAATTACTGAAGATTACTGTAGTTGGTAACGTTTCTGATCGACGCAGTTGGGCTAAGAAGCGTTTTTGTAAAGCACCGATTTTGTGCTTAATGTAAAATACTGCTTTCATCCCTTCTGGCTGGTTTTGCAATGTGCAAATAAGCAAAGATAATTTCTTGAAAAAAAAGAAAACTGGTAGTTACGTTTTTTGTAACTTCTTGAAACATATCTAGTTTGGAAAAAAGATTTGATCTCAAATTTCTTATTTTGCAAAAGTTTGAAAAAATTGTATGAAATGACAGAAACTTAGACTATCATATCAAGTATTTTTGTAATTTGAGGTGGATTCTTATATTCGTCATAAAAAAGTCTTATTGCGCTCAAACGACATAAAACCAGTATCGCTCTTAGAGATACATTTACCATAATTCAATTAATCTTACTTTTCTTTTTCCATGATACAATAAAACCTTTCTGTTGGTCAGAGTGGTCTGAAACGAATTCAATTGTGACGTTGCTACCAGCTGGAGCAGTGAAATTACGGGGAGGTGTTGTGCCGCAATAACGCCTGCTACCAATCTGCAGATAAAGTAAAACCGCAGCTGAAAAGATGTTAACTTTAAGTTTTGCATGATACAAAAGCGAGGATTTTGAAATCAGAAAAATAAAATGATTGCTCAGAAGGTGGTAATACTAGCTCCCAGTGGTAATATACTAGCTCCCCAGCTTCCAGTAGGAAAGCCAAGGCAATGGATGGGTCTTATCGAGAAGAAAGGTGTGCATGCTGAGATTAAATTGAAAGACTTCTCCCTGTGCTTCATACTTGTACACGCTCCAAACCCAACCGTAGAGTACCCGAGTAATAATGAAAATTAGCGATTCTCTCCGAAAGGTCAAGATTTATTTTGCGTCAGACTTATGGTCCATATCACAAGGGTACTCGAATAACACGATAACACAAAAATGGTTAGTCAATAGTGATAGCGTAGTACAGAGCCAATATTAGATGATAAGCACAGACAACACAAGGAGATGCCAAACACTGAAACAACGCACCAGCTATAGCTGCACTCATTCATCGTCAAATAGTAACCCGGCAATGGGAAGAAAAATGAAGACATTTTAACGTCAGGTTTTGAAGTAAAAGGCTAAAATCGTCGGTTGGGGATGCTCACAGAAACATGTAAATTGTTTGCATCAAGGCTTTAAATTTGTTTTTGCAAGACATTTTTTAGAAAAAAACAAAAATCATGAGGCGCCACGAAGCACACAGAAGGTTTTGCGATGGTTTTACTTCCGCTACTTCGGTTTGTTTATTGCCCACGAACGATCATCCACAGAGTAGACCCACCGTGTGGCGGCGTCAATGTGTTCTTGCAAGCACTTCACGCTTACGTATCCTGTAGCCCAGCGCTTCTCAACTAGTGGATCGCGGGCCAGTGGTGGTCCACGAAGTTCGTTCAGGAATGCCTCGAAACATTTCAAAATGTGACAACATTCCGGTATTTAACTAAAACATTTCTTGAAAATTATCCGATTTTCCATTGGTTGCATAGGGAAATCATATAATATCTAAATACCGAACTCAAGTTTTCCATAAACAGTAATTTGCATGTGTTGTGTATACTTTATTTATTTTTCGCTTTTTCAAAATTATCTTTGTTTTAACACAATATCTCATGGACTCAACAAAAATTTTCAATTAAAGTGTGTCGCAAGTAGGGATGTGCATTATGGAACATTTAGAGGTTCTGTAATATTCCGGAATCTTTATTTCGAATCCAGAATATCGAATCCTGTGCCGGTATAACTTGTTACAACCAAAATGAGCTGAACACGCAGAGATTTAGAACGCTGATCAGCTATCACACAACCTGTTAATTAGCTCGTTACGTCACTACCCAGTCCTGTGAGCTTGTTGAGTGTTTCTTTCTTTCTCTTACCCAGGAGCGCAAATGAGTGCCCCTGCAAAATTTATGGAAATTGTTTGTTTTGCCAACTTTGCAAATTTTAACATTCATTTAATCCAATATATTTCGAATCTAAATATTCGAAAAAACTCTGATTTCAGGGTTCGATTACTGAAGAATTCGAATCCATAGGATTCGATATTCCATTAAATGCATCAGTCGCAAGCTTAAAAAATCTTGAGAAGCACTGCTCTAGCTTACTACACTGTTTTTTCTGTTTGTTGTCACTTTACACCATAGGCGTAGCCTGGGGGTAAGAGGGCCATGTCCCCCAAAAATTTTTAGAATATCTTGTCGTTTTTTTCTTTGAGAGGCGGTGTCCCAAACAAAATGCTGTTGTTCGCTTAAAGTCAAAATATTTAGCTCCAAAAGAATTTTGGGCTGGCTACGCTATTGCTCTACACTAGATAGTTTGTTTTTCCTAGTGTTTCCAAAGGTGGCGTTTTCCTTTGCAAAGTGGCAGCTAGCATTCTTTTCACTTAGACTCTCTTAGATGTTAGCTTTACTGTTTGTGGGTTCATTTAATTCTATGTTATACTGCATGCACTTGGCAGAGCTGATGATATCTACTCAGTAAGCGAAATAAGTACTTTGATTAGGGATGCATATATAATGGAATAACGAATCCTATGGATTCGAATCCTTCAGTAAATCAGAGTTTTTTCGAATATTTAGATTCGAAATATATTTGGATTGAATAAACGTAAAAACTTGTAAAGTTGACAAAACAAATGGTTTCAATAAGTTTTGCAGTCGGAATAAATTTTGCAGTGGCACACTTTGTGCTCCTGAGTAAGAGAAAGAAAGAAACACTTAACAGGCTCACAGCACTGCATAGTGGTGGCGTTCTAAACCTCTGCGCGATCAGCTCATTGTGCTCCTAACAAGTTATTCCGGAATAGGATTCGATATTCTGGATTCGAAAGAAAGATTCCGGAATATACCAGAACCACTGAATGTTCCATAGTGCACATCCCTAACTCTGATAAGATAATAATGTCTGATTCTTCGCTGTGAAAGGATTCCTTTCGATAAACAGTGCATTTGAGCAAATTGAGTTTTACTGGAATAGATGGTACGCAGTGATATTAATAAAACATATGCGGTACGCGATCAGATAAAGGTTGAGAGCTATTGCTCTGTCTAACGCAGTGCTCTTCAACCTTTTTGTCATCGTGGAACCCCTGATATACTTCCGCGTTTGTCATGGAACCCTCATTAAGAAAAATTTTAAAAACACGAATTACTTGTAAGAATATAAAATATTTCGCTATTAGACACTTCAACAAATAAAAAGTTATTACAGAAGTTGAAAAGCACGAAATTTAATGACTCGGTTGTTCTTGCATTGTTGGGATGTAGCTGCTACATTCAGAATTTGGTCATCCGGCAAAATGAACTCATATCTCAAATATGTGTCGTCTCATTTTCTAAGTTTACCAATTGAATTACATTTGGTTCGCTTCGGATTAGGTACCTCTTTTACATTTGAACTACACTGATCATTACCGTCCATAGGTGTAGGAGCAAGCAAATTTTTGGGGGCGCGAAGGATTTGTGCCCGAATTTTCCCAAACTTGCCCAAAAAGTTGTGCGATTTTTGCCATAAATTTTTCTGCCACAAAGACTATTAAGATCTTTTTTCTTGTAAACTTAAATACGGTCTTAATTTGTTTTTCTGCAAACTTTGGGCGCCATTTTTGTCCGGGTTTTCAGGAATTTTGCCTAGATATTAAGGGATTTTGCCCAAATTTTCAGGTATTTTGCCCAGATTTTTGACAAATCAAAACTTTTGGAGGTGCGCTTGCACACCACCTCCCACACCACTGTCACCGTCCACACCCTCGCTGTTATTATTATTACGCTTCACATAAGAAAATGTGTTATTTTTCTTCACCTGACTTGACTAAATAATAAAAAATTGGTTTCACGCTGTTTTTATTTTTTCCTACAAAGGTTGAACAGCGGCTCTAGTCTGTGACTCAGTCTACTCCCTAATAGACTCAGGTTGAGTCTACTTTCTACTCAGCCTACTCCGCTGTGAACTGCACATCGACAACATCATACAATTGTGATGCAACAATATGCACAACTATGAACAACAAATAACGCAGCAACTCTCAATATCTATTGTTCCGCTATCTGCACTCAAACTCCTGTAAAACTAACTAGCCTACTTGGAGTCTGAAAGTGGCACGGTGATCTAAAAAATTCACAAGACGCATCAACACACTGAAGCAAAAAATTAATTTCCCCTAAAAAACGGGGAAGCCTCACAGAACCCCACTACATGTTTTGCGAACCCTAGGGTTCCGCGGAACCCCGGTTGAAGAGCACTGGTCTAACGTATGGTTTCGTCACTTCAGGGCATGTGTGTTCTGTTATTCTGTGAACATAAGCGAAAGGATTGGTTTGCTCCCTACGCAAGTGGAACAGAACTCCAACCAAAATCAGTTTCTAGAGCAGTATCCAGGGGTGTAGTGTGGCGGGAACGCGTGGGAACGGCATTCCCACACCTTTTTCACGTCTTGCTTCAAAATGAGTCGGAAGCTGTTTTAAAACGGCTATTTTTTGGATGCGTTCCCAAACCTTTTTTGTTGGCACTACATCCCTGTCAGTATCCGTTCGAGTTTGTGCATGTTAATGCTCATCGAAACAACAACGCGACGTGCAGTAATTCGTTTGCAGACTTGCATTCCTTACCAAGGCCGGATTTAGGCATGTGGAGGCCCCAGACCAGCTTTGGTGGGCACCTTGGCCATCATTACTGCAAACAAACATTTATAATGCTTTCGTTCTGTTGTTTGTAGTTTTCCGTCAGTAAAAAAAGAAAAAATGAAAATAATTTCAATAAATATAAACTTTTGTTTGTTTCTTAATACTGTTGTTATTAGCTATTTTTATGATTATTCACATTACATATGTTAAATTAGCCTTAACCAGGGACCTCACGGCTCGTGAATGTGGATGACCCCGGTTTCTGGAGGCCCCTGGGCAGGTGCCCACTTTGACTTCCCCTAAATCCGGCTCTGTTCCTAACGTAAAGCTTTATCGAATAAGAACAAATTCATTCATAGTGAAATAGTGACGCAGAAGTCACTACATTTTCAGACTGCAAATGCGTCTGTAAGACTAAACACAGTTCCTACTAACGCGCAAAACCAAGAGGTCCTACCGAGCAACCGAATAAAGTGGGAAAACTTGGTGGAAGAGGATGCAAGAAAAACCTTACAGACAATGTATCTTCCCTGTTCCTACATCATAAGGAATGCACAGTGGATGTAGAAGAGGAGCAGCTGTTCGTCAAAGCAGCTTTCATTTTATCAGTTATTCCAGTAAGTTGTGATAAGCATTTCGACGTGACTACAAACACTAACTCCCTGGATGAACCAGGAGGTAAATGCTACCCATGCAAAGAATTTATCTTAAAACACTAGATTCAGATAAAAACGAGCCTTTCTTTGCATTCACAATACGCCTACAAAGGCGAGAGTCTGCGACTCAAACGTTAAAAGAGTCCAAAATGCAATCTTGGGATGATTGCTGGCGTCACTTGAACTTCAATTACTGGCAAGCCAATAAAGTGTATCCCATTTTCTGTCCCCGAAGTAAACATGTAGCACCGCAAAATCCAGCAAAGACCAAGGTTGCCGTACTTAGCGTTGAGGATAGTGCTCATCCGCGCATATACTTTGCAGAAAATTAAAGATTCGACTAAGAAAAACAAACAGCAAAGCACGCTGTGCTCCAATTCCTGACACTACGGAAAGCGAAATAAAAGTGCCTTTGAACTGAAACCAGGGGCGTAACGAGAGGGGCAAGGGGGCCACAATTCCCCGGGCGCCGAATCACTATGGGGGCGCCGAATCACTGCGGGAGGCGCCGAATGACTGCGAGGGGCGCCGAAAAGTTCCAACAATGTCGCAAGTATTTTATTCAATACAGTACATTTGCTTACGACAGACCTCAGATTCGAACATGGGGCGCCAAACTTGCTTTTTGTCCCGGGCACCATCTAACCTCATTACGCCCCTGACTGAAACCATCTCCTTGTCAAGTACGATAATGAGCCAGTGGGATTGTTAATCGAGTGTGAACTTGCAAAGCACATACAAGAACGCATAAGTCACACGCAAACAATCTACAAAATCATATGCACAACGACATTAATCCAGAGATTTGTTTAAAGCAGGGATGGGGTTCTTGCGACCAGTGGCGATTCTAGAATTAAAAAATGGGGGTACTGCGGGGCAACAAAAAGAGGGAGCAACATAAATGTCTATCCTGCATGAGCATTTTTATGTTAACCAAACGAATTGAAGGTGAATTCGACACACAACTGGGGGGAAAAACCGGGGACTAGCCAAAAATCTGGGGGTCATGAATCCCAGGTCCCCCTTAGAATTGCCACTGCCTGCGACCAAATTTTAGTTACACAAATGTGCTTGATTTGTGTATTCAAGTAGAAAGAAATGTTGGATTTGTGTAGTATTCAACTAAAAAAACATGTCTACTTGGTTGTATTTTTCATCACAAGACAAACTTTGGAATTTTTGCGGCTCGCCCGTGATATTCCACTATTCATGCCGCCTGTGATAACAGATAGGTTTCCCGCCCTTGGTTAAGTCATACAGAGGTTGATTGTACCTCAGTTGCACGCACTTAGACCTCCATAAAAGTACGGTACAGTATTCTTACCACAAGGCAGACAAAATGACATGACTTCACAGTGGAGTACATCTCATGTTCCAGTGGAATTGAGAAATTCCCGTAGTTCTTTCTACACCGTGCGTAAAATAATAATAAGTCCGCAGTCACTATCTATAATGCCGTGCTATGTCTATGCCTCGCGTCAAACCCTTAGTTCCACAAAACCCAATGAACCACGAAAGCGTGAGAAACAAATTTACAAATCATTTTGTGCTACACACAGTGGCGTAGCGAGGCTAAGTATTACCCTGGACCAATTACAAAAAATTTACACCAAAAGCTTTCAGGCTAATCAAGCCTTTGATATATGAGACAAAGAGATACTTGAATGCAAATCAAAGAAACGACCTGAGGAACGTATTCTACACTTCAGCTTTCAGTCGAATATGATCAAATCAGTATGGTTTACCAATTGTCCATGATTAACCAAACGTTGTGTATAGTGTGGGCTAAGTGTTAGGGAATTCAAATCATGTATGACCTTTACCCGACTTTTAAACTCCGTGCGGAAATTGCTGACTATGAAATACAAACGAACATGAAGGTGCTATATATTTTATATATACGCATGTGATTAAAATGATTTTTTTCCCATTAGGGCTTCAAATCCCGCAGAAAAGCTATTATTTTTTCTAGAAGCCCGTAATTTGTACAAAGTTAATCCTAAACACAGTTGTTCAGGACAAAACGCCAGACAACTGCATGTTTCATGGGTCATGCTTTGAAACAGTGGCGTGCAGAGGTCTGGTGATGCCCGGGGCGACTGCTTGATTGGATGCCCCACTTTCAAATTCTAGTATGGAACAGTGGCGAATGGTGGTCATCGTTACTGAATATGCCCTGTTTGTGACGTCGCAATATGACGTCATTTTCACGTTTGCAAATCAAGGTTTTGGCGAAGTTTGATGACACAGCATGCATGTTCAGGAACGCCGGAGCAGCAGCAGGGGGAGCAGTAAAAATATTTAGGGCCATGGAAACTTATAACAAAAAAAAATCGTTACCAATTACGTTTGTTTCTGTTCATCAGCAATGTTGACCACAAAAATGATAACAGAATTATAGAAAATCATTCTGAATTTCCTGGGTGCCCGAATAGCTGCAATAAATTTGTTTCAAGTAGATCTTGATGAAACATGATATAACCTATGATACTGTTATGATAAAGCACCTCCGCCGCCGTTGTCCCTCTTTTGAAAGGGCAAAGGGGGTGATGCCCCGGCCATGATTCCATTCTCTGGCGTCACTGTGCATGTAATTCTGCACGTACGAACTTTACTCGTTGTTGTAGGCTACAATGTGTCACAGTAATGAACATAAATTACCAGCGGTCTCTTAAGAAAGAGCAGTTCATAACTGCAAAAATATCCGGCAACGCGTTAAAACAGGGGAGTAGAACACACTCAGTGCTACGTCAACGCGGTTCACAACTGCAAAAATACAAGGCTGCGCGTTTGTCTCGTCAGACATGGGGCGATTACAGCACAAATGTAATCGATTACGATTACTTGCCACCTGCTCCATTACGATTACGAATAAACAAAATCACAATGTAATCGATTACGATACACGATATTCCACTGAACATTAAAAAACAGCATGAGACGTGACAAGAAATGTCGATATATGTCAGGTAGTGCGATCAGGGGCCTAACGAGATTAGATGGCGCCCAGGGCAAGAAGCAAGTTTGGCGTCCCATGTTCGAATCTGAGATCTTTTGGAAGCAAATGCACTGTATTGAATAAAGTACTTGCGACATTGTTGGAACTTTTCGCCGCCCCCCGCAGTGATTCGGCGCCCCCATAGGGAATCATCACCCGGGAAATTGTGCCCTCTTGTCCCCCCTCCCCTCGTTACGCCCCTGGGTGTGATGTTGAGCCGTAAGAGCGCTGCTAAGGACCGCAAGATAGGTGAATAAGAATTCGGCTAGCCTTGACTATTTACCGTGATTTCATGCAAGGCCTTTTCATCAGATTTCGAGTGGAAGCCAATATGAACCACGAACTGCCGAACCAGTAATATTTGCTAGCCTGCTGTTGAAATGTAAGCTCTGACCTTTGTTCAAAAAACTTTCGCCTAGCTGCGGTTGGGGAGATGGCCTTGGCTAGGAAGGAAAGTGTAGGCCAGGTTTGCACAACTCAGAAAACTCGAAGGGCCAAATTATCAATATTAATTTGCCGATGGCCGCAAAAGTCTACTTCATTTCGATGTAGAGATTTCGTTGTAGTATGGAAAAAAGTTTTGAACGACAATTGCTTAATGGAGGTAGAGCGTTTGCAACATTTTCTACAATTGAGAGAGCTCTCGCTAGCCGCAAGAAAAGCTGTCGCAGACCGTATGTTGTGCAGGCCTGGTGCATAGGTCTAGGAACTTGGGTAAAATTGCCCGCCAATCAGGTGTGTTGAAAAGCCCTCGATTTCAAGACCAACACATGGGTATTTTAGCACATTGGATTTAACCCAGACTTTTAAGTAAGCATTTCATAAATCTTCCCGCTCCACAGCCACATTTCTTACTTTTGTATGCTACCAGTCTAGGCCTTACACAAAATCTGAAGAGTTGAACAACTTCTGAAAGTTAATTTACATCAAAAACTTGCCGCCGCCAGAAGGTGCCGAGAGCCCCCCTTGCTACGCCACTGGGTACACACATATATATATACATTGTTTTCAAAAGAGCTAAGTTTGACATGCGTAGCCAAAAATAGCACAAGTCTGTTAATGAGTTTATAACAGATCTGATCGCTATAATGCAAAACGTGAAATACGAGGAGGCTTTATGCGTGACCTCCTAAATTCAGTTTGAAAAACTAATTGAATGAATGAATGAATGAATGAATGAATGAATGATAGAATGAATGAATGAATGAATGAATGA